>OLQK01000441.1_pt1 | contig 44722 bp, 42 predicted proteins | sample 1672501 | NCBI WGS metagenome assembly OLQK01 (sample SAMEA3136693, study PRJEB25190) | human gut metagenome | biome: human gut; feature: human-associated habitat; material: faeces | place: Austria | collected 2013
TCAATGGTTTCTCTTATGTGTCCAACAGGTGGATCTGGGCTTATGGGATGATGATTGCGTATATTTTCGTGAAAGCATATCCTGAGCTGTTTACTCTGACTGTGAGGGAAAAGAAGAAGATTTTTGTCATGACGGTGGCGTACTGTGTGCTGGCTTTATTTGCACAGTCAGCCCGGACGCAGAGAAATATGGCAGCAGTGATCGTCTTGGTCCTGGCTGTGTTTACAGTTACCTCCTTTGGCAATATTTTCCTTCAGGGAAAATATATGTGCGGCATGCTTTCCGGACTTTTGGTGGTCAGTATTTTGCTGAACGTGTCCTATCAGTATTCCTATGAAAAGGATTATCTGTCTGAGTTTGCAGAAGCAGAGGATGTAATGGACAAGCTGGAATCTAATACAGATAAGGCAGTATTGAATACCGGAGACCAAGGGGTGTACAGATACGATCAGTATGGTGCTCTTCCTTATGATAATACGTCCATGTATATGGGTACCAACAGTACAGCCTATTATTTCAGCCTGGCTAACGGAAGTATCAGTCAGTTTTTTAATGAAATGTATCTGAATACGCCCTGGGAGCAGCATTATGAGAATCTGGACAGCAGGACCATCCTTGACCGTCTGGCTGCAGTGAAATATTTTGTGATCAGCGGCAATAATTACAAATATCTGCCCTATGGATATAACCGGGAAAAAGGTTCAGCAGGTAAGGGAAACAAGGAGTGCAGGGCATATACAGGAGACAGCACACTGCCTCTGGGGTATACCTATGACAGCTACATTCCCAGGTCTGAATATGAAAAAATGGACGTTGTGAAAAAGCAGCAGGCTCTTCTGGACGGAGTTGTGCTGGAGGATAGTTCCCTGCCAAAAGCTTCTACTTATTTTGACGATGAATCTATGGATTACAGAATAGAACCGGGAGAGGGATGTACGGTATCTGACGGCAAAATTTATGTAACCCGTGAGGGTGCCAGCCTGAAGCTGGCCTTTAACGGACTGGCGGAATGTGAGACTTATCTTATTGCAGATGACCTGGATTATGACAGCCTTTCTCCCAGACAGCTGATCGGCAAAAAGCAGTGGAACAGCCTGTCTGATTATGAGAAAAATAAAGTCTGGAATAAGGACAGTATGTGGCGTTACTGGAAAGAGACAAAGGAGGCGGCAATGTCAGTGGCCTCCGGTGATGTACAGAAAAGTATTAAGATTTTTACGGATAAATACAATGCATACAGTGGACGCCATAATTTCCTGTGCAATCTGGGATATTCCAGAACCTGCAGAAAGGTGATCACACTTACCTTTGAAAATACAGGCGTTTATACTTATGATAAGCTTCGTGTTGTATGCCAGCCCGTACAGGGAATCCAGGAAAAGACACAGGAGCTTGAGGCAGAAACTCTTCAGAATATAAATCAGGAAGAGAACCAGATTACTGGAGAGATTACGGTTTCAGGCAAAAGGGCATTGGTTCTGGCAATTCCTTACAGCAAAGGCTTTACTGCTTATGTGGATGGGGAAAAGACAGAGCTTAAGAAGGCCAATACCATGTATATGGCAGTGGAACTGGAAGAGGGACATCATACAATACAGCTTATTTATTGCACTCCCTACATAAAAACCGGAGCGGTACTTACTCTGGCGGGGCTCCTTTTATATTTTATATTGGTATATAGAAGCCGCAGAAAGAAAACCTGTAGGTAAGAATAGACAGCTAACAGATTTGGTGTATAATAATTTTTTGAAAGACAGACGAGGAGATAAGATGAAAAGATTATCAGTAGTGCTTCCGGCATATAATGAGGAACTGATGGTGGGAAAGACCTGCCGGGTATTGAGGGAGGTTCTCACAGAGGCAGAGATTCCTTACGAGCTGGTGGTAGTAAATGACGGTTCTGCAGATGGTACCTGGGCGGAGATTGAAAAGGCAGGGAAAAAGGATCCAAATGTAACAGGAGTTCATTTCTCCAGGAACTTTGGCAAAGAGGCAGCTGTTTTTGCAGGACTGGCCCAGGCTTCCGGTGATGTGATCGCTGTGATGGACTGTGACTTGCAGCATCCCCCGGCAACGCTGGTACAAATGTACCGCCTGTGGCAGGATGGATATGAAGTGATCGAGGGCGTCAAATCAGACAGAGGAAAAGAGGGCGCTGTCCACAAAAAGTGTGCAGAATTTTTCTATGGCATTATGACCAAGGCAACAAAGGTGAATATGAAGGATGCCTCGGATTTTAAGATGATGGACCGAAAGGCGGTGGACAGCATTTTGTCTATGCCTGAGAGAAATATGTTTTTCAGGGCTACTTCCTCCTGGGTAGGATTTAAGACTACCAGTGTCAGGTTTGAGGTACAGGAGAGAGAGGCAGGGGTCTCCAAATGGTCTCCCTGGTCTCTGGTAAAATATGCATTTACCAATATTGTGGCATTTACTACAGTGCCCCTGCAGTTTGTCACAGTAGGCGGACTGATCTGCTTTCTGTGTTCCCTGGCTTTGATGATCTATTCTCTGGTTCAATATTTTGGAGGACGGGCAGTAGAGGGATATACCACCCTGCTTCTGGTGCTTTTGCTTATAGGAAGTGCGGTAATGATCAGTCTTGGAATCATCGGATACTATATTGCCAAGATTTATGAGGAAGTGAAGCATCGTCCCCGCTATATTGTGTCAAAGATCATCCACGGAAGTGAAGAAGATTTGGAGCGTAGAAAATAAATGAAACAGCTGATAAAAAAATTATATGCAAGCTCTGTGGTGCGCTATGTGTTTTTTGGCGGATGCACCACACTGGTAAATCTGATCAGTTTTTATGTTTTGAGAAAGCTAAGGGTTGGGCTGAACATTGCCAATGTGATTTCCATTATACTGGCCATCCTTTTTGCCTATGTGGTAAATTCCAGGTTTGTTTTCCAGGATAAATGCCAAACTCTGGCAGACCACATCCGGCCCTTCTGCAAGTTTATCAGTGCCCGTCTTATGACCATGGTCATCGAGGTAGGAGGCGTCTGGCTGTTGGTAGCAAAGCTGGGAATGAATGATATGGTGGGCAAATTTGCCACACAGTTTATTGTTCTGATCCTGAATTATGTGTTCAGCAAATTCTTTGTTTTTACCACAGGAAAAAAGAATTCTAAGGAGAATTAAAGATATGAAAAAATATAGTACACTGGAGGAAACGCTTGCAGCGATCACACCTCTTGATAAGAAGGCAATGGAGACTGCCCAGAAGCGCTGGGACAGTATTGCAAAACCCCTCCATTCTCTGGGAAAGCTGGAGACACTTCTCATCCAGATCGCAGGAATTACAGGAAATCCGGATATTGATTTTTCCAGAAGGGCACTGGTTGCCATGTGTGCGGATAATGGAGTTGTGGAAGAGGGAGTGACCCAGACAGGCCAAGAGGTTACGGCGATTGTGGCTGAAAATTTTCTTAAGGGTGATACCAGTGTCTGTGCCATGTGCAGGCAGTGTAATGTTCTGGTTTATCCTGTGGATACAGGAATGGTGACAGATACAAAGGTCCGTACAGACCTGAAGGTTATGAAGGGAACCCATAATATGACCAAGGGTCCGGCTATGACCAGAGAGGAAACAATCCGGGGGATCATGGCCGGTGTAACGGCAGCGACAGAACTGAAAGCTGAGGGATATCAGATCCTGGCTACCGGTGAAATGGGAATCGGAAATACCACTACCAGCAGTGCTGTGGCTTCTGTGCTCATGGATCAGCCTGTAGAAACCATGACAGGCAGAGGGGCAGGTCTTACCAGTGAAGGTCTGAACCGAAAGGTAGCTGCCATTAAAAAAGCCATTGAGCTGAACCGCCCGGATCCGGCAGATCCTGTGGATGTACTGGCCAAGGTAGGTGGACTGGATATTGCAGGAATGGCAGGTGTGTTCCTGGGTGGTGCTGCCCTTCATATGCCGGTGCTGATGGATGGATTTATTTCCTGTGTGGCAGCTTTGATTGCTATGAAGCTTTGCCCTACAGCAGGAGATTATATTCTTGCTTCCCATGTATCAAAGGAGCCGGCTGCTCATCTGATTCTGGAGCATATGGGAAAGGAAGCAATCCTTCACGCAGATATGTGTCTGGGAGAGGGAACCGGTGCAGTAACCCTGTTCCCAGTATTGGATATGGCTGCAGCAGTTTATCACTCCATGAGTACCTTTGAGGATATTCATGTGGAGCAGTATGAGGAGTTAAAATAATGTTGATTCTTGTTACAGGGGGCAGCGGAAGCGGGAAATCTGCTTTTGCAGAAGACCGTGTACTTTCTCTGGGGGAGGCGAAGCGGATCTATATTGCTACCATGCACCCTTTTGACCAGGAGAGCTTTAAAAGGATTGAACGCCATCGGAAAATGCGGGCAGGCAAGGGTTTTGATACAATAGAATGCTATACAGGGCTGAAGGATGTACCGATTTCCGGGGACAGTGTGGTATTGCTGGAATGTATGTCCAACCTTACGGCAAATGAAATGTTTGAGGAAAATGGTGCTCATCAGAATACGGTAGAAGAGATTCTGGCTGGTGTACAGAAGCTGAAGGAGAGGGCCAGGCATGTGGTGATCGTGACCAATGAGATTTTTTCAGATGGGGTTACATTTGATGAAGAGATGAATACTTATCTGAGATATCTGGGTGAGATCAATCAGGCTGTGGCAAAAATGGCAGATGAGGCAGTAGAAGTGGTATACGGGATTCCGATATACCTGAAGAAGACGGATAATAATAAATAATAATTGAGGAGTTTTTTATATATGAAATCCCTGTGGAATAATTTTAAGGTGGCATTTGCCATGTTTTCCAAAATTCCCATGCCCAGAGCTGACTGGACAAAGGAAAATATGAAATATATGTTTTGTTTCTTCCCTTTTATCGGTACTGTGATCGGTATATTGACAATGGCGGTGACCTGGCTGGGACTGCGGTTTGGATATGAACCGGGATTTGTAACAGTAGTGCTGGTGCTGATACCGGTACTGGTGACCGGTGGGATCCATGTGGATGGACTTCTGGATACCTCTGATGCCCTCAGCTCCTGGCAGGAACGGAGCCGGAGACTGGAGATCCTGAAGGACTCTCATGCAGGGGCTTTTGCAGTGATCACTGCAGCCGTGTATTTTCTTACCTGGCTGGGTGCTTTCAGTCAGCTCTATGGAAGGGGAAATCTTCATGCCATAGGAATCCTCAGTCTTGGATTTATGGTTTCCAGGTGTTTGTCAGGAATTGGTGTGATCACCTTTCCCAAGGCAAAGGCAGATGGCACAGTAGCGCAGTTTTCCAGAAATTCTTCGGATGTGGTATCCAGAAATGTATTGATCTTTTATCTGGTACTTCTTCTGGCAGGGATGATGTGGATCCACCCTGTATGGGGACTGGCAGCCTTTGTGGCAGCTTTGCTGGTATTCTGGTATTATCATCATATGGCAATGAAATATTTCGGAGGAACTACAGGAGATCTGTCAGGCTTTTTCCTTTGCCTTTGTGAGGTGGGAATGGCTGCGGTACTGGCTGTGATTTCTAATTTCTAAAGAGGACGTGGGGTACATAGAGTATGGAAATGATTATAGGTGGTGCATATCAGGGAAAAACAGAATATGCCAAAAAAGAATATCCGGATTTGATCTGGGAAGAGGGCAGCAGTCTGTCCAGAGAGGAATTGTTTGCTGCAGAAGGCGTCCTGAATTTTCATGAGTTTATCCGCAGAGAGATAAAAGCAGGCAGGGAAGTGTCTGATCTGGCAGAAGCTCTGATCCGTAAGAATCCGAAGGTGGTTCTGGTTTCTCAGGAGGTAGGATATGGAGTTGTTCCCATAGATGCCTTTGACAGAAAATACAGAGAAGCAGTAGGCCGGGTCTGTACCAGGCTGGCTGCCTACAGCCACAAGGTTACGCGGGTGGCCTGCGGGATTGGAATGGTGATTAAGAATGATTAAATTATGGCTGATCCGTCATGGAATGACAGAGGGAAATAAGAAAGCCAGATATATTGGTGTAACAGATGAACCTCTTTGCCCGGAGGGAATAGAGGTTCTCCGCAAAATGGATTATCCAGGGCCGGACGCTGTTTACGTCAGCCCTCTGAAACGCTGTGTGCAGACTGCGGCGATTCTTTTTCCGGGAGAGCCGGTACATATTATTGAAGAGCTGTCCGAATGCGATTTTGGGGAATTTGAGAATAAAAATTATAAGGAACTGGATGGAAATGCTGATTATCAGGCATGGGTGGACAGCAACGGAATGCTGCCCTTTCCCGGAGGGGAGAGCAGAGAGGAAGCCAAGAGGAGAAATCTGACAGGCTTTGATAAGGCTGTTACCAGATGCATCCGCAGGGGAATTTCTCAGGCTGCGCTGGTGATTCATGGCGGTACTATCATGAATATTATGGAGGAATATGCTCAGATTCCCAGATCCTTTTATGAGTGGCATGTGAAAAATGGCGGCGGATATGAGGTGGAACTGGACGAGAATCTGTGGCAGAAGAACAGAAAAGAACTGATACTGAAATCATCGGTTATGGAGGGCTAATATGGATTTTCTGGCAGTAAGAGGCGGGGGTGACCTTGCCAGCGGTACAATTCACAGGCTTTTTGCCAGCGGATACAGGATTCTGGTGCTGGAATGTGACAGACCTACGGCAATCCGGAGAGAAGTGGCTTTCTGCGAGGCAGTATATGATGGGGCTGCTACTGTAGAAGGTGTGACAGCCAGAAGGGTTGATTCCTTCCAGGAATGCCAGGAGGTCTGGAGTGCAGGGGAAATCCCTCTTATGGTTGATCCCCAGGGAAAAATCCTCAGGGAACACAGACCTGCAGCTCTGATCGATGGTATCCTTGCAAAACAGAATCTGGGAACGGACAGATCCATGGCTGACCTTACCATTGCCCTGGGGCCGGGATTCTCTGCAGGAGAGGATGTAGACTATGTGGTAGAAACCATGCGCGGCCATAATCTTGGCAGGATCATCCGGGAAGGAAGTGCCCTGCCAAATACCGGGATTCCGGGAGTGATCGCAGGTTATGGAAAGGAAAGAGTGATCCATGCTCCTGCAGGGGGAGTGATCCGCTGTCAGTCCCGGATTGCAGATATTGTGGAAAAGGATCAGATCCTGGGATGGATCGGAGAGGTACCTGTAAAAGCCAGCCTTACCGGAGTGTTGAGAGGAATCATCCGGGATGGTGCCAGGATTTCGGAAGGAATGAAGATCGCAGATATTGATCCCCGTAAGGAGCAGAAGAAAAACTGCTATACCATTTCCGACAAGGCAAGGTGTATTGCCGGCAGTGTGCTGGAAATCCTGTTGTCAGAGGGAGTGCTTCCTTATGGAAAATAAAGAGCTTCAGGGTGGACTCCTGGATTTACTTAGGATTGATCTAAGAGACCATTCTGTGATTGCTGTGGTTGGCGGAGGCGGCAAGACCAGTCTGATCCATTGTCTGAGAGAGGAACTGGTGACAGCCGGGAAAAAGGTTATGATCACCACCACCACACACATGGCATATGAATCGGACAGCCCCTTTGTCAGGGTAGGCAAAGGAGAGGAAGCTTTGGATCCAAAGGTACAGGACAAATGCCGGGAGCTTCTGGCAAACCATCATTTTGTGATCGCAGCGGATTATGAGTCTGAAACCGGAAAATATTCTGCCATATCGGAAGCTGCCATAAGGCAGCTGGCTGGTTTTTGTGATGTGATACTTGTTGAGGCAGACGGTTCCAAACACAGACCTGTTAAGATTCCTGCAGAATGGGAACCTGTGATCCCGGAATGTGCAGATCTGGTAATCGGTGTCATTGGTCTGGATTGTCTGGGAAAAAGTATAGAACAGTGTGCTTTCCGCCAGGAACTGACTGCAGGTTTTTTGGGAAAATCTGAGACAGATGAGATTACAGAAGAGGACATTGTAAGAATAGGGTCTTCTGCTGAGGGTCTGAAGAAAAATGTGGGAAACAGGGAGTACCGGGTGTATCTGAATAAAATTGACACTCTGAAGTCTGGCAGAAACCCGGAAAATCTCCTGAGAAAATTCAGGGAACAAAAGATGATTGCTTCAGCCGGAAGTCTGAGAAGCTTTGGAGGGACAGTGCAGATATGAAGATCGGGATCATTATGCTGGCGGCTGGAAACAGCCGCCGTTTCGGCTCTAATAAGCTGCTGTATGAAATTCAGGGAAAACCTATGTTCTGCTATATTCTGGATACTTTATATGATGTGCAGAAAAACTGGGAACAGCTGCCCGGGGAAACGGAATCCTGTCTGGAAGTCTCTGTAGTGACCCAATATGATTTTATTGCTGAACAGGCAGAAAAATATGGATTTAGAGTTTATAATAACCCGGCTCCTGAAAGGGGGATTTCTTCCTCGGTAAGAATCGGCCTGGAGGCAAATCAGGAGGCAGATGCAGCTCTGTTTTGTGTAGCAGATCAGCCCTGGCTGTCCGGCCAGACTATAGGCGGGCTTATTCATGCCTGTATAAGAGGAGAAAAAGGGATTGTCTGTGTTTCTGACGGAACTCATATGGGCAATCCCTGTATTTTCAGGAAAAAATATTTTGGAGAGCTTGGACTGTTGAACGGTGACAAAGGCGGAAAAAAGGTTGTATTGTCCCATTCGGATGATGTGGAAATATATCAGGTGGCAGCAGACCAGGAATTACTGGATATTGATTATAAAGTATGATAAAATAACGGACAAAGAGAAAACTTTCTGAGAATGAATCAGAGATTCAGGAAAGTACAAGAGAGGAGTTGGGTATTATGGCAGTATTTCGATCATTTAAGGCTCTTCGCCCTGCAGCTGACAAAGCCAGGGCAGTGGCAGCCCTGCCATACGATGTGGTAAACAGAGAAGAAACCAGGGCAATCGGGGAGAAAAATCCCCTTTCTTTTCTCCATGTGGACAGACCGGAGATGGATCTGGATCCATCCATTGATCTGTATGATGAAAGAGTTTACGCAAAAGCCAGAGAGAATCTGGACAACCTGGAGAAGGAAGGAATTCTTGTCCAGGATGAGAATCCCTGCTATTATATTTATGAGCAGGTAAGAAAAGGCAGAACCCAGACAGGAATTGTAGGTTGCAGTTCTATTGACGATTACATGAACGGAGTGGTCAAAAAGCATGAGCTGACCAGAGAGGACAAGGAACAGGACAGAATCCACCACGTAGACAGCTGCAATGCCAACACAGGTCCTATTTTTCTGGCCTGCAGATATCCCCAGTCTCTGCTAGAGCTTATGGAGGACTGGAAAAAGAGCCATCCGGCTGCCTGTGATTTCACAGAAGAGGATGAGATCACCCACAGAGTATGGGTAATTGATGATGCAGAGATGATCGGGAAAATCCATGAGGAATTTGCAGGAATTGATTCTCTGTACATTGCGGACGGACATCACAGAGCTGCATCAGCAGTGAAGGTTGGACTGAAGAGAAGAGAACAGAATCCCGGATATACAGGGGAAGAGGAATTTAATTATTTCCTGTCAGTAGTATTTCCTTATGACCAGCTTTGTATCCTTCCTTACAACAGAGTTGTCCATGACCTGAACGGACTGACAGTTAAGGCTTTTCTGGCAGCCCTGAAATTTAATTTTGAATTAATGCTTATGCCGGGATTTCCCTGTAAGCCTGTGGAAAAGCACTGTATGGGTATGTATGTAGATGGCCAGTGGTATCATCTGAAAGCATGGCCGGACGTATATGAGGATAAGGATGTAGTGACCCAGCTGGATGTCTCCATTCTTCAGGATAAAGTGCTGAATCCGGTTCTGGGCATTCAGGACCCGCGCACAGACCAGCGTATTTCCTTTGTAGGCGGAAGTCACAAGGCTGCAGAGCTGGCACAGATGGCAGATAAGACCGGAGGTGTTGCCTTTGTCATGTATCCAACCTCCATGGAGGATCTGATGAAGATCGCAGACGAGAGCAGACTTATGCCCCCAAAAAGCACCTGGTTCGAGCCAAAACTTCGCAGCGGATTGTTTATACATAAGTTATATTGATTTCCTGATTGGCATATACCAGAATATCAGTAAGAAAAGAAATAATAATAATACGTCTGATAAGGACAAAAGAAAAAGAGCTTCCAGGTTTTGGAAACTCTTTTTCTTACTGTATTTAGTCGGGGCAACAGGATTTGAACCTGCGACCTCACGGCCCCCAGCCGTGCGCGCTACCAAGCTACGCCATACCCCGCAACATTTGCTATTGTAACAAAAGTATAAACAAATTGCAAGTGCTTTTTTTAATTTGAGCAAAATTTTGGCAAATTCGGGTAAATTCAGGAAGAGGTCTTGACAAAAACTCTTTTTGATGTTAACGTATTACTCAGCAAAAATAAGCGAAATGCATAGATGAGGAATAGTACACAGTAACCTGAGCCCAGAGAGCTGCTGGCCGGTGAGAAGCAGCGGATGGAAATTGTGGAACTCGCCTTTGAGCAGCTGCCTGAAATCTTTATACAGGAGAGTAGGCGCAGACGGTGTCCACCGTTAAAGGGAGAGGATATAAGGATCTCAGATTCTGTATCCGGTGAGTGATGACGTAGTTCATAAATAAAGAGTGGTACCGCGTAAGATTTTGATGTCTTCCGTCTCTTGCAGATCATGCAGGGCGGGAGGCTTTTTTAGTTCCTGCGAAACAGACCGCGTAGCTATTTTTAAGTACATAAGAAAGTGGAGGATAAAGAAAATGATGAAAGCAAGCAAGTATCAGAGACAGTATTTTATGCCCCCGGTGAAATCCATGAAATGGGCAGAGAAGGAATATGTGGAGAAAGCTCCTATCTGGTGTTCCGTTGATCTGCGTGATGGTAACCAGGCACTGGTCATTCCCATGAGCCTGGAACAGAAAATAGAGTTTTTTAAGCTTCTTGTGAAAATTGGTTTTAAAGAGATCGAGGTTGGTTTTCCGGCAGCCTCTGAGACAGAATATGAATTTCTGCGCACCCTGATCGAGCAGAATCTCATTCCTGAGGATGTGACCATCCAGGTATTGACCCAGGCCAGAGAGCATATTATCCGTAAAACATTCGAGGCAGTCAAAGGTGCTCCGAAAGCAATCGTACATGTGTACAATTCCACCTCTGTTGCCCAGAGAGAACAGGTATTTAAGAAAACAAAGGAAGAGATTTTAAAAATTGCAGTGGACGGCGCTGCACTTCTGAAAAAGCTGGCAGATGAAACAGAAGGCAATTTCCAGTTTGAATACAGCCCGGAGAGCTTTACCGGAACAGAGCCGGAATATGCCCTGGAGGTATGTAACGCAGTTCTGGATGTATGGCAGCCTACAGCAGATAATAAATGTATTATCAACCTGCCTGTTACAGTAGAGCATTCCATGCCCCATGTATATGCCAGCCAGGTGGAATATATGTGTGATAATCTGAAATATCGTGAAAACGTGATCGTATCTCTCCATCCGCACAATGACAGAGGATGTGGCGTAGCAGATTCTGAGATGGGACTGCTGGCAGGCGCAGACAGGATCGAGGGAACTTTATTTGGAAACGGTGAGCGTACCGGTAACGTGGATATTGTAACACTTGGCATGAATATGTATTCCCAGGGAGTGGATCCTAAGCTTGATTTCTCTGACATGCCTCATATCTGCGAAGTATATGAGGAGTGCACCGGCATGAAGGTTACAGAGAGAAGCCCGTACAGTGGTGCCCTGGTATTTGCAGCATTTTCAGGATCCCATCAGGATGCCATTGCCAAAGGTATGCACTGGAGAGATGACAAAGATCCGGATCACTGGAATGTACCGTATCTGCCGATTGATCCTACAGATGTGGGCAGAAACTACGATGCAGATGTAATCCGTATTAACAGCCAGTCCGGAAAGGGCGGTGTTGGTTATATTCTGGAGACCAAATACGGTCTGAACCTTCCTCCGAAAATGCGTGAGGCCATGGGATATGCTACCAAGGCAGTATCTGATCATAAGCATAAAGAGCTTCATCCGGATGAGATCTTTGGTCTGTTTAAGTCAACCTTCGAGAATGTGGTTGAGCCATACAGTATCAATGAGGCACATTTCCAGCAGAAGGATGGAGGAATTACCACACAGGTGACCTCAACCTTCCAGGGTGAGACTATTGTTACAGAAGCCTGCGGAAACGGACGTCTGGACGCAGTAAGCAATGCCCTGAAGAAAGCCTATGATCTGGAGTATTCTCTGGAAACCTATCAGGAGCATGCTCTGGAGCGCAGTTCCAGTTCCAAGGCTATCGCCTATGTGGGAATCAAGAAACCGGACGGAACCCTGGCATGGGGAGCAGGAGTGGACCCTGATATCATCCGTGCATCCATTGACGCCCTGGTAACTGCTATCAACAATCGCTAATATCAGAATTGCAGGAGCTGCTTCGCAGCGGAGCAATTTGCGGATATCACAATAATAGAAAAGTTAAAAAACGGGAATGACTGTACAGATAAAAGTACAGTCATTTCTGCTTTTTGCAGTAAATTGTATAAAAATAAAATCATAGGCCAAATCAATTGACATAAGACCAGAATGTCACGTATACTATCGGCGTGGATAACACAAAACAAAATAAATCTTATTATCTCACTTGACGTGAGAATTGCGCGGAAATATTAAAAGAAAGAGGTAAGATGATGAGAAATTTTGAACAGTGGAATGGCTTTAAGGGCAACCGTTGGAAGGAGAAAATTGATGTTCGTAACTTTATCAGTATGAACTACACTCCATATGAAGGAGATGCTTCCTTCCTTGAAGAACCTACAGAAGCTACCAATAAGCTCTGGGATAAGCTGCAGGCACTTCAGAAAGAGGAGCGTGCAAAGGGCGGTGTCCTGGATATGGAGACAGAGGTTGTTACTTCTCTGACTGCTTACGGACCTGGATATATTGATGAGGAGACAAAGGATCTGGAGAAGGTTGTTGGTCTTCAGACAGACAAACCTCTGAAACGTGCTTTTATGCCATACGGCGGAATTAAAATGGCAGAACAGGCATGCGAAACCTATGGCTATCACGTAAGTGACAAGATCAAAGATGTTTTCCATAACTATGAATTCAAGACTCACAATCAGGGAGTATTTGATATCTACACACCAGAGATGAAGCTTGCACGTCATAACAAGATCCTGACAGGTCTTCCGGATACTTACGGACGTGGACGTATTGTAGGGGATTACAGACGTGTGGCTCTGTATGGAATCGATGCTCTGATCGAAGGCAAGGAAAAAGATTTTGCAGCCTGCGACCGTCAGGGTATGAGACGTTATGATTTCCAGCTTCGTGAAGAAATTGCAGACCAGATCCGTGCACTGAAGGGTATGAAGGTTATGGCAGAAGCTTACGGCTATGACATTTCCCAGCCTGCAAAGGATGCAAGAGAAGCTTTCCAGTGGCTGTATTTCGGATATCTGGCAGCAATCAAAACTCAGAACGGTGCAGCAATGAGTGTTGGACGTATTTCTACCTTCCTTGATATCTATATTGAGAGAGATCTGGAGAACGGTACACTTACTGAAAAAGAAGCTCAGGAGCTTGTAGACCATATGGTAATGAAATTCCGTATGGTTAAATTTGCACGTATCCCATCTTACAACCAGTTATTCTCCGGTGACCCTGTATGGGCAACTCTGGAAGTAGCAGGTATGGGACAGGACGGACGTACTATGGTAACAAAGAATGACTTCCGTTTCCTGCATACACTGGAGGATATGGGTCCTGCTCCGGAACCAAACCTTACTGTACTTTATTCCTCAAGACTGCCTGAGAACTTCAAGAAATATGCAGCTGATATTTCTGTTCTCACAAGCTCTATCCAGTATGAGAACGATGATGTTATGCGCCCTGTATGGGGAGATGACTACAGCATCTGCTGCTGTGTATCTGCCACTGAGACCGGTAAAGAAATGCAGTTCTTCGGTGCTCGTGCAAACCTTGCAAAATGCCTTCTTTATGCGATCAACGGTGGTGTGGATGAGAAGACTAAACAGCAGGTTGGACCAAACTATCAGCCTATTACTTCCGAATACCTTGACTATGACGAAGTAGTTGCAAAATATGATAAGATGATGGACTGGCTGGCTCATCTGTATGTTGGAACACTGAATATGATCCATTACATGCATGATAAATATTATTATGAGGCAGCAGAGATGGCTTTGATCGATACAAAGGTTGACCGTTCCTTTGCAACCGGTATTGCAGGCTTCTCTCATGTGGTTGATTCCCTTTCTGCTATCAAATATGCAAAGGTAAAAGCGATCCGTGATGAAGACGGAATCACCACAGACTTCCAGGTAGAGGGTGACTTCCCACGCTATGGTAATGATGATGACAGAGCAGATGAGATTGCTACTACTCTGCTTTCTACCTTCCTTGAGAAGCTGAAACACATCCATACCTATCGTGATTCCAAACCAACCACCTCTATCCTTACCATCACTTCTAACGTTGTTTATGGTAAAGCTACAGGTTCCCTTCCGGATGGAAGAAAAGCAGGAGAGCCTCTGGCACCTGGCGCAAACCCATCCTACGGTGCAGAGCAGAATGGCCTTCTGGCATCCCTGAACTCTGTTGCAAAGCTTGACTATGAGGATGCACTGGACGGAATCTCCAATACTCAGACTATCAATCCTGATGCACTGGGACACACTGAGGAAGAGCGTACAGAGAATCTTGTACACGTACTGGACGGATATTTTGACCAGGGTGCACATCACCTCAATGTAAACGTATTTGGAAAAGAAAAGCTTATCGATGCTATGGAACATCCGGAAAAAGAAGAGTATGCAAACTTCACAATCCGTGTTTCCGGTTATGCAGTTAAGTTTATTGACCTGACCAGAGAACAGCAGCTTGACGTAATCGCAAGAACCTGCCACGACAGGATGTAAAACTTATGGAAGGATATGTACATTCCCTGGAAAGTTTTGGCTCTGTGGATGGCCCCGGAGTACGGTATGTGATCTTTCTCAGCGGCTGTGCCATGCGCTGTCAGTTTTGTCATAATCCGGATACCTGGAATATGAAAGAGGGACAGGTCACTACAGCAGATGAACTGCTGAATAAGGCACTGCGTTACAAAGGCTATTGGGGAAACAAAGGCGGGATCACAGTCAGCGGAGGAGAACCACTGCTGCAGATGGATTTTCTCACAGAGCTTTTCCGTAAAGCGAAGCAGGCAGGAATCCATACAACTCTGGATACCAGTGCCAATCCCTACACAGAAAAGGAGCCCTGGCATACCAAATGGCTGGAACTGATGAAATATACAGATCTGGTGCTTCTGGACATCAAGCAGATCGATGAAAAGGAACACATAAAGCTTACAGGACATACCAACCGGAATATCCTTGCCATGGCACAGGAATTATCTGATATGGGGAAACCTGTATGGATCAGACATGTGCTTGTGCCGGGCGGAAGCGACAAGGATGAATATCTCCACAGACTGGCAGATTTTATCCATACACTTAAAAATGTAGAGCGTGTGGAGGTACTTCCTTATCACACTCTCGGAACGTTTAAGTGGGAAAAACTGGGAATTCCGTATCCCCTTGAAGGTGTAAAACCGCCCACACAGGAAAGAATCGATAATGCCCGCAAAATTTTAGGGGCAATATAAAGCATAATAATGCAAAAGGCTGTCTTCGGACAGCCTTTTTTGTCCCCCCGGGGGGCTTGTTGAGGAGGATTGTATTTGCTAGAATATTATGTTGTGGGAATTTTGACACATATCAGCCTGACATCATTACAAACGGAGGATACAGAAATTGGATAAGCTGCTGTCAGAAATTGAAAGCTACTGGAGTACCCGTGCAGAGGGATACTCTGAAGTGAATCATAAAGAATTAAATGGAATACAGAAGGAAGCGTGGCTGAAAACCCTGAAAAGACAGTTTCCTGAGAAAAAGAAAGAAGAGCTGAAAATCCTAGATATTGGTACAGGTCCGGGATTCTTTCCCGTAATTCTTGCAGAGGCAGGATACAAGGTTACAGCTGTAGACTATACACAGGAAATGCTGGATACTGCAAAAAAGAATGCAGGTGAGCTCTGCGAAAAGATTGTTTTTCATAAAATGGATGCCCAGGACCTGGAGTTTGAAGATAATACCTTTGATGTGGTTATTTCCAGAAATCTTACCTGGAATTTGAAGGATCCCAAAGGTGCATACAGGGAGTGGCACCGGGTATTAAAGCCCGGTGGAAAGCTTCTGAATTTTGATGCAAACTGGTATGGCTATCTCTATGACGAGGAGAAGCGTCGGTCCTATGAAGAGGACAGAAAGCTTGTAGAGAATGAAAATCTGGACGATCATTATCTCTGTACGGATATTGACAGAATGGAGAAAATTGCCCTGCAAATGCCTCTGTCTGCCATTGAACGGCCTGTCTGGGACAGAAATATTTTAAAAGAAATGGGATTTGAATCCGTTTCCATAGATCTGAATATCTGGGAGAGAGTATGGAGCCAGGAAGAGAAGCTGAATTATCATTCAACTCCTATGTTTATGATCTGCGCAGAAAAACAACAGGAAGATTTGCAGAAAGCAAAGGACCCTCTTTGGACAGAACCGGGAACAAAGAAAAGCGGTTTTCTGAGGCTGGCAGGCGGAGAATTTGCCCTTCCCTATACAGTGATCTGCGGCAGTAATCCCGGAAAAACAGTTCTGATCACTGCCTCTGTCCATGCCGGAGAGTATGTGGGAATCCAGGCAGCAATAGAGCTTGCAGATCAGCTGAAGCCAGAGAAAATGAATGGAAGGGTGATCCTTGTAAAAACTGTCTGCAGAAAGGAATTTGAAGAGCGAAGCGGCAGTATCTGTCCGGAGGATGACAAAAATCTTAACCGTGTTTTTCCGGGAAATCCGGAAGGGACCCGTATGGACCGTCTGGCTTATGCAGTTGTAGAAAAGCTGCAGAGTGTGGCGGATTATTACATAGATCTGCACAGCGGAGATTCCTTTGAAGAGCTGACTCCTTATATTTATTATGCAGGAAAGTCTGTGCAGCAGGTAAGGGAAATATCTCAGAAAATGGCACAGCAGGCAGATGTTCCGTATATGGTCAGATCTAATGTGGGTTCAGGAGGAGCTTATAATTATGCAGCCTCCTGTGGAATCCCCAGTGTGCTGATCGAACGGGGACAGATGGGCGGCTGGACTGCAGAGGAAGTGAAATCTACAGGAAAGGATGTGCGGAATATTCTTTGTTTCCTGGGAGTCTATCAGGGACTGAGAAGCTACAGTACCTATTATCCTATGGAAATTGAAAATGTACGGTATCAGTCTGCAACTGTGTCCGGTCTGTGGTATCCTGCCAAAAAGCCGGGAGATCTGGTGAAAACCGGGGAATATCTGGGCTGTACCAAAGATTATGAAGGAAAGATCCTGGAGAAAAGCTATTCCGATCTGAACGGTGTGATCCTTTATCAGATCGGAAGCCTTCAGGTGATCAAGGATGGGCCTATGATCACTTATGGATCCTTTAGCAGAGAAGAGGACAGCCGCAAGGAGAAAATTACGGCTTACTGGACCAAACGCAGTGACAGCTTTAAGGAACAGAGAAGGGCTGAGCTTCACAGCGATATGGCAGATAAATGGATGAGAGAGATCCTTAAGTATCTGCCGGAAGGGAAACTCAGAATCCTGGATGTGGGATGCGGGGCCGGATTTTTTACCATTCTTCTGGCTAAACTGGGACATGAGGTCACAGGAATAGATCTGACTCCTGATATGATCCGTCATTCCCGGGAGCTGGCTAAGGAGGAAAAGGTTTCCTGTACCTTTAAGGTTATGGATGGGGAGAAACTGGATTTTAAAAGCGGCAGTTTTGATATGGTTATTTCCAGAAATCTTACATGGACCTTGCCGGATGCAGCGGGAGCATACAGGGAATGGATCCGGGTATTGAGACCGGGTGGAATCCTTCTCAATGCAGATGCCAATTATGGTGCTGATAATTTTGCGGATACCTCGGGACTTCCTGCCAATCATGCCCATCATACAGTGGGAGATGCCATGATGCAGGAATGTGAGGAGATCAAGCGTCAGCTGCCCATCAGCTCTTATATCCGGCCGGCCTGGGATCTGGAGACTCTGGGAAGGCTTGAAATGGAAAAGTTCTCCATTGATCTTGGGATCAGCAGCCGGATTTATCAAAAGAAAGATGAATTTTATAATCCGACTCCTATGTTTCTGGTGTGCGGAGAAAAACGCAGTTGAGCTGTTGGAAAAAGTTACGAAAATATTTCGATTTTTTTATAAGGAATCCTGTAAAAAGGATTCCTTTTTTTTCGAACAAAATATGGGAAAGCTTGAAAAAGTGCGAAAAATCAAGGATGATTAAGGTTGACCCTACAGAGGAAAGGGAGCTATAATCTTTTGTATAAACCTTATAAATATTACAGGAATGTAAAAAAAGCTTGACAAAAGCGTCTTTGTTAAATATAATTTTCTTATAGATTACAAAAGTGTTACAAATACATGTTGCATTTTGGAATTAAGAAAAACGAGGAATGAAAAGGTATGAAAGTTCAAAAAAGACAAGGTCAGCCCGGACGATCAGTGACAAGAAGAAAATCCGGAGATCCTGCTAAAAGCTTTATACTGGTTACGGCGTGTACCTGCGCTGCAGTTGTTCTGGCCGCCGGCGGAAGAATTGGAGATAACAGTAAGAAACAGGTATATGCAGCTTCCGGGAATGAAAATGAGACTTTTTCCTCCCAGTCAGTTGAATCAGGATCAGACATACTTCCTACAGGGATCGCAGGTGTAATGTCCGGGGTAAACAGTACAGTTACCAGACAGAAGTCTGTAGAGCGGATTGGTACTTCCTGTGAGCAGGTTATGGTAGGACAGCGTGTAAAGAAAATTGATGACAGTGTGGCAGAGTTTGATGTGAGTGCTTCCATGGAGAACAAGATCAATGCTCTTGATGAGAAATATATCAGTTCTGCTCAGAAATCCGCAATTATGTCCGATGAGGATTACGATACACTGCTCCGTATTGTGGAGGCAGAAGCGGGAACTGAGGACATCAAGGGACGGGTGCTTGTGGCAAATGTGATCATGAATCGTGTGCAGAATGAAGAATTTCCTGATAATGTTACAGAAGTAGTGTGGGAATCCACAAATGGTGTTCCGCAGTTTTCTCCTACCTATGATGGCAGGATCAATGAGGTTGAGGTTACGGATGACACCAGAGAAGCAGTGCGTGAGGCACTGGAGGGTAAGGATTATTCTGAAGGTGCACTTTTCTTTATTCAGAAATCCGAGGCAGAATCCCACAATGTTACCTGGTTTGAAAAGGATCTGAAAAAGCTTTTCAAATATGGCGTACATGAATTTTATACATATCCGGATGAAGGGGACAAGTCCAAGCTTGTTGATCAGGCGGGAGCTTCCAATATTGTCCAGATGGCAAAAACAAACTGATGATATAAAAGACAGACTTTCCGTTGAGAGAGCTGTCTTTCTTTTTTTCTGTGAAAAATTACTATCTGTACAGAAATGGATGGCATATAAATGAGATATAATTTAGGATGGTATTTTGTTAAAGCATATGCTATAATGGGTTCAATTGACAAACGAAAAACTTTGGAAAGGCAGGATATACAATGCAGGTATTATACAAAAGCACACGAGGAAAAGAAGAGGCTGTAACAGCTTCCATGGCTATTTTAAAGGGACTTTCTGAGGATGGCGGTTTATTTGTGCCTACAGAGATTCCGAAGCTGGATGTCCCTATGGATAAGCTGGCACAGATGAGTTATCAGGAGACCGCATATGAGGTAATGAAGCGTTTCCTCACAGATTTCACAGAAGAGGAATTAAAAAACTGCATCAGCAGAGCCTATGACGATAAATTTGATACAAAGACAATTGCACCACTTCATGAGGCAGACGGAGTATATTTCCTGGAGCTGTATCATGGAGCTACCATTGCATTCAAGGATATGGCTTTATCAATTCTTCCACATCTTATGACTACAGCAGCAAAGAAAAATAATGTGAAAAATGAGATCGTGATCCTCACTGCAACATCAGGGGATACAGGAAAGGCTGCCATGGCAGGCTTTGCAGATGTACCGGGCACAAAGATCATTGTCTTTTATCCGAAGAACGGTGTAAGCCCTATCCAGGAGAAGCAGATGGTTACCCAGAAGGGAAATAATACCTACGTAGTGGGAATTACCGGCAATTTTGATGATGCTCAGACTGCTGTAAAGAAAATGTTTAATGACCAGAAGCTGGAAGCAGAGCTTGATCAGGCAGGTTATCAGTTCTCTTCGGCAAACTCTATCAATATCGGACGTCTGGTTCCGCAGATCGTATATTATGTATATGCATATGCATCCCTGGTTCGCCAGGGAAAGATCAAGGATGGACAGGAGATCAATATCACAGTTCCTACAGGAAACTTTGGAAATATCCTTGCTGCATATTATGCAAAGCAGATGGGTCTTCCTGTACATAAGCTGATCTGTGCATCCAATGACAATAAAGTACTGTATGATTTCTTCCGTACAGGTACCTATGACAGAAAACGTGACTTTATCCTGACAACCTCTCCTTCCATGGATATCCTGATCTCCAGCAATCTGGAGCGTCTTATTTACCGTATTGCAGGTGCAGACGCAAAGAAATGTGCTGAGCTGATGCAGGCATTATCTGCAGGCGGAGAGTACACGATCACAGAGGAAATGAAATCCCAGCTTGGAGATTTCTACGGAAATTTCTGCACAGAAGAGGAAACAGCTGCAACCATCGCCGGAGTTTTCAAAAACAGTCATTATGTGATTGATACCCATACTGCAGTTGCTGCCGGTGTATATGGCAAATATGTAAAGGAAACAGGAGATAAGCTTCCAGCAGTGATCGCTTCCACAGCCAGCCCTTATAAATTTACCAGAAGTGTTATGGATGCTCTTGGAGTTGATACAGAGGGCAAGGATGATTTTGCCCTGGCTGATGAACTTTGTATCCTGTCCGGTGTGAAGATTCCCCAGGCAGTTGAGACCATCCGTACAGCTCCTGTTCTTCATGACAAAGTGGTGGATGCTCCTGATATGCCAAAGGCTGTAAAGGAAATTCTTGGAATCTTATAATTTGTGCATTTTATGTTGAAAAAAACTATATACTAGAGTATAATAAAACCATCTAAATATCCTGAAATGTTCGAGGCCCCTTCTTTTTTTGAACCTACATCGACTTTAACGGGAATCCAACATTGTACCATGGATGTCAGGCCGTCATTATGCAGCGGAAGACAGAAATGTTATTGAGGATACCCACCTAGCTACGGCTAGGCGTCAATGGGAAGGGAACGACATTTCGGGAGTTTTAAGAAAAGACAGAGCCGTGACCGGGCTCTTTTTTTCAGTAAAAAAGCAAATGAAAAGGCTTTTCGTGATTATATATTATAATGGGAGGTTGCAGGCAATGAGTGTAAGCGAGAGAAAATTTGGTGTATTGCCCACAGGAGAAACAGTTAAGATCTATCATCTGGAGAATGGATCCGGAGCATTTGTGGAAGTAACAGAGTTTGGGGCTCTTTTGGTGAAGCTGTGTGTGCCGGACAGAGAAGGAAAACTGACAGATGTAGTTCTGGGATATGATGATCTGGAATCTTATGAGGTGAACGGATGCTTTTTCGGAGCAGTGATCGGCAGAAGCGGTAACCGTATTGCAGGTGCAAGATTTATGCTTGGAGACAGAGAGGTAAGACTTGCACAGAATGAAAATGACAATAATCTTCACAGCGGCCCGGATGGGTTTGAGAAGAAGCTGTGGAAAGTGACTGAGATTTCCCAGGATAAAAACAGCATTGTATTTAACCGTATCAGCCCTGACGGAGAAAATGGTTTTCCAGGAGAATTTGATGTTTCTGTAAAGTATGAATTTACAGAAGAAAATGAATTGAAAATCCATTATCAGGGCGTATGTGATGAACCTACAGTAGGAAATATGACCAACCATTCTTATTTTAATCTCAGTGGAGAGGGAAGCGGTTCAGCCATGGATCAGTATCTGACCATTCATGCAAATTACTATACACCTGTAGCTGACAGCCATTCCATTCCTACGGGAGAATACGCACCGGTGGAGGGTACTCCTATGGATTTCAGAACTTCCAGACAGATGGGAGAGAGGATTAATGCAGATTTTGAACAGCTGAAATTTACCGGCGGATATGACCATAATTATGTAACCGACAATTATTCCAAGGGCAATCGCAGACTCATTGCCACTGCATACAGCAAGGAAACCGGAATTGCCATGGATGTAACTTCTGACTGTCCTTGTGTGCAGTTCTATGCAGCTAATTTTGTAGAGAACGAAAAGGGTAAAAACGGACATGTTTACAATCAGAGAGATGCCTTCTGTCTGGAAACACAGGTAGAGCCAAATGCTGTAAATGTGGAGGATTTCCATTCTCCTGTTCTTGCAGCCGGAGAGCATTACAACTCTGAAACTTCTTACAGGTTTTACATAAAAGAATAATAAGAAGTGATTTGCCGGTAAACGGCAAGAAGGATCTCCCTGAATATAAATAGAATGGAGAGATATATGAAGAAGGAGAAAGAAAAGAAATCAGTGGTTTCACTTCTGCTTGGATTTATGGATCGTGTGTCAGGGGATCACGTAGGAGCATATGCCACACAGGCTGCCTATTTTTTGATTCTTTCCTTTATTCCCTGTATCCTTTTTCTGACAACACTGGTCAGATATACACCGATTACTTATAATATGGTGCGTGATGCCATTGTTGCATTTGTTCCTGAGAATATCCAGAGCTTTGTTCTTGGAATCGTAGTGGATGTTTATAAGAGAAGTACAGCCATTGTACCTATTTCTGCCCTTGTAGCACTGTGGTCTGCGGGAAAAGGTATGCAGTCCCTGATCAATGGACTGAACACCATTTATCATGTAAAGGAAACCCGAAACTGGCTGATTACCAGGATTTATGCGGTTTTTTATACCTTTTCACTGGTGGTGGCACTGATCATCTGTCTGCTTATGCTTGTGCTTGGTAACCGGATCCAGGAGCTTGCGGCCATGTATGTTCCTTTTGTGGGAAAGGTTCTGGCCAGGATATTAGGTGCCAGGACAGAGCTGGTTTTTGCAGTGCTTTTTCTGGTATTTCTTTTGCTTTATAAGGTGCTTCCGAACCGGAAGGCAACCTTGAAAAGTCAGGTTCCCGGAGCTCTGATCATTGCGGTGGCCTGGTCTATATTTTCCTATGGATTTTCCTTTTATTTTGAAATTTTTCCGGGATTTTCCAATATGTACGGAAATCTGACCACGATTATCATGGTAATGATCTGGTTGTATTTCTGCATGAACCTGTTTTTGTACGGAGCAGAGATCAATGCATATTTTGAGAAGGATTTCCGTAAGGCCCATCGGTCTGTCAAAGGAATGATCGATCATGAGAGAGAGCGGAGACAGCAGGCAAAAGAGGCGGCAGATGAGAAAGCATCAACTGAGAAAGTAGAAAATGACTCTTGACATATTTTTCGGACTGTGGCATAGTAAATACTGTTAATAAATGAAAAGGCACAGAAGGTGTTTTTAGGGATTTATTTTCCATCAGAGAGTGGAGGTCATCGGCTGAAAGCTTCCACAGGTTCAGATATTTCCTGAATTTCCCACCGGAGCTGCATTCCTGAATGTTCTGTTAGGATTGATGATGTGATCAGATATGATTGTTTAGTAGGGAATGACGTTGCTGCGCGTTAAGCAGACCGAGAGCCTGTGTAAAACAGGAAACAGGGTGGTACCGCGGATATGCTCCGTCCCTCATATGAGGGATGGGGTTTTTTTGTATTTACGGATCTGCGACCCTTAATCAGGAAATTACGAATATTTTTATAAAGGAGAAAAGAATCATGGATATGAAAGAAAAACTTCAGGAACTGGCTGAAGCTGCCAAAAAACGGATTGATGAATCCGAGGGCCTGGATAAGTTAAACGAGGTACGTGTTGCATACCTTGGCAAAAAAGGAGAATTGACTGCTATTTTAAAAAGCATGAAGGATGTTGCTCCGGAGGAACGCCCGAAAGTTGGACAGCTGGTAAATGAGACCAGAACAAAGATAGAAGCTCTCCTGGATGAGTCAAAGGCAAAGCTGGAGGAAGCTGTCCGTGAGGAAAAAATGAAACAGGAAGTTATTGACGTAACACTTCCTGCAAAGAAAGCGAAGATCGGACATCGTCATCCCAATACCATCGCACTGGAAGAGGTTGAGCGTATTTTCGTAGGTATGGGCTATGAGGTTGTTGAAGGTCCGGAAGTTGAATATGCTGATTATAACTTTACAAAGCTTAACATTCCGGAAAACCATCCGGCACGTGACGAACAGGATACTTTCTTTATCACAGATTCCATTCTGCTTCGTTCCCAGACCTCCCCGGTACAGGCACGTACTATGGAAAAAGGCAAGCTTCCTATCCGTATGATTGCACCGGGACGTGTATTCCGTTCTGATGAAGTAGATGCTACACATTCTCCGTCCTTCCATCAGATTGAAGGTTTGGTTATTGATAAGAATATTACATTTGCGGATCTGAAGGGAACTCTTCAGGAATTTGCCCAGGAGCTCTTCGGACCTGAGACAAAAACCAAATTCAGACCCCATCATTTCCCATTCACTGAGCCAAGTGCTGAGGTAGACGTATCCTGCTTCAAGTGTGGCGGTAAAGGCTGCCGTTTCTGTAAAGGCTCCGGATGGATTGAAATCCTCGGCTGTGGTATGGTACATCCAAATGTATTAAGCATGTGCGGAATTGATCCTGAGGAATATACAGGATTTGCCTTCGGTGTAGGCCTGGAGCGAATTGCTCTTCTTAAATACGAAATCGATGACATGCGTCTGCTCTACGAAAACGACATTCGCTTCATAAAACAGTTCTAGTATTATTTTATAGGAAAGAGGATTAGGAAAAATGAATACTTCATTATCTTGGATTAAAATGTATGTGCCGGATCTTGATGTGACAGCACAGGAATATACAGATGCCATGACCCTGACAGGTACAAAGGTAGAGGGCTTTGAGAAGCTGGATGCAGACCTGGACAAAATCGTCATTGGACAGATTAAAAAAATTGAAAAACATCCGGATGCAGATAAGCTGATCATCTGCCAGGTAGATGTAGGAACAGAGACAGTTCAGATCGTAACCGGTGCACCCAATGTAAAAGAAGGAGATAAGGTTCCCGTTGTTCTGGACGGCGGACGGGTAGCAGGCGGACATGACGGCAAGAAAACTCCGGGAGGAGTCCAGATCAAAAAGGGCAAGCTCCGCGGTGTGGATTCTTATGGTATGATGTGTTCTATTGAAGAACTGGGAAGTACCAGAGAGATGTACCCGGATGCACCGGAGTACGGAATTTATATTTTCCCGGAGGATGCAGTAGTAGGAGAAAGTGCGGTAAAGGCACTTGGACTGGATGATGTTGTCTTTGAATATGAGATCACATCTAATCGTGTGGACTGCTATGGAGTTCTTGGAATTGCCAGAGAGGCAGCGGCTACCTTTGATAAAAAATTCTGTCCTCCTGTTGTAGATTGTAAGGGCAATGAAGAAAAGGCATCTGATTATGTAAAGGTTACAGTGAAGAATCCGGAGCTTTGCCCACGTTACTGTGCAAGAGTTGTAAAAAATGTAAAGATCGGACCGTCCCCAAAATGGATGCAGAGATGTCTGGCATCCAACGGAATCCGCCCTATCAATAATCTGGTTGATATCACCAATTATGTTATGGAAGAATTTGGCCAGCCAATGCATGCCTATGATCTGGATACTATTGAAGGCAGAGAGATCGTTGTACGCTGTGCAGAAAAAGATGAAAAATTTGTTACCCTGGATGGTCAGGAACGTACCATGGATGATCAGGTGTTAATGATCTGTGACGGCAAAAAGCCTGTAGGAATTGCCGGAATCATGGGTGGAGAGAATTCTATGATCACAGATCAGGTGAAAACAGTTCTCTTTGAGGCAGCTTGCTTTGACGGCACTAATATCCGTCTTTCTTCCAAAAGGATTGGCCTCCGTACAGATGCTTCCGGTAAATTTGAGAAGGGTCTGGATCCAAACAATGCACAGGCTGCCATTGACAGAGCCTGCCAGCTCATGGAGGAACTGGGTGCAGGAGAGGTTGTCGGCGGAATGGTGGATGTCTGCAATAAAGTCAGCGAGCCGTCCAGAGTACCTTTTAAACCGGAGAAGATCAATGCACTTCTGGGAACCAGCCTTACTCCGGAAGAAATGCTTGGATTCCTGGCAAAAGTTGAGCTTACCTATGATGAGAAGACCAATGAGATCGTAGCACCTACCTTCCGTCAGGATATTCACTATGTAGCTGATGTAGCGGAAGAGGTTGCCAGATTCTTCGGATATGACAAAATTCCTACCACATTGCCAAATGGAGAAGCTACAACAGGTAAACTGCCATTTAAGCTTCGTATTGAAGCTGTCGCAAGAGATATTGCAGAATACTGTGGTTTTTCTGAAGGCATGACTTATTCCTTTGAAAGCCCGAAGGTATTTGATAAATTAAGACTTCCGGCTGACAGTGAACTCCGCAGGGGAATTGTACTCAGCAATCCACTGGGTGAGGACTACAGTGTTATGAGAACAACTACCTTAAATGGTATGCTTAGTTCTCTGGCAACAAACTATAACAGAAGAAATAAAGATGTACGTCTCTATGAACTGGGAAATGTATATCGTCCAAAGGCATTGCCTCTTACTGAGCTTCCGGAGGAAAGAATGCATTTTACCCTGGGAATGTATGGAAACGGTGACTTCTTTGACATGAAGGGTGTCTGCGAGGAATTCTTTGAAAAGGTAGGTATGCGTGAAAGAGTGGATTATGATCCTGACAGCAAAAAATCCTATCTCCATCCGGGCAGACAGGCAAATATGATTTATAGTGGTAAGGTTGTAGGTTATCTGGGAGAGGTTCATCCGCTGGTTGCAGATGCTTACGGAATCGGCGACAAGGCCTATGTGGCAGTGATCGACATCCTTACAGTTCTGGAATTTGCAAGCTTTAATCACAAATATACAGGAATTGCCAAATATCCTGCTGTAACCCGTGACTTAAGTATGGTTGTTCCGAAGGCTGTACTGGCAGGCCAGATCGAGCATGTACTGACACAGAGAGGCGGTAAGATCCTGGAAAGCTTCCAGCTCTTTGATATTTATGAAGGTAATCAGATCAAAGAAGGATATAAATCCATGGCATATTCTCTGGTATTCCGTCATCATGACAAAACTCTGGAGGAGAGCGAGATCACAGCAGCAATGAAGAAGATCCTGAATGGACTGACAGATCTTGGAATCGAGCTGAGAAGCTAATGCTGATTTATGTATTAAGACACGGAATTACCCGGTGGAACAAATTAAAGAAGGTGCAGGGGGCTGTAGATATTCCCCTGGCACCGGAAGGAATTGAACTGGCAAAACGTACCGGGGAGGCATTGAAGGATGTTCCCTTTGATGTCTGTTTTACCAGTCCTCTGACCAGAGCCAGAGAAACTGCACATTATGTGCTGGGAGACAGAAAAATCCCTGTAATTCCTGATAAAAGAATTCAGGAGATTGATTTTGGTATTCTGGAGGGAACACAGTTTAAGGATGCCAGAGGAAATATTATCAGTCCGGATATGGATATTTTTTTCAATAAGCCGCTGGCTTTTGAGAGGCCGGAAAACGGTGAGAATATTGCTGATATCCTGAAGCGTACCCGGGATTTCTGGATGGAAAAAACAACAGATCCGGCGTTACAAGACAAAACCATTCTGGTTTCCTCCCATGGCTGTGCTGTGAGAGCTCTGCTTCAGAATGTTTATCATGATGAGGCACATTTCTGGCATGGCTGTGTACCGCCCAATTGCAGTATTAATCTTGTGGAAGTAAAGGACGGCAAAGCCTGCCTTCTGGAAGAAGATAAGGTATACGCATAAACAGAAAATTTACAGAGGGCTTTTGAGTGAAAAAGGAGTTCTGGGCAGGTGCTGTCCAGGACTTTTTTGTGCAGTCTTACTTGTTCTTGATATGATGTTGTGATATGATGATTACAGATTTTTCATGCCGGTTGTGTATGATAAATGTAACTGTGTATATGCGGAACAGTTACTGGTAAAAAATACTGAGGATTACAGGAGGTGTACCATGAGTAAAAAGATTTTAAATCTGCTGGCATTTTTGGCGGTGCTGGCAGGATGCATTGCAATGACAGTTTTTACAGGTAAGGGTTCTGTCAGTACCATGATCTATAACTTTGTGTTTCTGGCAATCATGACAGTGCTTTATCTGGCCGGAATGTTGGGCGGAATGTTCAGGGTTGAAGGGATCGGACAGGCCCTTCACAGAGGAAAAGAGGAGCTGACAGGTATTTTCAAAACGCCCGGCAAGGTAAAAAATGAAAGCCTTGTCTACCTGAAAGGAATTTTTGATCACAAATATCTGGACGGAAGACTGGATGACTTTGTGGATGGAATGAATCAGGCAAAAGAAGGAATCGGTGAGATTGAGGACTATATCAATGAGGATGATATTGATCTTCATGTACATAAGCGTATTCTGGAAATGATCCCGGATATTTTTACAAGTTTGGGTATTCTGGGAACCTTTATCGGTCTGGTATGGGGACTTAAGAACTTTGAACCCTCCAGCTACGAGACAATGACCAATTCTGTGTCTTCACTGGTAGCAGGTATTAAGGTTGCTTTCCTGACCTCTATCTATGGAATTGCTTTTGCTATTATTTATACCTCAGGGATGAAGAGTGTTTTCTCTGATATGAATGAGAAGCTTCAGGCATTTCTGGAGAAATTCCATATTTATGTCCTGCCTACAGCTGAGAATGAATCCAGAAATCTTATGGTTGCCAGCCAGAAGCTTCAGGTAAAGGCTATGAAACAGATGGCAGAGCAGCTTTCTGCTGAAATGGCACAAAGCTTTGAAAAGGCCATTAATCCTACCTTCCAGAAGATGAATGAATCTCTGGATGTGCTGACAGAATCTGTAACCAGCTGCCAGCAGGATGTGATGCAGGAAATCCTTCGTTCCTTCCTGCGGGAGATGAACGGCTCCTTTAAGCTGCAGTTTAAGGATTTTAACGATGCTCTGGCACAATTAAAGAAAGCTCAGAAGGAAAATACAGACTATACCACCAATCTGTATCATACTATGAGCGATCAGCTGAATTCTTCCTATGAGAAACAAAGTGAGACTATGAAGGACATGGTCAATGAGCTTGGAAATGCCCAGGGACGTTATATTTCTACTGCTTCCAGGATTGCCCAGGAGAACCAGGAGATTCAGAAAATGCAGCAGCAGGATTATCAGAGAGTGGCAGATTATCTCAAAGAGGCTGAGAAAACCTCTGCTAAATTCTGGGTAGCCTGCAACCAGACCATGCAGAGATATGTGGAGACAGCTTCCCAGGGAATGGAAAAGGTTTCTGCTGCCAGTCAGACAGGTACAGATGTGCTCAATGCAAACCGGCAGGTAATGGAAGAACTGGAAAAAAGACTGGCAGATTTTGCGTCCTGCCAGGATAAGACTTTACAGACCATGGAAGAGGTGCGCAGACTTCTGACAGATATTTCAGTTACAAAGGAAAATGGTAATATTTCTCTTACAGGAGGACAGCAGAACCTGAACGCTTCCAGAATGGCTGACAGACAGTCTATGGATCGGTTATATGCTCTTATGAAGGAGCAGGGAGAAAAACAGGAAGCTCTTCTGGAAGAAATGAACAGAAACCTGGAGGAACTTTCCAAAACTCCTCAGAAAGGGAAATTCGGTTTATTCAGATAAGAAAAGGAGAAGACTATGCGCAAAAAGAAGAAATCAGAGGAAGGCGGATTTAATGTCTGGCGTTCCTATTCTGATATGATGGCCGGTGTATTGCTCCTTTTCGTCCTGATTATGTGCGTCACTCTTTTTCAGGCACAGAAAAGCTATAATGAGAGCATCAAGGAAAGAGATGACAAAATTGCCCTACAGGAGCAGTATACTGCGGAAATCCTTGCTCAGCAGAATGAGCTGGATGAAAAAGACAGCAAGCTAAGTTCTCAGGATGAACAGCTGGATAAACAGAAAAGGCAGCTGGAAGAGCTTGCGGCCAAGCTGAAAAAGCAGCAGGCTACTTTGAAGAAACAAAAAAGCGCCCTGGATGAAAAGACCACCCTTCTGTCCGAACAGCAGCAGAAGATTGATAATATTATTGGTGTAAAAGCAGACGTTATCGAAGCTTTACAGAAAGAATTTGAAAAAAACAATGTTAGTGTAAATATTGATTCCCAGACAGGAGCTCTGACTTTAAATGCCAGCGTACTGTTTGACTATGACCAGGCAGAGCTGACAGACGAAGGTAAGGCAGAACTTTCCAATATTCTTCCCATTTACTGTAAGGTTCTTTTGCAGGATGAGTACAAGAAATATCTGGCAGAGATTATTATTGACGGCTATACAGATACAGACGGTGACTATACCTATAACCTGGAGCTGTCCCAGAGACGTTCTTTGGCAGTGGCAGAGTACCTTACTGAGATCCGTGAGGATTTCCTGAATGAGAATCAGATTTCAGATCTTCAGACCTATCTGACTGTAAACGGACATTCCAGTGCAAATCCCATTCTGGATGCCCAGGGAAATGTAGATAAGGATGCGTCCAGACGAGTGGAGGTAAAATTCCGCTTAAAAGATGAAGAGATGATCGATGAACTGAATCAGATCATGTCTTCAGATGAAAGTAATACAACAGATGAGGGCAATACAACAAAAGAAGAAACATCCAAAGACAAGAAATCCGCGGATGAATAGAAACTAAGGAGCGTTAAAATATATGTCTGTAAAAATCGGCAGAAATGATCCGTGCTGGTGCGGAAGCGGAAAGAAATACAAGAAATGCCATGAGGCGTTTGATGAGAAAATGGAGGCAATGAAGCGGGAGGGGTATGCAGTGATCGACCATAGCCTGATCAAAACCCCTGAGCAGATTGAAAAAATTAAAGAGAGCTGTAAGATCAACATTGCTGTACTTGATTATGTTGAGGAGCATATCCGTCCCGGAATTTCTACGGCGGAGATTAACAGATGGGTTCATGAGGAGACTGTCCGCCATGGAGGAATCCCGGCACCCCTTGATTACGAAGGCTTCCCCAAAAGCGTGTGTACCTCTGTTGATGATGTAGTGTGCCACGGAATTCCCAATGAGGAGGAGATCCTTAAAGAGGGGGATATTATCAATGTGGATGTATCCACAATCTATAACGGATATTATTCTGATTCCTCCAGAATGTTCTGCATTGGCAAGGTAAGTCCTGAAAAGGAAAAGCTGGTAAAGGTGACAAAGGAATGCGTGGAGATCGGTATCTCCATGGTAAAGCCATGGACCCCTATCGGAAATATGGGCAGCGCAGTACATAAGCATGCAGTAGAAAATGGTTTTTCTGTGGTACGGGAGATTGGTGGCCATGGAGTAGGCGTGGAGTTCCATGAGGATCCATGGGTAAGCTATGTATCAGAAGAAAATACCGGCGTTCTCATGGTGCCGGGTATGATGTTTACAATCGAACCTATGGTTAATATGGGAAGCGATGAGATCTGGACAGATGAGCTGGATGAATGGACTGTGCGTACAGAGGACGGACTTCCCTCCGCACAGTGGGAGGTTACTGTTCTAGTCACAGAAACCGGTTGCGAAGTGATCTGCTGGTAAAAGGAAGTTAGGGGCAAAAAATATTTTGCCCCTAACTTGATATCCACGAATTGCTCCGCTGCGAAGCAGCTCCCGCAATTCTCAAACATTCGAAATCCGCTGATTTACTGCGTAAATCGCTACTTTCTCATGTTTGGCGGGCCCCAAATTCAAAAGTCTTATCGTGCAAGCACGAACGACTTTTTGAATTTTGGGCCCTGGTTATCAAAAGATTGCAAAAAAGGCTTGCAAACTGCATTGCCTTATAGTATAATCACAAATGTTGTGAAAAAAGATGGTCCTCTGTTACAAAAATTGTATTAAGAACATCCATATAAGAATAGGAGAAAATAAAATGAACGAAATTATCAAAAACATTGAAGCTGCTCAGCTGAAGGCTGAAGTACCGGAATTCAAAACTGGTGATACTGTAAGAGTACACGCGCTGATCAAAGAGGGTAACCGTGAGCGTGTTCAGATTTTTGAAGGAACAGTTCTTAAGAAACAGGGCGGAAGCAACAGAGCTACTTTCACTGTAAGAAAGAATTCTAACGGTGTAGGCGTTGAAAAAACATGGCCACTGCATTCCCCACATGTTGTTAAAGTAGAAGTTATCCGTCGTGGTAAAGTACGTCGTGCGAAACTGAACTACTTAAGAGACCGTGTAGGTAAAGCTGCTAAGGTTAAAGAGCTTGTTAAATAATTTCATGAATTAATTTGAAAGAAGGGACAATAACTTGTGTATTGTCCCTCTTTTTCGATGCTGAACATATATGCCCCTCTGAGAGTGGCATCGTTGTGAATGCAAGGGAACGGTCAGGAGATTTCAATAAATATGAAGAATTGGAAAAAAGAATCCAGATTTAAGGATAAGGCAGAGGATAAGCTGGAGGTCAGGCTAGAAAATGCCAAAACCCGCAGGATTGTTACATGGATATTTGAGATTCTGGTAACTTTGTTTTTTGCCATTGTAGTGGGAATCATGATGTTTCAGTCTGTGACCATGCAGGAAAGTGCCATGGAACCAACTCTGTCTGTAGGAGAACGTTTTTTAGTTAATAAAGGGATTTATAAAATATCTTCTCCCCAAAGAGGTGATATTATTGTTTTTAAAACCAATGGAAGTGACGATGCAGCTCTTCATATCAGCCGTGTGATCGGACTTCCCGGCGAGACAGTACAGATTTCAGGAGGAAAAATCCTGATCAATGGTGCTGTCTATGAAAATGACGGTGATTTTCCTGAGATCAGCAATGGGGGACTTGCTTCCAGTGCGGTTTCGCTGGAAAGCGGTGAATATTTTGTGCTGGGTGACAACAGGAACAACAGTGAAGACAGCCGGTATGCTGATATCGGAAATGTAAAGAAAAAATATATTGTGGGTAAGTTATGGTTTACCATTTCTCCCAGAAGTAAAATTGGATTTTTGAAAGGTTAGGTAAGTTATGAACGTACAGTGGTATCCTGGTCATATGACCAAAGCTAAAAGGCAGATGCAGGAAGATATCAAGCTGATCGATTTAATCATTGAGCTGGTTGATGCCCGTGTGCCTCTTTCCAGCAGAAACCCGGATATTGATGAACTTGGAAAAAACAAAGCCCGACTGATTTTGCTGAATAAAGCGGATCTGGCAGATGAAAGGCAGAATGAGGCCTGGAAGGCTTATTTTCAGAGTAAAGGCTTTTTTGTGGTAAAGATAGACTCCAGAAAGGGTTCCGGCATGAAGGCAATTCAGAACGTGATTCTGGAGGCGTGTAAAGAGAAAACAGAGAGAGACCGGAGACGCGGGATTAAAAACCGTCCGATCCGTGCCATGGTGGTAGGAATTCCAAATGTAGGCAAATCTACCTTTATTAATACTTTTGCAGGAAAAGCCTGTGCAAAAACGGGAAACAAACCAGGAGTTACCAAAGGAAAACAGTGGATCCGCCTGAATAAGGGGGTGGAGCTTCTGGATACTCCGGGAATTCTTTGGCCAAAATTTGAAGACCAGCAGGTGGGAATGCGCCTTGCCTGTGTGGGTTCTATCAAGGATGATATTTTGAATATGGAGGAACTTTCCCTTTGGCTGATCGATCATCTGAGAGAAAACTATCAGGGAACTCTCACAGAAAGATATCAGATCACAGAGCAGGGAACTTCTGTGGAAGTCCTGGAGCAGATTGCAAAAGCCAGAGGATGCCTGAAAAAGCAGGAAGAACTGGATTATGCAAAAGCAGCGCTTCTTCTGTTTGACGATTTCCGTTCCGGTAAGCTGGGACGGATTACCTTGGAGTGGGTGAAAAATGAAAACGATCAGTGAAATAAAGTCTGAGTTTGCTGCGGCAGATATCAGTGAATATCCATCTTTATACCAAAGGTATGAAGAGGATTCCAGAAGCGGCGTAAAAAAACTGATAGAGCAGTGCCATAAAAAAGAGGCAGCTCTGGAAGCTGAGAAACAGCGGACAGAAGCCATGAAGTATTATGAGCATAAATATGAGCATCTGGGCTGGCTTTGCGGGATTGATGAAGTGGGCAGAGGACCTCTGGCAGGTCCGGTGGTGGCTGCTGCGGTGATCCTGCCCACAGATAGTCAGATTCTCTATCTGAATGATTCCAAAAAACTTACAGCAGCCAAAAGAGAGAAGCTGTATGAGGTGATCATGAGGGAGGCTGTTGCAGTAGGCCTTGGAATGGCTGATCCGGAAAGGATTGACCAGATCAACATCCTTCAGGCAACCTATGAAGCTATGCGGGAAGCTGTGGGAAAGCTTTCGGTAATGCCTCAGCTGTTGCTGAATGATGCCGTTACGATTCCGGAGATTCAGATTCCCCAGGTGCCGATCATTAAAGGGGATGCAAAAAGTGTGTCTATCGCTGCGGCCAGCATTGTGGCCAAGGTGACCAGGGACCGGATGATGGAAGAATATGATAAAACTTTTCCGGAGTATGGATTTGCATCCAACAAAGGCTATGGGGCGCAGATACACATTGAGGCTCTGAAAAAATATGGTCCCTGTCCCATCCACAGAAGAACCTTTATTACTCATTTTGTATAATATTGCCTGATACAAAAGATGCCTACAAAGAAAGAGACCAGGAGTTTTACATGCAGAATAAGAGAAGGACAGGTGGCTGCTATGAGGCAGCAGCCGCTGCTTATCTGGAGAAGCAGGGACTTGTGATCCTGCGCAAGAATTATCGCTGCAGATCAGGTGAAATTGATCTGATCGCCAGGGATGGCAGGTATCTTGTGTTTATAGAGGTAAAATATAGGAATACCGCAGTTTCGGGAAGCGCACTGACTGCTGTGACTCCTGCCAAACAGCGAGTGATCAGCAGGGTGGCAGAGTACTTTCTTACAGTGGAATATCATAACGTGGATTTGCTCTGCCGTTTTGATGTGATAGGAATTGACGGAAACCAGTTTACCTGGATCAAAAATGCTTTTGACTGCTGGAGTTGAAGGAAATACTGTCGGTTTCCGGCTGTGGCGGGAATTTAGGAGAAAAACAGATGGATAAAATGGTTGAAATAAAATGGCATGATAAAAACGCACAGAAAATGACGGTACATAATAAGAATGGTGTAGTATATCTGACCTATCCGGCTCTTGACTCTCAGGAGGAAATCATTCATGGATTCAGTACCAGATTGGGAGGGGTAAGCCAGGGAATTTACACCTCCATGAATTTAAGCTTTACCCGGGGAGATGAGGAAAAGGCAGTCAGAGAAAATTATGACAGACTGGCTGCTGCCATAGGCTTTTGCGCAGAAGATATTGTAACTTCCGATCAGACCCATACAGCCAATGTGCGAAAGGTTACTGCTGAAGACAGAGGAAAGGGAATTACCGGACCCAGAGATTATACAGATGTGGACGGTATGATCACAGATGTGCCGGGATTGATACTGGCCACCTTTTATGCAGACTGTGTTCCTCTGTATTTTGTAGATCCCAAACGGAGAGTAGTGGGGCTTTCCCATTCCGGATGGAGAGGAACTGTCCAGAAAATCGGAAATGTGACAGTCAGGAAAATGACAGAGGAGTACGGATGTGATCCCGGAGATATCCTGGCAGCAGTGGGGCCTTCCATCTGTCAGGAGTGTTATGAGGTAAGTGAAGATGTAATCGAACGTGTGAAGAATGCTTTTGACAGAAAGTACTGGGATGGATTGTTCTATGGAAAGGCAGATGGGAAATACCAGTTAAATCTCTGGGAGGCCAATCGTATTGTTTTTCTGGAGTCTGGGATTCAGCCGGAGCATATATCCTTGCCGAATCTTTGTACCTGTTGCAATCCGGAACTGCTTTTTTCCCACAGAGCCTCTCATGGAAAAAGAGGAAATCTGGGAGCCTTTTTGGGGCTGAAGAAATAAAAGTAACGGCAGCAAACCGTAAAAATGTTTGCTGCCGTTATTTTTATTTTGCATTTATTTTTTTCATAAGAGACATGATTTTCTCATTGCTGGAACGTACTTTTTCTACAGATACATCATGATTGATGATATCTATAATACTTGCCAGATATTTACTCATATTTGCTTCAATGTAGTAAGGTTTATCCAGAAGTTCCGGAATACGGTAATTCAGGTTGGTGGTGATAACACGGTCCATCCAGCCTTTTTCGTAATACTCATCGAATTTTGCAAGTCCGTCAGTGAAAAGACCATAGGTGGTGCACACAAAAACACGTTTTGCATGGCGCTCTTTTAACTGTTTGGCCACATCCAGCATACTTCCGCCGGAAGAAATCATATCATCGATGACTACCACATCCTTGCCCTCAACAGAGTCACCAAGGAATTCGTGAGCAACAATAGGGTTCTTGCCGTTAACAATAACGGAGTAATCTCTTCTCTTGTAGAACATACCCATATCCACACCCAGGATATTTGAAAAATATACAGCACGGGACATAGCGCCCTCATCCGGGCTGATGATCATCAGATGATCATTGTCTACCTTCAGATCCGGCACGCCTTTGATCAGAGCCTTCAGAAACTGATAGGTAGGGAAGAAATTATCAAATCCATTCAAAGGGATGGAGTTCTGTACACGGGGATCGTGAGCATCAAAGGTGATGATGTTGGATACACCCATGTCGCTTAATTCCTTCAGTGCAAGCGCACAATCCAGAGATTCTCTCTTGGTACGTCTGTGCTGGCGTCCCTCGTAGAGAAATGGCATAATAACATTAATACGGTGTGCTTTACCTGTGGCTGCAGAGATGATTCTCTTCAGGTCCTGGAAATGATTATCCGGTGACATATGATTCTCATGGCCACATACAGTATAGGTTTCACTGTAATTGGTAACATCCACCATAATGAAAAGGTCGGTACCACGAACGGATTCCTTAATATAGCCTTTGCCCTCTCCGGTTCCGAAACGTGGGCATTCACATTCAACCATGAAAGATTCCTCGCTGTAGCCCTGGGGAATAATACTGAGCTGTTTTTTTGCAATCAGTTCCTTACGGAATTTCACCAGTTTTCTGTCTACCTCCTGGGCAAGCTCCGGGCAGCCAAGGGCAGCAATACGAATAGGAGCTACAGGCATGGATTTTTCCAATAATTCTATGTTTGGCATAATATTCCTCCTAAGTAGTTTGAAAAAATATTTGATTCCAATATAATTTATAACATTTGACCTAAATCCAGTCAAGGAATTTATTGATTTTTTCTTATAAAATTGTTATGATAGGGTAGCGGTATAATCGTATATATCATTTTTGATATTTATGAAGTAGTATTGGAGTAATATTAATGAAAAAAAATATGCATGTGATTTCCAGAGTGCTGCCCGGAAGTATCGGGGAGGAACTGGAACTGGAACCAGGGGATGTACTGGTATCCATTAACGGCCAGCTGGTGGAGGATGTTTTTGATTATAGATATCTGATGAATGATGAGGTAGTAGAGCTTCTGATCCGCAAAAAAAACGGTGAGGAATGGGAGCTTGAGGTTGAGAAGGATTATGAGGATGATCTGGGAGTAGAATTTGAAAACAGTCTTATGGATGATTATCGCTCCTGTTCCAACCATTGTATTTTCTGCTTTATCGATCAGATGCCACCCAATATGCGGGAAACTTTATATTTCAAGGATGATGATTCCAGACTTTCTTTTTTGCAGGGGAATTATGTGACCCTTACTAATATGAGCGAATATGACCTGGATCGTATTATAAAGTTTCATCTTTCCCCTATCAATGTGTCTTTTCAGACCATGAACCCGGAACTGAGATGTAAGATGCTCCACAATCGTTTTGCCGGAGATGCACTGAAAAAGGTAGACAAGCTGTACCAGGGCGGTGTGATCATGAATGGACAGATCGTGTTGTGCAAGGGGGTCAATGACAGGGATGAACTGGAATACAGTCTGGAGAAGCTTTCTGAATATGCACCGGTTCTTCAGAGCGTATCGGTAGTGCCTGTGGGACTTTCAAAATACAGGGATGGCCTTTATCCGCTGGAGCCCTTTGACAGGGAAGATGCAGAGTACCTGATCGAACAGGTGGAGCGTTGGCAGAAGATCATGATGGAGCGCCATGGAATCCATTTTATCCACGCTTCAGATGAGTGGTATATCCTGGCAGGGAAAAAACTTCCTGAGGAGACCCGCTATGACGGATATCTGCAGTTGGAAAACGGTGTAGGTATGATGCGTCTCCTGGAAACGGAAGTGAAGGAGAGACTGGCCGGACTGGAGGGGGATAACAGAGAGTTTACAGCTTCTGTGGCAACAGGAAAGCTTGCGGCTCCCTTTATTCAACAATATATGAAACTGATACAGGAAAAATTCCCTAATATAAAAGTAAATGTTTACACTATCAGAAATGATTTTTTTGGTGAAAGAATTACAGTTTCCGGGTTGATCACCGGTGCAGATCTGAGAGAACAGCTGAAGGACAAGGAATTGGGAGAGAAAATCCTGATCCCCTGTAATATGCTCAGAAGTGGCGAGGATGTTTTTCTGGATGACCTGACAGTGGATGACATAAGGGAAGCTTTGGGAACAGAGCTGGTGGTAGTAGATGAACCGGGAGCAGATCTTGTGGATTGCGTGATCAATCCCCCCGACCATAAAAAAATAAAAAGGAGACAAATATATGAGCAAACCAGTAGTAGCAATAGTGGGAAGGCCTAATGTAGGTAAATCCACCCTGTTTAATGCACTGGCAGGTGAGAAGATTTCCATTGTAAAGGATACACCGGGTGTAACCAGAGACAGGATTTATGCAGATGTAACCTGGCTGGACAAAACCTTTACCATGATCGATACAGGTGGTATTGAGCCGGACAGCAGTGACATTATCCTCTCCCAGATGAGGGAGCAGGCACAGATTGCCATTGATACAGCAGATGTAATTATTTTTATCACAGATGTGCACCAGGGACTGGTGGATGCAGATGCCAAGGTAGCGGATATGCTCCGCAGAAGCGGAAAGCCTGTAGTCCTTGTGGTAAATAAGGTAGACAGTGTACAGAAATTTATGATGGATGTATACGAGTTTTATAATCTGGGAATCGGAGAGCCCATCCCTATCTCTGCAGCAAACCGTATGGGCCTGGGTGATATGCTGGATGAAGTAATCAAGGATTTCCCGGAGGATGCGGATACAGAGCAGGATGGGGATATTCCGAAAATTGCCATTGTGGGAAAACCAAATGTAGGAAAATCATCGCTGGTGAACAAGCTGTTGGGCGAGGACAGGGTAATCGTTTCAGATATTGCCGGTACTACCAGAGATGCGGTAGATACCAGAGTGAAGTGGCAGGGAAAGGATTATATCTTTATTGATACTGCCGGACTTCGCCGTAAGGGTAAGGTAAAAGAGGAGATTGAACGTTACAGTGTGATCCGTACAGTTACTGCAGTGGAGCGGGCAGATGTGGTCATTGTTATGATCGATGCTTCTGAGGGAGTTACCGAGCAGGATGCCAAAATCGCCGGAATTGCCCATGAGCGGGGCAAGGGTGTGATCATTGCAGTAAACAAGTGGGATGCTATTGAGAAAAATGACAAGACCATTTATAAACATACCAACCGTATCCGGGAGGTTCTGGCATATATGCCTTATGCAGAGCTTGTATTTATTTCTGCAAAAACAGGGCTCAGGATTTCCAGAATGTTTGAGACCATTGATGCGGTTATTGAAAATCAGACCCTGCGTATTCAGACCGGTGTTCTCAATGAGATTCTTTCTGAGGCAGTGGCTATGCAGCAGCCGCCTTCAGACAAGGGTAAACGTCTGAAAATCTACTACATGACCCAGGTAGCTGTCAAACCGCCTACCTTTGTGATTTTTGTCAATGACAAAGAACTGATGCATTTTTCATATACAAGATATCTGGAGAATAAAATCCGTGACGCTTTTGGTTTTGCAGGAACATCGCTGAAATTTATTGTCCGCGAACGGGGTGAAAAGGAATAGTTATGGAACGTATAATCTGTTTACTGATTGGATATGCGTGCGGACTTTTTCAAACAGCGTATATTATAGGAAAAATCTATCATACAGATATCCGCAAGCAGGGAAGCGGTAATCTGGGATCCACCAATGTAATGCGTACCCTGGGCAAAAAGGCGGGAGCCCTGAATCTGCTTTGTGACTGCCTGAAATGTGTGGCTGCGATCCTTATTGTCCGGGCACTGTTTAGGGACAGATATGCAGAGATTCTGCCTCTGTTGAGCCTGTATGCAGCAGCCGGATGTATCCTGGGGCATAATTTTCCCTTTTACCTTAATTTTAAAGGAGGAAAAGGAATTGCAGCCTCTGTAGGTCTGCTGGCTGCCTTTGACTGGCGGCTTCTGCTGATTTGTGCCGTTGTGTTTTTTGCATTGTTTTTTACCACACATTATGTTTCTCTCTGCTCTATCAGCGCTTATGTGACTGCCTTTATTTTGATGGTAGTATTCGGGCAGAGAGGAGATTATCACATGGATCAGAGCCACATGCTGGAGCTTTATGTGGTAATGGCGTTTTTGACAGTTCTGGCGCTTTTCCGTCATAAAAAGAATATCCAACGGCTTCTGGACGGAACAGAAAGTCAGATTTATCTGGGAAAAAAGAAAAAGAATCAATAATTCCTGAGTAAGGGAAGGAAAAAGAGGTGTATTTATGGCTAGGATCAGTGTATTAGGTGCGGGAAGCTGGGGAACAGCACTGGCGTTACTTCTTCATAATAATGGGCATGAGGTAATTTTATGGTCTGCCCTGGGAGAGGAAATTGATGTTCTGAGAGAAAAGCGGGAGAATGTAAGCAAACTTCCGGGAGTAAAGATACCAGAGGCAATTGATATTACCACAGATCTGGAACGGAGTCTGCGAGATGCAGATGTAGCGGTTCTTGCAGTTCCCTCTCCTTATATCCGGAGCACCTGTAAACGGATGGCTCCTTATATGAAAAAGGGCCAGAGAATTGTAAATGTTGCAAAGGGTGTGGAAGAGAAAACACTGATGACTCTCAGCGAGATCATTGAACAGGAGCTTCCCGGGGCAGAGGTATCTGTGCTTTCCGGGCCCAGCCATGCGGAGGAAGTGGGCAAAGGACTTCCTACTACCTGTGTGGTAAGTTCTCGCAGAAGAGAGACAGCTGAATATCTCCAGGGGATTTTCATGAGTCCGGTCTTCCGTGTATATACAACACCGGATATGCTTGGGGTAGAGCTTGGAGCAGCCTTGAAAAATGTAATTGCCCTTGCTGCAGGTACTGCAGACGGACTTGGATATGGAGATAACACGAAGGCAGCCCTGATCACAAGAGGGATTGCAGAGATTGCAAGACTTGGAGTAAAAATGGGCGCCAGAATGGAGACCTTCTATGGTCTGTCCGGAATCGGTGATTTGATTGTTACCTGTGCAAGTGTTCACAGCCGTAACCGCAAAGCCGGGTATCTGATGGGAAAGGGATATTCTATGGAAGCGGCCATGGCTGAGGTACAGATGATCGTAGAGGGTGTTTATTCCGCAAAAGCCGGTAAAGAACTGGCAGAGAAATATGAAGTGGAAATGCCTATTATTGCAGAGGTGAACAAAGTACTGTTTGAAGGAAAATCCGCATCTGAGGCAGTGATCGATCTGATGGTCCGCGATAAAAAGGTTGAGACTCCTATGCTTCCCTGGAATAATGAAACAGAATAACTAAAAAGAGTTTAAAAAAAGTTCCTGAAATCCAAAACAGATCTCAGGAACTTTTTTAATAGAATTGTTCAGATTAAAAGATTACATCTCTAAGGTCTTCCGGGATATGTGAGCTGTGAAAATCCTGGTTGAGAGTGTCAAGAATATCCATATCTTCCTGTTCAATAGTAAAATCAAAAATCTGGCTGTTACTTTGGATCCTGTCAGGGTGACTGGATTTGGGGATAACAGAGATACCTTTCTGTACAGCCCAGCGAAGTCCGATCTGCGCAGGAGTTCTGCCGTACTTGGTACCCAATACACACATGACATCGTTATCCAGATAAGCTCCTCTTGCAAGGGGAGCATATGCCTGAATCTGAATGCCTCTGCTCTGGCAGTAATCAATCAGCTCTTTGGGATAGCATAAGGGGTGACATTCAATCTGGTTTACTGCAGGAACAACATTGGAAATTTTTGCCAGCTCCTCCAAGTGACGGATCTCAAAATTGCTGACACCGATGGAACGGATTCTTCCGGAAGCTCTTCCGATCTTCCAGCTCTTTCCAGGTACTCAGGTAACAGCCCGGAACCGGCCAGTGTATCAGATAAAGATCCACATAATCCAACTTCAGCCGCTCCAGACTTCTGTCAAAGGCTCCCTGGATATCTCCGATGCGCTGGGCAGTATTCCAGACCTTGGTGGTTACAAAAAGCTCTCCTCTGGAAACTCCGCATCTGGCAATGCCGCGGCCTACATTTTCTTCGTTTTTGTATGCCGAAGCAGTATCAATCAATCGATAACCGCTTTCTACTGCAGAAATAATCGAATTTTCTGCTTCGTTTTCTCCTGTTGCCTTATATACGCCAAGCCCTAATAAAGGCATTTCTCTGTTGGTATTCAGAAAAACTGTATTTTCCAAAATGATTCCTCCAATTCTTCTATATACTTAACACAATAATCTGATTAATTATACCATATACTTATAGAATATGTACATTGTTTTTATGATATTTTCATGTTTTACATTGTTAACAAGATAACATATTGGTTAAAGCGTTAACACACTTTGTAAAATAGACCATATATAGGCATTGAATTCAGAATTTTTTAGTAATTATTTACGTCAAATACCTTGCTAAAACTACCGGAAAGATGTATAATGATATTAAATTGATAATTTATTGTCATGAAGACTGCCCTGAAGTGCCCGTAAATAGAGGAACAGGAGAGTTTTCAGTATAGAAAGGGGCATTTATATGCATTTAATCAAAGATGAGAATGGTAATCTTGTCCAGCATGGACACGGACATACCCATGAGCATACTCATGCAGATGGAACTACCCATACTCATGAGCATTCACATGGAGAGGGACATGACCATGGACATACACATACAGATCATGGCTGTGAGACAGGACATTGCGGAAGCTGTCAGGAGGGAGACTGCAAGAATGAAACGCTTGCACTGCTGACTTACATGCTTCAGCATAATGAGCATCATGCTCAGGAACTGGATCAGATGGCTGATAATCTGGCAAAAATGGGAATGGACGCTGCATGTAAGACAATCAAGGAAGCGGTGTCTGATTTCCAGAAAGGCAATATGCGTCTTGGACTTGCTCTGACACTTGTTAAAGATGAGATGAAATAGGAGGCGACAGCACATGTGTTTGGCAACAGTATTTAAGGAAAGCGATGATTCTGTTATTTTCAAAAACGTAGCAAGAATTGATGTGGATGGAAACCAACTGATTCTCCGTGATATTATGGGGGATGAGAGAGTTGTAGAGGGAAGCATCCTTATGGTTGATCTTGCAAACAGTATTGTAAAGCTGAAATGTGACTGATATTATTATAGTATATAGAATTAAGACTGATAGATTTAGGAGGCACCTGGTTTTATGGCACATGTAATTGCTGTCGCAGGAAAAGGCGGCGTGGGAAAAACAACATTATGCGGAATGCTGATCCAGTACCTATGTGAAAAGGGTAAAGGGCCGATTCTTGCAGTAGATGCTGATGCAAATTCAAATCTGAATGAGGTTCTGGGAGTAAAGGTTGAAACTACTTTAGGCGACGTACGTGAGGAAATCGCTCGTGCAGAACTTGCAAAGGAAAGTCCGATCCCAAAGGGAATGTCTAAGGCAGATTATGCGGAAATGCGTTTCGAGGATGCCCTGGTGGAGGATGATGATTTTGATCTTCTGGTAATGGGCAGGACTCAGGGAAAGGGTTGCTATTGCTATGTAAATGGCCTTTTACAGACCCAGCTGGCCAAATATCAGAATAATTATCCTTACTTTGTAGTAGATAATGAGGCGGGAATGGAACATATCAGTAGAGGTGTCCTTCCCAGCATGCAGACAGCAATCCTTGTCAGTGACTGTTCACGGAGAGGTGTACAGGCAGTTGGCAGAATTGCAGAACTGATCAAAGAATGTGATATGCGTCCTGACACAATGGGACTGATCATTAACCGGGCTCCGAAAGGAGAACTGAACAAAGGCATTCAGGAAGAGATTGCAAATCAGGGACTGACACTTCTTGGTGTTGTGCCCCAGGATGAGACAGTCTATGAATATGACTGCGAAGGACGTCCTACAAGTACACTTCCGGAAGACAACCCTGTCAAGTCCGCACTTCGCGAGATCGTTGACAAATTAAATTTATAAAATACACCCCTTGCCGGATAGTGAATCCGGCAGGGGATGTTTGTGCGCATGGGAAATCTATATGTGCAGAAATAAATACAATTTTTACATCTTTATTTTTTAAGTTAAATAACCCATGGGAGGGGATGGGTTATCGCAGTTATCTTTAACGGAGCCAATCCTTCAGATATAGATAACCGGGATTTCCTGCCTGTGGGATTATTAATAAAATAAAAATGTGTA
>OLQK01000451.1_pt1 | contig 43941 bp, 33 predicted proteins | sample 1672501 | NCBI WGS metagenome assembly OLQK01 (sample SAMEA3136693, study PRJEB25190) | human gut metagenome | biome: human gut; feature: human-associated habitat; material: faeces | place: Austria | collected 2013
TCCAGGACACGGTGACCTCTCCGTCACCGGTCGCCTCGGCCGTGGCCTCGGGGGCCCTGGCGTCGGCCGGGCGGCACGCCACCAGGTCGGACTCCGAGAAGGACGACCAGGACGAGCCGTTCCAGGCCTGGACCAGGAAGCTGTAGGACCTGCCGTTGGACAGCCCCGTCACGGTGTAGGACTCCTTGCCGCAGTCGAGCGTGTAGGTCTTGTAGCCGGACCCCTGGCGGACGGCGACCGCGTAGCGGGTCGCGCCGGGCACGTGGCCCCAGGAGAGCTCGACCGACCTGTCGCCGGCCTTTGCAGAGACCTTGGGCCTGACGGTGCCCGACGGGGCGGCGGAGCACAGGTAGCCGTCGGCGGTCGACGACCAGGAGCCGTTGACCCGCGCCTGGACCAGGAAGCGGTGGGCGACGCCGTTGGCGAGGTCGGCGACCTTGTAGGAGGTGCCCTTCTCGTCCAGCGTGTAGGTCCTGTAGGAGCCGCCCGGGAGCCTCTCGGCGACGGCGTAGCGCTCGGCGCCGGCGACGGCCTTCCAGGACACGGTGACCTCTCCGTCACCGGTCGCCTCGGCCGTGGCCTCGGGGGCAGGGACAAGTTTACAAGTTAAGAAGTCATCCGATGTAAAAGTGCTCCAGTGGCCATTTACATAAGCTTGAACAAGGAATGAATAAGTTGATCCGTTTACAAGATTATCGATTCCAAAGGCAGTATCAGTGCAGTCGAGTGTGTAGGTGTTGAAGGTGCCGTCATTGTTGCATAAAGCAATCGCGTACTTTGTTGCATTAGGAACAGGCGACCAGCTCAATTTAATTTTGCCATCACGCATCTCGGAGACGACAGGATCTGGCTTAACTTCCTTTGACAGCCCAAACTGATTAGCAATAGCCAAAGCGTCCGCCTGGCCCATTTTTTGGAGATACAGCGAATTAGCCAAAAGTCCTGCGTCATATCCATTGTCGATAAAGCCATGTTCGACCAGAACTGCAGGGATGCCGTACTGGCGACAATTTCTAATTACAGAAAGACTATCAGCGTTGCTACCATCAGGATAATAAAGCTGCGTGCCATTTAAATCATAATAATCGTTTTTTGTCCCACGATTAACAAGACCAACGGATGCAAGCCTGCTCAGAACATCTTGCCCCAAAGACTCGCCAAGCTCATTAAATGAAGAATACCAACTAGCTTGCCTCGGAATCCAGATTTCCGCTCCTGTACCGCCACCTGAATTGATATGAAAACTCATAAATAAAGAAGCATTGTTGTCTCTTGCAATCTGAGCGCGGGCAATCAGCTCATTTGTAGTGTTGGCAACACCAGTAACGGAAGTATCGAAATCTCGCGTCATAATAACTCGAACGCCAGCATATTTCTGAAGTTCATCCCGGCAATATCGCGCTATTTGCAGGGTAAGATCCTTTTCACGAAGACCATTTCCGACAGCGCCGGAGTCCCAGCCTCCATGACCTGCATCCAGAACAAAAACCCAATTACGAACACGCGCCGAGCTTTCCGAAACAGCACCAACCGCAGATTCCAAGGAATCATACGAAGAGCCCATGCCATTAGTAAACACCGAGTCAAGCTGGTCATCCGAGGAATCATCAGACAGCAGTCTATATGGTGCCGGCATGTCGCCAACGCTAAACATCTGATTAGAAATATCATCGGAAAAATACCGCGTTGCGCCAGAGGCATACTCAACTTTAAAGAGAGAAAAAGCGCCAGCGCTAGAAAAGCTCGAAGAGAAAAGATATGTGCCGTCAACTCTGGAGGTTACACTCAATCGAACAAGGCCTTCAGTCTCAGCATTGGCACAATACAAGGCGACAGGCTCGTCCAGCACCGTTCCATCGAAACCCAAAGCAACTCTTTGCGTATCTCCCAGGTCAACGTGATCCTTCTCGATATAAATAAACGAAAGATCATCTACCTCTAAACTATCAGCAAACACGTTAACGGGATAAATGAGGGGCAGCGATAGAAAAAATGCGGCCACGAATACGGGCAGCAAATAGTGCTGAATTCTCTTAAGCATATGCAGTCCTTAAAAGGAAAAGGCGGCCAAGAGCCGCCTTTAAATTTCTATCGAGTGGCGTAAAAGGATAGAACGGAGTCGGCAACATGCTGTCTGTCGCCTTCGCTTAAACCATAGTACATGGGCAACCTGACAAGCCTATTACTTTCAGAGGTGGTAAACCTGTCCTCTCCCTCAAAACGCCCAAACATCTTGCCTGCAGGCGCATCATGCAAAGGAATGTAATGGAAGACAGCCTGAACACCATGCTCCTTAAGATAAGAAATGAGATCGCTGCGCTCCTTGAGATCCTTGCACTTAATGTAAAACATGTGGGCATTATGCTCACAGCCCTCAGGAATATACGGGAGTACAATCTTTCCGTCTTCAGCAAGCGGCCTCAACGAATCGTAGTAAAAACGCCAAGATGAAAGACGATTGTCATTGATTTCATCAGCATGCTCCAGCTGCGCCCAAAGATAGGCAGCATTCATATCAGAAGGCAAATAGCTAGATCCACGATCGACCCATGTATATTTATCGACCTGGCCCCTGAAAAAGCGCTGGCGATTAGTTCCCTTTTCACGAATAATTTCAGCTCGATCACAGTAACGCGAATCATTGATAGAAAGCGCGCCGCCTTCGCCCATCGAATAGTTCTTTGTTTCGTGGAAACTATAGCAACCAAAATGGCCAATGGTGCCAAGTGCCTTGCCCTTATACGAGCTCAAAACACCCTGTGCCGCATCTTCAACAACTAACAAGTCATTACGCGCGGCAATATCCATGATACGATCCATGTCACACGCAACGCCAGCATAATGCACAGGAACGATAACTTTGGTTTTATCAGTTATCGCCCTCTCAATGGCATCGGGATCAATATTCATTGTGTCAGGGCACACATCAACAAACACCAAAGTGGCACCAACCATTTGAAATGCCGTAGCAGTAGAAGAGAAAGTGAAACTAGGCAGAATCACCTCATCGCCAGGATGTAGGTCGCATAAGATTGCTGCAAGCTCAAGCGCGCTCGTACCACTAGTCGTTAGCAGAATCTTATTGGAATCAAATCGGTTCTCGAGCCATTCGCTACATTTTTTGGTAAAAGGACCATCACCACAAATCTTACGATTGACAGCACAGGCCTCTCGAACATACTCCATTTCCGTGCCTACATAAGGCGGGAGATTAAAATTTATCATATAGCAGCTCCAAATGAATATAGTCCGATCCCAAGCAAAATAAGAAGCAGTGATATCCACTTCCGCCGAGACATTTTCTCATGAAAAATCGTAATACCGAATATTGTCACATATATGTAACTAGTAGCCTCCAGCAATGAGCCCATAGACAGGGGAATCCCTTTATATGCGAAAATCGATAGAAACGTGGTGCAAACGAAAAGGACATAAGCACAGATTACAAGAGGGTTCAAATACTCTCTAATTCTGCTGTCATATGTTTTAAGAGCTGCTTTCTTTAGCATTACCTGAGATATTGCGCTAATAAAAACACCGAGGAGAAGAAGGAGGGCGTATCGAAAATCCACAGTACAATCCTCCTAAGCAGCATCGGAATCCGAAGAGGCAAACAAAGCAACGCCGATTAATACAATAATGCCGCCCGAAACCTGAAGGAAGCCGAGTTGCTCCTTAAAGACAATAACACCCCATACCATGCCCCATACAACTGTAACGGCACGATTGGCATAGGCTGTCGTCAATGGCAACCGTTTAATAATTTGTTGCCAGCAAATAGCATAAATGCCAAGCAGCATAATTATTCCGGCGTAGCAGACACAAAAACCGAAAGACAGAAAAGGATAGCCTGCCGCAAGCTTGCTTAAGATACCGCTACAAGAATACAAAACCAATAGCAGATGAAGTGCTAAGAAAACGCGAGCATTTTTCATTCTCTATGCGCCTCGTTTCGGCAGGTACTTTTCCAAATTAACCATCGAATCTGCAGTCAGGATGTAGAAGCCGTATCTACTGCCACTATCGACAATTTCATGCTCCATGTCATTGTCAACGGAGCTGCGCTCGACTCTCACAGACCTATCGCATTCCGCCTCTCGAAGCATCGCTAAGTCTTCACCATCAAAAATAAATCGAATCATGGCGCATTCAGAATGCTCCGATACACTCAGATCAGGCTCCTGCCCAATAGCAACAGAAATTACTGCACCTAAGAAATCAATGCCTGTTGACAGCTCTACAAGATCACTGCCGATACAATCTCCACCCATTCGGCTGCCAATTTCAACAATGCGAATATCCTCATTCTCATTAACCAAAATCTCCGAATGAGAAGCGCCGAATTCAACTCCCAGAGAATCCAGGGCATGAGAAACAACCCCCATTATTTTAGAGCGCAACGAATCGGAAACAGGGGCAGGTTGCAGATGTCCGGTTTCAATAAAATGCGGAGACCCAGTTGTATACTTTCTGGTTAGCGCAAGAAAGTGATGCTCGCCCTTCCAGGTAATGAATTCGACGCTGTATTCAATCCCAGCGAAAAACTCCTCAACAACGCAAGCCTTCGAAAAGGAAACGTCGATCGCAGAACAAACGGCATCCTCAAGCCCTTGCGGAGATTGAAGTTTAGTAATGCAACGGCTACCAGACCGGTCAACAGGCTTCACAATAATCGGATAAGCCAGATTCAGATTCTCAGCATCCGACACATCGGTTACTTGATAGCTCCTGGGAGACGGATCTCCGTTCTGGAAAAATGCCTCGCGCATTAAGTGCTTATTCGTGGACAGCTCAATGCACTCCAGAGAGTTGGCACAAAGACCGAGTTTATCGGCAACTTTGGATACAGTAATGTTTCCGAGATCCGTGCCAATAGAGCATATTCCGTCAACGCCGATAGATTTGCATTTTTCTGCAATTTGATCAATCTCAGTAATACTGATGGGATAAAAATAGTCAGCACTGCTCTCGCCAATATCGCCGCACTTCCATGCGAAGACATGTGTTTCAAAGCCAAGTTCTTTAGCCTTAAGAATCAATGGGTTTTGGAAATCAGACGCGCCGATAATGGCAAGTTTTTTTTGCATCTTTACTTCTCCCAATTAGCCGAAGAATTCTTCTCGAAATCACTCCAGCGGCCGCTTTCCATCTCTGCCTTATAATCGAGCATCATCGAATGATAGTCTCGATAAGCCGGAACGAAGCCGAAATCTCGCTCAGCCTTTCCCATATCAAACAAAAAAGAAGGGGTATTGTTCTTAAGATCCGGCCTGTAGACAATCTTGGATTTAGAACTGTCGCCAAACACCTCGATGACCGCACGCGCCTGATCTTCAAGTTCCAAAGGAACTCCGCTCGTCATATTATAAAGCCCATGTGTCAAATCGCTTTCCAAAGCCATTCGATATGCTCGGGCAACGTCCTTGACATAAATAATATCTCGTGAGATATGCGGGTCTCCCCATATCTCGAGATCCTGTCCGGCCGCGGCCTTTTCGATCCAGACCTGAATAGCAGACTTATAGGGCTTACCATCGACTAAGATCGTGCCATGAGGTCCAACGCCGTAAACCGGAGGGAAACGGAACACCGCCCCTTGAAGACCATGTTGCTGCGAATAATACTCAATCAAATCATTGGCAGCATTCTTCGTGATGGTATAAACGGCATGATCACCAGTAAAGGAGAAATTCCTGGGCTCGTCCTCGGTAATAGCATGATTCTTTTTCCACGCGCCGGATACATCACCGTAAGTAGTGGCGGAAATAATCTTCTTGATACCATTAGTCCTACAATACTCAAGCACATTTACTGTACCCAGAGTGTTTACCTTAACGTAATCAGCCGCATTCTCTTCGTTAACCAAATCTGCAGTCGCATTGGCAGGAAGAAGTCCGGCCAAAAGAATCACCCCATCGACGTTATCCACGGGGAGTTTTGAAAAATCTTCGGGCTTTGTAATATCGAGGCTCACGAACTCGGCGCCCATGCTCTCAAGAAAAGGACGAAGCCGTTCATTTCTACCGGTAGCAATAACCTGTTTGCCCGATTTGACAAGCTCGTCGACGGTATACATACCAATAAAGCTCGTTGCACCAATTACAATTACCATAGCCTATTCATCCTTTCCGTTACATTCTTTTTCAATTACGTACAAAGGTCTATTTTTAACCTCGGTAAAAATATTACCGACGTACAGCCCAACAATTCCAATAGCAGACAAAATGAGTCCACCCATAAAGAAGATTGAACAAAGGAGACTCGTCCACCCAACCTGAATGCCCGGAACACATAGCTTTTGAATGATCGCAGCCACGAGAATGAGCAGCGCGACGAATGCCATAGCAAAACCAACATTAACGGCAAACTTTAACGGCTTATTAGACTGCGCAGTGATGAGCTCAAACGCCATATTAAGCTTCTTCTTAAAACTATAAGAAGATTCGCCCGCAAAGCGCTCGTCACCAACTATTTCAATCGCGGTCTGTCTAAACCCAAGCCACTTAATGAACATCGTGTACCCGCGGTTATGCTCACGCATTGAACAATACTGAGTGATTACCGCGCGACGAGCAATGCTGAAATTGCAAAGCGAGGGATCGTAACTGCCATCAGTAAAATACTCATACACCTTATAAAAGGCTCGAGATAGCATCTTGGTCAAAGCACTATCTTTTCGCTCGACTCTTTTGGCGAAAACAACGTCATAGCCTTCAAGGGCTTTGTTATAAAGTTGGGGAATGGCCTCGGGCCTGTCCTGAAGGTCGCAGTCCATAACAACGACCCAGTCACCATGGCAGCAATCAAGACCAGCAGTAATCGCGCGAATTTGGCCAAAATTGCGTGCGAGCTTGATTCCATACACGCGGTCATCATTGTCACAAATAGATTGCACGACTGACCATGAATCGTATGGATCATGGTCGTCCACAAGCACAAGCTCGAATGAGGCACCCATACCCTCAAACACGTCAACAATTCGCTGATGCAGTTCGGGCAGCGCCTCTTTACATCCATAAACAGGAATTACGACAGAGAAATCCATGACAAACCTTAGGTTGAGTTTAATAACCTACTTATGATGCATTCGATCAAGCGAACCGTCAAATCGAAGTAACCGCAATCATCACACTACTGCTAAAGCTATTTAATGAGAACACACTGCTGCCGAGTTTCGCTTTTATTTGCGTTATTAAAACAAGGTCCAATCAAATTACCGGGCAGAATCTGGTGCCACATCTTATTATCATGCGAATTATCCCCCCAGAAAAAACCAATATGGCAATCAATTGAACCATCCGTTTTAAAGAAAATAACATCGCCTTTCTGAGCCAACCCACTGTTCAACATATCGGCAACAGTGTTGAAATGATATACCTTACAGCCAGAATCAATAGCATAACCGTACCAGCGCCAAGCATTAATGTAACCGCCACCTCCGGGTCCCGCGCCCCACGGGGTGTGATTATTATTCGCCGCAACGGCATCAACGTTTACGCCAAGAGATCTAAATACATGTGCAACGAAGCCCGTGCAGTTCATGCCAGTATATCCCCCAGGGCCAGGAGCGCCGTTAGGATACAAGCAAGTCTGGTACGAAAAGCCACTCGAATATCGAGTGCCAAGATAATAGCCATTGTATTGACGGCTCGTCAGCCAATTAACAACGGATAGACGTGGAATGCCAAATACCGTGTCATTCGTGCCCGTTGGTTTTACGCTAACCAGATCACCCTCATCAAAAGGTGACCAGATACCGTCGAGATATGCCTGAACGACAAACCGATAGGTCTGTCCGCCATTTAGTCCTTCAACCCTGTACGAATTGCCGGTACAGTTATAAGTGTATGTTTTATACCCGTTACTCGTCTTAACGGCGACGGCATAACGAGTGGCACCTGACACCCTGTCCCAAGACAGATTTGCACAAAGATCTCCAGCCTTACCAGTTACACGAGGAACAATCACACCGTGTGGAACTGCATCCACAAGCAGTGCGTCACCGTAGGCAGACCAGGCCCCATCTACGTAAGCTTGCACAAGAAACTTGTGAACACGCCCATTCGTAAGATTAGAAACCGTATAACTAGTCGCCAAGCAATTAGTCGTGAACGTTACATATGAACCATTCTTATATTCTGCAATCGCGTACCTCGTTGCATTGGGAACAAAATCCCAAGTAAGCTGTATTTTTCCATCCCCAGGACAAGTGGCCTTAACATTTTGAGGGGAACGGACGTCCTCAAGAACCGCTTCACATAAATATGTATCCGAAGAAGAACTCCACCTCCCATTTACAAATGCTTGCACAAGAAAACGGTAAGTCTTGCCAGGATTCAAGCCGGAAACCAGATACGAGGACTCTTTGACATCAAGGGAATACGTCTTGTAGCTATTTCCAGTCTTAAGAGCAACCGCGTACCTCTCTGCTCCAGGAATTTGATTCCACGAAAGCACACAAGAGGTCGATGTAGTTTTCTCCAAATGAGGCTTCGGGGCATTTGGGTCTTCGGGAATGGCGGCTACAAGGTCTTTGCTCCCAAACGGAGACCATCTTCCATCGATACAAGCCTGAACAATAAATGAATACTTCTGGCCATTGATAAGACCGCTCACCGTGAACTCATCGCTAGAGCAATCGTAGGTAACAGTCTTGTAACCGCTTCCAGCCTTATATGCAATTGCATATCGAGATGCACCGGCGATGGGGCTCCATTTAAGACTAACCGATCCATCGCCAACACTGGAAACGCCAACTTTAGGAGAAACGAGAGAATACGGCATGCAGGTGATGTAGTCAGTGTCCTCAAGGGCCGTTAGACACTCGTAAATCCTCGCTCTAACATAGAACGAGTATTCTTCACCATTTTTCAATCCCTTTATTTCAATGCTAGTTTGATTTGATTTCAACCTATACGACTTGCCATTTGAACACCAAACAACATATTGAGTGGCGCCCGGGACGCGGCCCCACGAAAGCTCGACGCGCCCGTCGCCGGCGGTAGCCGCGGGCGAGGGCCTCACGGTCCCCTCGGGCCTGCAGCGGACGAGGCTCGCGGGGCCGAAGGAGGACCAGCGGCCGTTCACGTAGGCCTGCACGAGGAAGTCGTGGTCGTAGCCGTTGGGGAGGTCGGTGACGGTGTATGAGTTCCCGGTCAGGTCCTTCGTGAAGGTGCTGTAGGTTCCGTTCGAGAACGCTTCGGCGACGGCGTAGCGCTCGGCGCCCGGGACGGGCTCCCAGCTCAGGGTCACCTCGCCGTCCCCGGTCGCCTCCGCCCGGGGCGCAGGAGCGCACGGGTCGGAGGGGGTCGCGGAGACAAGATCGGAGCCAGAGAAAGAGGTCCACCTGCCGCAAACGCATGCCTGCACCAGGAATCGATAGCCCGTCCCGTTGGACAGGCCGGCGGCCGTGAAGGACTCGCCAGCGCAGGAGGTCGTCAGCGTGCGGTAGCCGGAACCGGTACGGTAGGCCACGGCGTACTTCGTGGCGCCCGGGACGCGGCCCCACGAAAGCTCGACGCGCCCGTCGCCGGCGGTAGCCGCGGGCGAGGGCCTCACGGTCCCCTCGGGCCTGCAGCGGACGAGGCTCGCGGGGCCGAAGGAGGACCAGCGGCCGTTCACGTAGGCCTGCACGAGGAAGTCGTGGTCGTAGCCGTTGGGGAGGTCGGTGACGGTGTATGAGTTCCCGGTCAGGTCCTTCGTGAAGGTGCTGTAGGTTCCGTTCGAGAACGCTTCGGCGACGGCGTAGCGCTCGGCGCCCGGGACGGGCTCCCAGCTCAGGGTCACCTCGCCGTCCCCGGTCGCCTCCGCCCGGGGCGCAGGAGCGCACGGGTCGGAGGGGGCAGCATAAGAAACAGATGCGGCATTCCTCACTATTCCTGTTATCGAGTTTTCAGCAATCGCCGGAGTACATACAAGAAAGAAAATAGCAGCGACAAGAGATAGCAAACATGAAATACGCTTCATACGACCCTCCATGAGCAACAGTCCAATTAGATAGTATCGGAAATACGAGATTCGATATGTATTATTTCGGACCAATGGATGTTTTTGTCACAGACGGTTTCAAGCATTGTTAAATCGAAATCCTGTCAATAATCCAAGCCGATAACTCGATTATGTTGTAAATCCACTTTCGCAGTTAAGGCATAAGCACCAGATGCATCGTCAGCGGAGGTTTGAAGCTCTATCAAATACGAAAGGCCTACAAAACAACAGACGTGACCGCTCCGATCTGCACGGCGAGCCAACAGGCCACATCGGAAAATGACTGGTGGGACGACACCGACCTCTCCAAGGGCTACGGGCAGGCCAGGAAGCGCGGCCTGTCCCGCCAGAAGCTGTGCATCTGCGTCGCCATCGACGTCCACAAGAACCCGGTCGCGGTAGTCTGCGGCCGCGGGAAGCCCAGCTCGGCGCGCGTGAGGAAGGCCATGGGCGGAAGGATAGCGCCCGGGTCGCTGCTCATCCACGACATCGAGCGGGCGCATGGCGCGCTCTGCCGCTCGACGCGGACGGCGCGAGGCTCCTCTTCCAGGTCTTCGCCGACGCCTACAAGAGGCAGTCGGTGGTGATCACCACGAACCTGGAGTTCAGCAGGTGGGAATCGGTGTTCGGTGGCGACCAGATGGCCGCCGTCATAGACCGCATCGTCCACCACGGGAGGCTCGTCCAGTTGGCGCAACGCCCGTTCGGGAACGGGCACGTTAACGTCCCCTGTTCTCAAATCCTTCATCTACGCTATGCCACGTTTGCGATTACTAAGAAGTATTCCGCATAATCGGCAGGAATTGAGCACAGTAAGCGTAGAAAACCAAGCAGTTATAACACGAGCTCCGCACCCGAAGACTGGGAACGGGCTTCCCCGGGCGGCCACCTTGACAAGGCGGCCCAGGAAGGATGGAAAAGAAGACCGCGCCCCTAGCACAGAGAAGAAATGCGCTCGACGGAAGAGACAATCGGGGTCTGAGATTACCCGGGCGCGGCGCTTGAGCCGCAGCACGACGGCGAAGCACGCGTGTACGGAGAACATGTCGCCGATAGCATCACCGCCCAGTATAAGACCAAGCCGGCGTACGAGGGACATGGGGAGTAGATCGGAGAGGGCGTCCTGGACACCGACCTCAGCTCCATTCCTCACGATTAGCTTTTCCATTTCCTTAGAGTTCTTGATAAACCGTCAAGAAAGACAAAAACTATCTACTTCACAGCTATAAACCCTCATCTAGGACGCCGTTATACCATTAAAATCGTTCTCATTGATAGGAAAGCGTTCGATGAATAGTTTTGCAAACTCAGCGCTTTTTGCAACTTTTGCGTCCCCTCCTGCATCATCAAAAATCTGTTTTGAAGCGGCAACGATGCCCTCAAGTACATCAACTGAGGGAGTATTTAAGTTTTTTAAGTAATTTGGAGTAATGTCAAATGAACGGAACTGAACAGCGCAGGTCGCGAGAATAACATAGAAAATCAAATTATTCTGCTCTGCTCTATCCAAATCCGACTTTCGAAGATATTGACGAATAAATAATGATGTTTTACCTAAAGCGAAATATGCTTCAGGAGGTATATCCTCATTGAATATTTTTTTATACTTAATATCATCCGCTAGAATTTGTGCCGGCCTCGCTCTCGCATAGTCCGGCTGTTTCAATAAAACTGCGATTAAGCATTGTCCCAAAAACGGAACCGTAATGATATCCTTCGCTGCAATCCCCTCATTCTTGCATGAGCTCTTCCTTCTTTCATAATGCAAACCATGGCGTTTGAAATACTGTTCTATTTGAAGATGTATGGTTTCAAGAGAACGTAAATATGCTGGCGGAATAACGCTTTGGTTATTAGTCGCTTGAATAATCTTGGCTCTTACATCCTGATCTGTGATGGAAATACACTTGACCAGAACTTTTCTTGTATCTTTAGAAGCATCGCCCTCTCTGCAGTAATGCCAAATCTCATTTGATGTTTGAAGCCCATTAACAATTCTGGGGTTTATTAGCGTTACAGAACAGTCCATATCCCTCTTAACGCTATCGGCAAGTATTGTAATTCCATTATTTAGCCACCAGAAATCGACTTCTATATCATTTCGGAGCGTGTTTTGGATGGCCTTATTCACGGAGTTGTTACCTTGATAGTCACGAATATTAGCTTCAAATAAGGACTTTTCAAGATTTCCATCATTAGAGGTAGCAAATTTATTGAACTCAGGAATAGTTACTGCGAGTATTGCGCTATGACCATCAGGACAAAGAGGGTCTTTATCTGAATGCAAAGATACAACACTATCTGGGGACCGCTGAAACGCGGAAAAGAGCTCTTTGTCGGTTAAAATGTTGACGGCAATATCATGAACAATGGGAGCATTTTTCTGAACAATCGTTTTCAATTCTTCAGACTGTTTAATTAAGTTAGGATGCAATTCCGTAGTAAGAGAAATACCCCAAAAGGTAATATTCACCCTATATTTATTTCTCATAGCTGTTTTCAAAATGCTCAGAATTAGTTCGAAAGCTTGTCTAACCTCTTCGTTATATCTTTGAGGATCGGGATTATCAGTCAATAAATTCGGGAACGAATCTTTCCAATTCTGGATAGACACCTCAGGAAAACCTGTTTGATATTTTGTTTGAATAAAATGTATATCAATTATTGAATTTTTAGGAATATCTAGTGAGCTGAAATCCTGACCAGTTATCAAGCATTCATTAGCGAAAATATAAATACCATCATATCCACCGTCATTTCCTTTTCCCACATGTCCCCTCTCAGTCTCGTCATCATCGAGGTCATAACGAGCAAGCAGCTTTTGAGCTGCTATGATTTCAAAGGCGACACATTCGTCGAGGCTTTCATCAAAGCGATTTTTTTCAGATTTGATATAGTCTTTTATTGTTTCCTGAGTAAGCGTAAGTCTTTTCGACATTAGAATACCTCTCTGATTTCGTTACTATTTATTGATTAATTTTATCCTTATTTATTTATGCAAAGACAGAAAAGAAGGTCGATTCTCAACTTCAGCCGAACGTCCCGAACGGATAGCCCCTTCCCGCACTTAACCGAACGGCCCCGGTTCCCGAAATGGGTGCCGGGACCGGAGCTTCCCCAGTTGAAGAAACGATGCAGAAGTGTTTCGATGGGTCTCGGGGTCATGCTCCGCCCGCCGTCCGGCACCGCTTCCCAAACTCAGCCGGACGACCCCGTCCGCCCCATTCGGTTTTCTGGATTGACCACACCGATATGGACAGTTCCGTGAGGGGCGTGAGAGACGGGAGAGCTGCATGAGGGACCCCAGGCACCCCAGGCATTTCACCGACGAGTTCAAGAGGCAGATAGTCGAGCTCTACAACGTCGGCAAGCCCAAGCGGGAGATCATGGAGGAGTACAATCTCGGCAAGAGCACCGTCGAGCGCTGGGTCAAATCGATCAACGCGACGGGTTCGCCCCATGCGGCGGACAACCGCATGCCCGAGCAGAACAGGATCATAGAGCCGGGGCGCGAGAACCGCAGGCTCCGCATGGAGGTCGATGTCTTGAAACAAGCGGCGCTGATATACGCTCGAAGGTGGGGGCCATAGCGGCCGAGGAGCCCGCGCTACCCCATATCAGCGCAGCGCGGGCTCCTCGGCGTCGCGAGGTCGACGTACCACACGATGCGCGGGCGGGTGGACCTCCCCGTGGGTCCCGATCCCGCCGCACCTGAGGTACTGGCCGTGCATTCGGCCAGCCGCGGCCTTTACGGGTCGTGATTCAGGTCGCTGCTCATCCATGATCTCGAGCGTACGCATGCGGCGAATAGACCAGAGGCAGCAAATGGAGGCACCAACTTAGTTTTAGCTCAATCTCCTAGCACCAGTCGAAAGCAGACACTACGCCAATGTTTCAATACCCCTCCTGCATAATGCTCTGCAATGGCCACCCGATGAACGAAATATAAATTGCTAGGGTTAAAAATGAGGGGTCTCGCTTGCAGCAAATAGCATTGGTATATAGGAGCGTAGAGCCAGTAAAGATCGTTTAAGTATGCATTTAAGCATGCAGCAAGTGGAAGGAACGCATGAACGATGGTAACCGGCAGCAAAACGCACCAACTTCAGTCCATCAATAATGCCGACCATGCAATCCAGCAAGGGTGCAAGTGCCTCATCTAGAGGTACGACCATCAATTTAATTGAAGTAAGAAGTTGCGAACAGTTTTACTGACTTACCAGGACGGCGCCACACGCGTTAACCGTGAAATTGTCCAAAAAAATGCCCCAATGTTTCGCTTGTATCAGAGGCGTCTGGGGCTTCACTGATAGAATAGCCCTACTTACCAATTCGGGACCATGGCCAGGCTGTTTCACCATGAATTATACATCTGAACCCAAAAAGCCCTATGTAGTGTTAACCATAAAGCCGTCTCGCGGCGCAGCCGGCTATCTCAGGAAAAGAATAGACACTGCCATCGAATCCGGCTTCAACATTTTCAAAGTTAGACTGGAGGCTGAAGAAAACGGGTTATATCCCAATCGAGTACTTCCGATAGTTGCGACCTTGTCATCCTATTCGACCGACCACGGTTGCACTTTCCTCCCCTCCAAATCGACTGGTAAGGGAACCTATGCTGAAGCTTTGGGGTTATTAAAGCCCTACAAAGACCCTAATGGTGTCGATTCGGCATCATTTCTTGATAAAGTTTGGCGCTTCGACAGAAATACGCACTTTGATGTGGTTAGTGGGATTATCGACTCACTTCGCAAGACTACGGTGCTTGCGCCCGGGCTTCTCCATGGAATCGAATACGGATTAAACGAGATATCAGATAACGTGCTTGTTCATTCGACAAAAATGCAAAGCGAGCATGTTGAAGGCTACGTAATGGCCCAAGTTCATCGTCAATCTAACAAAGTCGCAATCGCAGTCCATGATGACGGAATTGGCATCCCCAATTCACTTAGGAGTGGCGGCGTAGCCTTTGCTGACACAAAGGAGGCTATACAACTCGCCCTCAGCAAGGGCGTAACAGATGGAAATGGCGCAGGCAACGGATTATGGCTTCTTGACAGTATTGTCGACGCAGCATCTGGTTCTCTCGATATTCAGTCTGACGGCATTGGATATAGAAAGGTTCACAAACATAAGGGGTCAGACGCTACGGTCGCATTCAGAAACGTCAACACCCCGGCAGGCGGAAGCACGTTGGTAGATTTTCAAATCTCGACAAACTCATCAATATCCATGTCAGATATTTTTGAGGGAAACTCACCAGTCAATCTTTGGAAAGAATCCCATGAAACCGACCCGTCGGGCAGAAGCCTCCGACTTCGTCTGGCTGACGAATCATCCGGATTTGGAAGCAGATACGACGCTGCGAAAATGCGCTGTTTAGCATTAAACATGGCTAACGATGCAGATAATAAGGTCTATTTGGACTTTGCGGACGTGCCGTTCATCAGCCTATCGTTTGCAGATGAGTTTATCAACAAATTGATGCGCGAGGTAGGCCTAGTCACCTTCATTCGGAAATACTCAATTGTGAATCTATGCCAATCTTGCGCGGAAGCAATCGATTATGTCACTCGAAAATAACGGAAGCCGCATGCATTACGCGTCAACAACAATCGCTTTACGTACTTACGCTACGGTCAATCACACCAGACGCCAAGCCAACAATCCGAAGGGACCAACGTGCTAACGATTCACTATGGTGATATGGAAAATACCTCGACCTAGAACCGTTCGAGAATTTCCTCGGCGTTCTCTCGCAGATAGATATCTAGGTCCGGCACGGCAAACTGCACGTAGCCTCTCTGTGGCGCCTGAATAACCTCTCTTTGTAGCAATTTTGCCCTAATAGAGCTAATCTCATTGGTCTTTTTACCCATGCGCCTAGCAATCTCGGATGATTTGGACTGTTGTTTGTCCTCGCACATCGCAAAAAGGTATTTGATATCGTTAAGCCCCAGTCCAGAAATCGCGGGCTCGTGAACAACATCGTGAAAACGAGCCTCTGCCAGCGCAATGCCTTCGGCAACATCGCGCTCACTCACGATGGCACTTTTGGCACGATGCAAGTTGGCGCGCTGCCAAATGGAATAACCAACCAGTTGTACCAGATAGGCATAGCCCTTAGTAGCCTTAGCGGATCTCGACAACAGATCGTCCTCTATGGTCAAGCCGGTCGCAATAAAACTGTCGCCCATAGAAAGCGCCACCTCCACCTGATTGATAGGCGCCAGATCTTCGGGGAGGGCACGACGCAAGAACGTAAGTGCCTTACCGTTAATAAGATCCATAACACCGGCGGGTAAACCGGCAAAGGCAAGTGCGATATCTACTCTTTCCCCTATCAAAAGCTGAACCGTAGACGCAATGGCACGCATATCGTCAATCGGGGCGTCCTGAACTTCATCGATGGCAATAAAAAGACCCTTGGAAGACTTCGCTGCCGAACTCAGCAACTTTCTAAGGCTTGGCTCTTTGGGCGCAACGTCAACTTTCGCGGAAACAACGCCGGCATTTCCGCCGACCGAAGCATTGGCCGCAAGGGAAGAATCAGCAACCTGATCCCTCAAGTCCAGCAATAGGTTTGGGCCAGCAGAAACAATAGCGGTCTTCCAACCAAGCTCTCGCGCACGATCCCTAAGGTCGCAGAGCAAAACAGTTTTTCCGGAGCCCCTCGGTCCAGCAATGCGCATGAGCCTCGCAGGTGCACCAATTCCCGCATTCAAACTCTCGGTAAACTCAAGGGCGATATCGTCACGACCAATTATGCGCGGAGGCTCAGCGCCGGCAGTGGGACGAAAGGGGTTATGGAATGCTGTGGCGCTCACTTGTTTGCCTTTCTAGGGAATCGATTAACAGTCAATCATTGCTTATTTTTTATCGTAGACTATATCGAATAATATCGAGTTATATAAGCTTATATAAACTTATCGCGAAAGTATCGAGCTTTCGTAATTTGTCTTAGCTAGTAGCCCAACGTTGCTTTCTTCCAAGCTCATAGCGAAAGAAGGTTAAGGACTTCCTAAAAACTATTGCCTTAGACCGAGAAATACTCGCTCTCGGCTGATAGGTTCGGCCCGAGCCAGGGGTCGCCATCCAAGAAGAACTCCGGCCAGCGCTGCATGAACAGCGCTTGCTCGCGCTTCCAGCGGCGCAGCTTTTCCTCGTTGGCCTCTTCCCTGCCGCGCGAGGTGAACTCGTAGTGATACAGCTCGGCATAGGGCGTAAAGATGGTACGGTAGCCCGCCTCCCACGCGCGCAGGCAAAAGTCCGCGTCGTTAAAGCCGACGGCGAATTCCTCGTTGTAGCCGCCAACCTGCTCAAATACATCACGACGAACCATCTGGCAGGCGCCCGTCACGGCGCTAAAGTTACCGGGGCGCACGGCACGGGCAAGATAGCCCTCGCGTTTTGCAGAGAGGTCCTGGTTGGCATGGGCAAGCGCACCACGCACGCCAACCAAAATGCCGGCATGCTGCACCAGATGATCAGCAAAATAGAGCTTGGCACCCACCACGCCCGCATCCGGACGCTGCAGATAACCCATCATCTCTTCGATAAAGTCCGGGCTTATAACCTCGGTATCGTTGTTGAGCAGCAGCAGGTAGTCGCCCTTGGCGTGCTTAACGCCAAAGTTGATGATCTGGGAGTAATTGAACTCGCCCGGCCAGTACACAACACGCGCTGCACCCTTGCCGCCAGACGCAGCGGCTACGCGCTCCGGCAGGGTTTCGTAATACGCAAAGGTCTCCTGCTCTTCGCTGTTATTCTCCACCAAGACAATCTCGTAGTTGGTATACGTGGCCTTCTGTGCGATCGACATCACGCAGGCGCCGAGCGTCTCGACGTGATCCTTGGTGGGAATCACAATGCTCACCAGCGGCGCAGGCTCTGGCAGCGCATAGCGCATACGGTAGACAAACGGCGTCTCGGACTCCTCGACCGTTCCGCGAACGCCCAGCGAGTCAAAGTGACGCTGCAGCGCAAGGCGCCCGGCCTCGATGGCATAAGGCTTGCTATCGGCAGAACCGTCGGCGGTAGAGCCGGGGTGTACGCGCCAGTGATACAGCACGTGCGCAACGTGCTCAAAGCGCGCGCCCGCCGCAAGACAGCGGAGCGTCAGGTCGTAATCCTGGGCACCCGCAACGTCTTCTGGCGACACGCCAATGCGATCGATGAGCGCCTTCTCAACCATCAGAAAATGCGTCACGCAGTTATGGCTATAGAGCAGGTCGACGTTAAGCTTGGTCTTAAAGACCGGCTGGCCCCACTCCCCCGTCTTCTGGAACATGTCCTCATCGCAGAACAGGACCTGCGGACGGTCGTCCTGGGCCGCCTTGCTCAGCGCAGCAACATAGTGGAACAGCGCGTCCGGCTCCAGGATGTCATCGTGGTCCAAGAATGCGATGTAGTCACCCGTCGCCAGCTGAATGCCGGCGTTGGTGTTGACCACAATGCCGCCGTTGCCGGGCAGCTCGATGCGACGGACGCGCTCATCGTGAGCGGCTGCTGCAAGATTGGCCACCGCATCCCATTCGGGCGAGGCGTCCATCAGCAGCAATTCCCAGTTGTCATAGCTCTGGGTAAGCACCGAATCCAGCAACTCGCGCAGGTAAACCGGATCGGTCTTATAGCAGGGCACCACAATGCTCACGAGCGGCCTGTAGGCGAATGCCGCCGCAGCGGCGCGCTGGCACGCCAGGTCGCCCGGCTTTGCGCGATGCTGCTCAAACCAACGGCGATAGGCAGCGTCGTCCGAGCGTGCATCCTTCATGCGATTCCAGCTGTCGTCGACCATACCGTTGTACAGGCGGCCATCCATGGCGCAAAAACCGCTCTGGAGCTGGCCCGCAGGATCAGTTGCAATCGCGACAAAATCTCGAATGTCCTCGGGCATCTCCACGCTCAGATACGTTTTATTGACGCGGCATCCGTTCTGCTGCGGCACGTCGACCTGCGACTCAAACACATGCACCGTGGTATCGATGGCATTCATATGCGTATCGAGAATCTGAAGCTGGGGCGTGCACTGGGACTCCCCCGCCCATGCGACCTCATAGCGCCACACAGCGCCCGAATCGGCCGGTAGATAACGGACGGCATCGATCTCGTAGCGGCCGCAGCGCTCGCCGCGCTGTGCATCGCGGATAAGCGCGCACAATGTGGGCTTTGCCTTGTAGTTGATCTTGGATTCCAGCTTAGCCTTACGGCTATCGAGGCGAATGGATCCAAGCCTTTGGCCACCAGATGCAAAGTCGACATCGATCGCAGGACCATCCAAAAACGGAAGCACCAAGACGGCGAGCTCGCGCTCGTAGCCCGCAACCGAGGGGCAAAGCGCCAAAACGCGGCCATGATCGACCGGCAGCGCCAACGACGGCACGCTGGCACCATTGGTCGTGGCGCGAGCAAAAGCCTGGGAGCCCTCGCGCTCAATAATCCCCGCGACATCCTTGCCGACAAAACGAAGAAGAACGAACAGGCGACCCTGGCTACGGCAAAGCGCCAAACGCTTGATACTCATCTACACTTCTCGCTTTCCCAGGGCATTCGCGGCCATGCGCTTGCACGCGCCCAGGCGCCCAAACCTCAAGACGTCGTAATCGAACATGAGCTTTTTGCACGTACGGGCGCTAGGAGTATTATCGGCGAGCGCTGCACGCACCATGGCGGCGACAGAAGGTGCACATTGTGCGAGCGAAGCGTCACTGCCCACAGCAGAACCGGCAAGGGCCACAGCAACGGCGGAAATCACCTTGCTGCAATTCACATCCAGCAACCTGAGCGCATCGTACAGCACCAGATCGCACAGGAAGTACGCCAGGTCCTCGGCATGCTGAGCATCCAGACCGTCGCGCTGCCAGTCAGCCAGCACCGCGGAATAAATCTTCACATGTTCCAGCAGACGCGTCTCGTCGTCGTAGCGCATGGTGTCCATAAGCGATCCCTTGCGCGCCACGCGATAGTCGTACAGCTTGTTCGAGATAAGCGCGGTCTTGCGCGAACGGCCGTACACCGCAAAGTCAAAGACCTGGTCCTCGCCATACTTGACGGTTTCGTCGAAAACGATCCCGTTATTGAGCAAAAAATCGCGCTTGCAAGCGGTGCGCCATGCAAAGGGACGAGACGCTTCCTTAAACAGCAGGTCGGAGCTATAGCCCTCAAACGACACATCGCGCGGGCTCAACACATAGTTAAGCCACGGATACCCCGCCTCCAGCGGATACGGGTTAGCACCAAAGGTCAAAACATCACAGCGCTCGCGCTCAAAGGCATCGACGATCACGCGGCACGCATCGGGCGTAAAGCGGTCATCGGAATCCAAAAACGCGACGATGGGCGCCGTGGAAGCAGCGATACCCGCGTTGCGTGCACTCGACAGGCCGCCGTTTTCCTTATCGGCCAACGTAAAGCGCGCATCCTTTTCGCAGTAGGCAACCGCGATGTCGCGCGAGCCATCCGGCGAGCCATCGTTGACCAGCACGCCCTCCCAATCGGGCATGTCCTGCGCAAGCAGGGAATCCAGGCACCATGCCAAGCACTCCTCCACCTTATAGATGGGAACGACAACGGAAATCTTAGGGGTAGCCATGGTCACGCGCTCCTACTGTGCCGTCGGCACGTCGTCGGGATGCGGGTTATCGCCGTAGGCGCGCTGATACGTCAGCACGCGCCAGACCAGCGGCAGGCCACCGATCTTAAAGTAGTGCTTAAACGTATTGAGCTTGCCCGGCTTCTTAAAGTCAAAGCGCGAATCGATGTAAGCGCGAGGCGACCTGACCATCAAACGCAAGTCGGTCTCGCCGCGCGGATCGAACAGCGACAGGTCAAAGCGACCGGCATCCCAATCGGCCTTGAGCTCGGGCGAGGCTTTATCCCAAAACTGCTCGCGCAGCTCGTCGACCAGACGCTCGTCATTCCAACGGTACGTATCGACCTTCATGCGCATTAAAATGCCCTGGAGCTGAGCCTTAAGCTCAGGTCGCTCATCCAAAAAGCGCTGCATCTCGGCGTATTCGTCGCACACGCAAAACACCTTGTTGGGCGAATTAACGGAGCTCTTCTCGTTATCCTGGCGATAGCACAGGATGGGGTCCGCAATAAACGCGGCGCGCTCGGCGCACGCCCAAACCTTAAAGTTAAAGCCCGCATCCTGATACGATGCCCCCGGCGTGGGGAGAAACCGAATCTGATTGTCGTTGAGAAACTCGCGCCGATAGATGGCCGACCAAATGGAAGGCTTGCGGTAGAAGATACCCGGGCGATCGGCGGGGCGATACGCCGCACCCGTCATATGCTCGTCGACAATCCCAAAAAGCTCTCGGCGCTCGGTAGGCGTGGACCAATACAGGTAGAAATCTCCCTTCACCACATCGGCATGTTGGGCGTCTGCCTTGGCAAGCAGCTTTTGGAGCGAGTCCTCAAACATAAAGTCGTCGGACTCCAGGATGCCCACGTACTCGCCGCGGGCCATCTCCAGGCCGCGGTTCATCGAGTCGCCGTAGCCGCTGTTGGCTTTGTCGATCATCTTGACGCGTGCGTCGCGCTCCATGTACTCGCGGATGATATCCGGCGAGCTGTCGGTCGATCCGTCGTTGATGCAGATGATCTCGATGTCCTTGAGCGTCTGCGCAACGGCGGAATCGAGGCACTCGCGCAGGTAGCGCTCGACGTTACAGATGGGGACAAGCAGCGAAACTTTAGGGGTATCAGAGTTCTGCAAGAGAACCTCCTGTTGAGTAGCGTGTAACAGGGTTATTTTAGCAGCCGAGTTGCGACGAGCAGCAGCGCTTGGAATTAGAGAAAGCGCTCCAGGCAGGCTTTGAGTCCGCGGGTCGAAAGATAGAACAGCGTGGCGTCCGCCATCGAGACGCCCGACGTCGCCGCAACGAGCTTGTGAGCAACACGACGAACGGCGCCTTTACTAGGCGCATCTGCCCACTCCGTTCCCAAAAACGTCGTGAAAGCCCTGTTGACGCGACCGGCAACGCGGTGAAAGTCATCGGCATCCAGACGCGCCAAGTCAAACACGATAAGGTCCAAAAACCAGGTGACCAGCTCGCCGGGGCACAGGCCCAAAAGACCGTAGGCCGCCCAATCTTCCAAGACTTCCTCGAGCATTCTCATATGGGCATCGAGTTTTTTTGCGCGGGCCTCGGCACTGTTGAACTCATGCGTCGCCGAGTCGCTCTCCATCACATAGTGATAGAACTTGTCCGGCATGACGACGGTTTTGTTGGCAAGTGCATAGGCTGCGAACTGGAATACAACGTCCTCACCCAAGGCCAAACCGGGAGCAAAGCGAATGCCCTCGCGATTGAGCAACGCGCGCGAAAAGGCTGCGCGGCAGGCATAGGGCTGCGCGTTCGCGTGGAACAGCAGCTGGGGATCGCGGGTGCCAAAGGTGCCCGCTTTGGGGCTCATGAGCTGCTGGACGCGCTTAGGAGCGGCATCGGCGGGCTCGCAGACGCCACCAAAAACGGCGACCTCGGCATCTGACGATGACATGGTCTGCAGCACGCACTCGACGGTTTGGGCATCGATGTAATCGTCGGCGTCCACAAAGAAGATGACGCCACCCTCAGCGGCATCGATGCCGGCGTTTCGAGCGCACGAGACGCCCGCGTTTTTCTGGTCAATCACCAGCACGCGGTCGTCGTTCTGTGCAATTTGACGCAGAACACGCAACGAATCGTCAGCCGATCCGTCATTGACGCAAACAACCTGAATCGAGCGCTCGGACTGCGCCAACAGCGAATCGAGGCATCGCTGAATCGAGCTTGCCGAGTTGTATACGGGAACGACGATGGTCGCTTTGGGGGTCGAGGCCTCTCCCATGCCAACCTACCCCCTCAACGATTCGACGAGGAAGGCGGCGACCACGCCGGGGCCTCCAACCGATGCGTAGTATTTGGCGCGTCCCAGGGCGCCGTCCGTCGCAAAGTGCGGATGCTCGTCCACCCAGGCCTCGGGGTCTTTGAGGATGGCAGCGAGATTCGCACGCTTCCACGGCTTAAGGTCGTCCAGCGAAAAGTCCTCCGCGTCCAAGGCGGCCTGGAACTCCTTAGTCATCTGGACCAGGAACTCCTTATAGAACTCGGGCGCCAAGCGCACGTAGTTCCACATATACGAATCGTACTTAATGACCTGATTGAACTTGAGCATGCGCGCGACGTCATCGCTTGCGTGATTGCGGGCGTAATCCTCTCGGATCCAGCGCTCGATCTCGGCATACTCGGCATTGACGCAAAAGACCTTGGCCGAAGAATTGACCGAGGAGTTCTCGTTGTCCTGGCGATACGAAAGCACGGCATCGTGCAGGTAGACGGCCTTGTCGGCGCACGCGATCACCTTAAAGGCAAACGACGTGTCCTGAAAGGAGGCGCCCGGGGTCGGTAAGAACTTGATGCCGTTGCGCTCGAGAAAATCACGACGGTAGACGGCCGACCAAATCGAGGGCTTTTGCTTAAAGAACTGTGTCGTGTCGCTTGGGTGCACCGGTTTGCCGCAGTCCTTGGGCTTAAACATCTCGTGCAGCGAGCGGCGCTCCTCGGGCATGGACCAGTAGAAGTCAAAGTTCGCCTTCGCAAAATCAGCGTTGCAGCCTTCGGCCGCCGACACAAGCTTCTCCAGCGCGTCGGGCGCCATAAAGTCATCGGACTCCAGGATTCCCACGTACTTGCCACGCGCCATCTCCAGGCCGCGGTTCATCGAGTCGCCGTAGCCGCTGTTGGCCTTGTCGATCATCTTGACGTGTGCGTCGCGCTCCATGTACTCGCGAATGATGTCCGGCGAACTGTCGGTGGATCCGTCGTTGATGCAGATGATCTCGATGTCCTTGAGCGTCTGCGCCACGGCGGAATCGAGGCACTCGCGCAGGTAGCGCTGAACGTTATAGATAGGGATAAGCAGCGACAGAACAGGGCTGCCAGAGGCGTTAGTAGACAAATGTGCTCCTTAGGAAATACCTGTCGTTTCATGGTATCAAAGGGTCGGCGCGCCGACGGGCGTTTATATAATCTATGGAGCCCATGGAGCGCCCAGAGACGAAAGGAAGACATGCAGCCCAAAGCCGAACGCAATATATCGATCGAAGCGCTGCGCCTCGTCGCAGTCGCTGGTATCGCGATTTTCCATACCTTTCAGTGGGCCTTCCAGGCAGTCTGCGCCGGCATGCCGGAATATGCACCGCTTGCCGCCTTCCCCTATTCCGGCGTCCTCGGTTTTATTAACTTGCTGGGCTGCTGGGCCAACGAAGTCTTCTTTATGATCTCGGGGTATTTTCTCATCACCTCGGCCGCGCGTGCATGGAATGACGGGGCGACTTGGGCGTCGCAGATGCAGCGGACGGTGCAGCGTCTTGGCAAGGTTGTCTTACCCACAGCGTTCTATTGCCTGGTGGCGCTTGCATGGTCCATAGTCGTCTCCCCCATTCCCGACGTTTCCCTGACCACACACTACTGGTACACGCTGGGGCTTGAGTTCATTTGGGTCTGCGCTGCCACGGTCTGCCTAGCGCCGCTGTTTGGGCTGGCCAAGAACCGACTATCTAAGACGAGCTACACGGCAGCGGTCATCGTCGTTGGCATCCTCGCATTCGTTGTTAACGGGTATTTGGCCGCTATGAGCTCAGCAAACGGCGGTGAGTTTTCAGGGCTCCAGAAGATTATGAGCGCCGCTACCTACGTTGTCGCGTTTTTGGCGGGCGGGCTGCTCCGCGACGTTACCGACGGCATGGATTCGGGCAGGGCGCGCTCCTTGGGTATGCAGTCGCTCGTAGCGGTTTTAGCAATCGCCATCATCTTAGAAGGTGCACTTTCCTTCACCGGCAACCTCGCGGCGATGGCGGCCCTCTCCTACAAATCAACCTCGTTGATCTCGTTTTCCCTTGCCGCCGCCTTCCTTCTCTTTGCTGCAACCCGACACAGCGCTTCGAGCAATCCGCGAGTCGCAGGCGTCATCGTCACCCTATCGGCGGCCACGCTCGGATTCTATGTGATGCAGTCGCTCACCAGCAGCCTTTGGCGCCCCGTCTTCAACACGATGCTCGCAAACATACTGGCCGCCCAAAGCAACCCTGCGCCCATATGCATTGCCGCCGGAACGGCCATCAGCATTGTCTTTGCCCTGGTGCTTCTCGTAGTTGACGCAGCTAGAAGTCGACTCGTCCGCAGTCTCAAGCAGCAATAAGCACGCCAACGCCAACGTTGCAGCCACCACACCCGTGGCAGGTTCCTGCGTTTTATTCAAACCTTGCCGACAAAGCGCGGCGAGCCTTTACAATAGGACAGTCCAATGGACGTATTCGATAGCTTCCGCGCGGTGCATATCTACCGCACGTGAAAGGATATATTGCCCCATGCCTTCAACCCTTCCCGCTCCCATCGACAAGCTCGCCATCGTTGTCGTCACCTATAAGCGCCAGGAACTCTTGGCCAATCTGTTCGACTCTATGACCGAGCTCACAGCAGCGCCCTGGCGCATCGTGATCGTCGATAACGAGAATTCGCGCGAGACCGAGGCCATGTGCACCGCGTTCAACGAGCGCCTGGCGAACCTGTGGGGCATCGACGCCGAGCAGCCCGATGCGCAGGGCGGCACCGACCGTGTCATCTACGCTCCGCAGCTCGAAAACGGCGGCGGTGCGGGCGGCTTCTCCGCCGGCACTAAATGCGCCTACGACCTGGACGCTCAATGGTTCTGGGTGATGGACGACGACGTGCTCGTCATCCCCGAAGGCATCGAGCGTCTTGCCAAGTGGACCGACCGCTACGATGTCATCCAGGGTTCGCGCCTGGACTTTGACGGCGGCGCCTTCTTTTGGCAGTACCAGCTCATCCTTTCGCTCGGCATCCCTAACCCCATCGCCAAGTGGGATCTGGGTCCCGAGGGCTACCGCGCCATGAACCAGCTGTGCTTTGAGGGCGGCATGTTCTCGCGACGCGTGGTCGACAAAATCGGCCTGCCCGACGCGCGCTTCTTTATCTACGGCGACGATGCCTGCTACGGCTACGTAGCCAGCCAGCACTTCCCCGCCGCCGTTGTGGCCGACGTGGTGCTCAAGCGCGCCCGCGCCGTCTCTAACTGGGACATCGCCGGCAAGCGCCAGCTCAACTCCACGAGCGACACCAACCGCTACTACATCATGCGCAACCGCGGTTATCTGGCCCGCTACATGCAAATCTACGGCGACTATCACCCCGTGCTGTTCCGTCTGGGCAACGCCGCGACCTTCTGCAAGGAGTTCATTCGCCTGGCAGCCGTTGACAAGTGCTTTAAGACCGGTATTCCGGCGCTGCGCCGTGGCATGAAGGACGCCCGCAAGATCATCAAGGACCCCGACTGGAAGCCCATGCCGCCCATGAAGGACACCGAGTAACGGAAGCCGGAAACACCTCGGCGCTTAAAGCCGCTGGCACACCGTAGCCACATGCTGCCCATCAAAACCGAACCCCCAGCGCATGCGACCCACGCCGGGGCGCGGCACACGGATTTCGTCGATGCCGTCGCGCTCTATGTCGAGTAGCGACTGCACGGCCAGCAATTCCAGTCCCAGCGCATCCACATCGGGGTCATACATCAAGTTAATCGTTATCAGCGGGCGCTCGTCCAGCATGCCAATCGTATCTGCTACGTCGAACACAGCACCCGTAGGGAAAACCTGGATGTCCCAGCGACCCGCACCACACTTTCGCCTCGAGGCAGGATTGGCATAGCCCGGTAAGCCAAAGCAGAGCCCCTGCAAGAGCAGATGATATGGCAGCGGCTTATCTGGGTCGGTCTCACCGATTCCCGCATCCCCCAGGATGCGGCTTAGCGCCCGCCTCACGGTATCCTCGTTCCCACGGCACAGCCCGTCGCGAAACGCATCGACGTCTCGAATGTCTTCGGCAGCGCACTCAAACCACTCAACAATCACTAGACGCAAGGCCTGTCTAAGCTCGTTATTGGGCAATCGCAAAGCACGGAGGCGATTGCCATGCTCTGGCTCCTCAGTCATATCCGTCGTGAGAAAACCGGACAGATACAGCGCTGTCCACATGCTATCGTCAGGCGAGACATCTGGCTCTGCAGTGCCCAAACAAAGCGGGACCTCAACGCATCCATGGGCCTCGAGCAAATCAAACAAGACCGAAAGGCGGTCGAGATTCCACCCGGCAACTACTCTACTCAGGCAATCGGCATATCCATACAGATCGGCACGCACGGGCGCCGTGCAGCCTCGGTCCAAAAACCCAATCACACGCGCTGGACTCGAGCAATAGGCCCTGCCAAACCGATACCCCTCGAGCCATTCACGCGCATCATCCAGGTATTCCTCGCGCCCAGCATGATTCAGCAGAGCCTCGGCCTCGGCATCCGAAAAGCCGAACCAACGGTCACACCAGGTCGAAAGCGGCGTCGTCAGACAATACGAGCAGCAGTGCAAAGAAAGCGCCGCTTCGGCAGGGCCGGGACACTCCCCCATCAAACACGTCAGCCGCAATGAATCGCGCGCAGCAGCAATGGCGTCGAACAGCACGCGATCGAATAGATCTGCCGGATCGGCGCCGGAAGCGTCCCTCGCGCTCGCACGGCAAGAGCACGCCCCATCGTACCCATCAACGAGCAATACAACCTGCTCATCGTAGGCAATCTCCAGCAGCTCTATGAGCACACCGAGCACCGAGTCAACCTCGTCCGCGCTCGCCACGCCACGCGCGACACGTTCGACGTGACGCACCTTATCTCGAGCTAAATCCGGAGCCTCCAAGAGCGCCAACAAGCGAGCGCACTCGCCCGAAAGGGCATCGCGCACGACGCCGGCAACAGCGGGGCCACGCCTCGCAGCGCCAGAAAAGTCCAGCGATATCACCGGATAGCAAGCGTACTCATCCCGATAGCGCCCGCCGTCCGCATCCCAAATCTGAGCATCGGCAAACGAGATCCGACCGGTGCGACCGACCGCTGGACGCTCCAGAAAAGCCCTGAGCATCGACAAGTTCATGCTCTTGCCAAAACCCTCGGGTCGACAGCACACCACAACGGACGCGTCGCAGTCCAACACATCGGCAATAAACATGGTCTTGTCGACCAGCGTGCAGCAACCAAGAGCCTCCGCATAGTCGTGCATGCCAATGGGCAAAGCCGCATCGTCGGCACAGCCGATCAAGCGCACGCCAAAGCCAGCAGCACAATCAACATTTGCCTGTTCAGACACTAAAACGTTCCCCCTAAATCGCTGCACGATGCCAATTGTAATGACCGCCTCGCGCGTACCGACGACGCCGCGCGAACATATCGGGCAACGGTAGCAACAAGAGGTGTGAGGGGGCATAACTAATCGTTGCACAACAAAACGGGGCCCGATGCATTCGCACCGGACCCCGTCCCGACTATTTAGTTATCCGGCAACTGAGAGCCTACTCCCCCGAGTCGTCCTCCCCAGAAGCCTTCTTCTGCTGATCGAGCTTATGCTTACCACTTACGATAGACGTAGCGCCCAGCGTGGCCAAGCTCGCGCTGGCAAGGCTCGCCATAACGATGAGGTCGCCCGTCTTGGGCATGTTACCGCCCGAAGTCTTAGTCGTTGTAGTGGTGGTTGTAGTGGTCACCGTCTTGGAGTCATTTTGCTCCTGGTTCCGGTTGTCAGTGTTGCCCTGACTGCTGTCCTCGCCCTGCTGCTTTCCGTCCTTGGTCTTGCCCTTGCTCTCGTCCTTCTCCTCAGATTCAGACTTCTTATCCTCGTCCTTCTTCTGAGTGGACTTGTCGTCCTTCTCCTCCGAGCTAGAACCTTTATCGGATACGGTCTTCTCGGAAGCCTCGTCCTTGGAGTCGCCCTTTGCGGCCTCGGTCTTTTCCGTGGAAACCTGATCAGAGTTGTCCTTGTTCTGAGTCGAGCCATTATTGACGCCAGCCATCAGCGAAGAGCCCAGCGTAGAACCAAGCTGCTCGGAAAAAGAAGGCTTCTTGTCCGGCGAAGCAACGGGAGCGTCCGGCGCCTTATTCGAGTCGTCCTTGGAAGCATCGGAATCAGGGGTTGCGTCAGAGCCGGAGCCGTTGTTAGAGCCGGTGCCAACGGACGAATCGCTCGAGCCGGTGGATGAGTTAGAGGTGTCAGCGTCGGTCGAACCAGAAGCGTCGCTGTCCGTATTGCCGGCAGAGCTTGGAGACGAATCACCCGCAGCAGAGCCGTTCGAATCGGAGCCGTTCGAGGTAGAGCCGTCGTTGGTAGTGCCACCAGCAGAGCCATTACCGTCAGCATCGGTCGAGGGCGCATCCATCCTGTCATCGTTGACATCGTCACTCGAGCCGTCATTCGAATCAGGTGTCGGCGAGGGCACCGGCGTAGGCTCGGGCTGCACGGGCGTCGCAGCGGCAGCCTCATCCTCGGCGATAAAAACCAAGCAGTCCTTCAGCTCATTCTTATAACGATTCTTCCAGCCCTCATGATACTGGGGCTGACTTGAAAACTTGGTGGCGACATTGTTGACCACGCTATTGGAGAGCGCCGTCACAAACTCGCGGTCGGACATATCGTTGGAAAGATTCGCCCAGCGGAAGAAGTCTCTGCAGCCACCGGTGCCGCACATGTTGGTGATGCTCCACACCATGCCCTTGACGCAATCGGCGCGGCCGGAGATGTCAATGCCAAGAGCGCTCTTAAGCCACGCCTCGGTCACCGCATAGTACGAGTTGTACGCATACGCATCCTGCAGAGCCGAAAACTCAGCAGGATCGGTGTTATAAGCACCTTGGAAGGCATCCTGCGCGATATGGCCCAGCTCGGTGAGCTGGCCGTTCTCGTACATGGCATTGCTCGTGTTGGAAATCTCGCTGCCGCGATCAATCGCATCCTTGAGCATGCAGTATTTTTCGGGGTTGTAGTTGTAGGCCTGCTTCATAAACGGGATGAGCGACCAACGACGGTCGAACTGGTAATAACCCAGCGCGTTGTAGCCGTCGCCATACGAAAAGCCCTGGTTGTAGTTGCCATGGCTCTCGTACTTGGTAAAGTACTTCATCTCGGGAGTCACGTTGACAAACGAGACACCCTGAACCGACCTCAACACGCCCGAGAAGGACTGTTGGGTGTAAAGGCCCTTATCGATATCGGTGGCATCCGAGGCAACGCCCGGCGTGGGCTCCTCGGCAGCGGCGGGTGCCGGCGCGGAAACGGCGCCAAACGAAAGTGCCAGCGTCAGGCCCGCGACAATAGCAGAATGCTTGGGCTGCATAAGATCCTCCCTGCATTGGTGTAGTTAAAGTTCAGTTTGCAAAGATAAAAATAAGTATTGCAGCTCGCCCGTTGTTACACAACAAACCCTCGGTAAACGGCAACAACCCTCCGCGAAATCTTAAGGAATTAAACAAACTGGTCGTCGGGCGCCATCAGAAGCTCGCCGTATCGCTCCATCAGCCCGTCCCTCAACTGACAGAAAGCGGGAATATAGACGTTCAAGATGCGCTGAATCAAATCTTGAGCGAGCTTGTTGTCATAGATATGGACGTTCGTATTGCGGTCTCTGAGCATATCTAGCCAGGCCGCCTCATCAATAAAGTCATAGAATCGGTACGACTCCTTCAAGATGGCACGAGGAGACCCCGACGCGGCAAGCGTGGCACCCTCATACTCGAGCAGACGCTTAAGGAGCTTCCAGCTCAGTTCAAATTGAAGATTGAACTTATTAATCAATCCACTCTGAACAAAATCATTGTTGAGATCCTGATTGGGCGCATCCTCAAGATTCGCCAAGGCACTGGCAAAGTTCTCATATTTTTTCATACAGAATCACACCATCCCTGGCAATTTCATCGAGCAATTGCTGCGACAAGGACTCGTCGAGATTGACGACATCTACATCTAAAAGAGTATCAAGACGCTCCTCGATCAAATATGAGAAACGGCCGAAATCCCGACAACCTGCTACGGCGATGTCAATATCGCTCTTGGGTAAGTTGTCGCCTCGAGCACGAGAACCAAACAGCACAACCTTCTCGGCGTCACATTCCCGAGCAAAAACTTCGATTTGTTTGCACACCTTGTCGAGAGATGCCATTTGCAGCCCTACAGCTTAATGTCAAAGTTGATTTCGGGAACGGCGGCCAAGTCGGCCAGCGTTACGCCGTCGACATAGTTCTCGATGACCTCGTCCAGGCCGCGCCAGAACTTGACGGTGGAACACAGGTCACTGCGGGCGCAGCTGTTGTCGATGCCGTCGCACGCCACGGGCGCCGTGCTGCCCTCGACAGCGCGCAGGATGTCGCCCGCACGCACCTCGGCCGGGTCCTTGGCCATCATGTAGCCGCCGCCCTTGCCGCGCACGCTCTTAAGCAGGCCCGCCTTCATAAGCGGACGAACCAGCTGCTCCAAATACTTTTGCGAGATATGCTCGCGGTCGGCAACCTCGCGCAGGGCAATCTTGCCCTCGGCGTCGCCCAGCGCCGCGATATAGATCATCAGCCGGAGGGCATAGCGGCCCTTAGAAGAAATGAGCATACCTACCCTCCCATCGTTACTGAGACAAAACCAGGCTTGTTTGTCCCAAATCCTATGCACGCGGGGCAAACAAACCTGATTTTATGTCCCTCATCTAAAAAGTCGAGTGGATTAGTCGGGTTTTCCCTTGACTAACGCCGAACCCATAGTAACTTTATTCCGAGAAGATTCCTAGGGTTTAGTACACCTATGAGTACACCATATACAGAGAGGGACAGCATGAGCGCAAATCCGCTGCTTTCCATCGAAGGTCTGACCGCCTCCGTGGACGAGAAGACCATCCTCCACAACGTCAACCTCAACGTCGCCGCCGGCGAGACCCATGTGCTGATGGGACCCAACGGCGCCGGCAAATCCACCCTGGGCCACCTGGTCATGGGCGACCCCGTCTACACGGTCAACGACGGCCGTATCGTCTTTGACCGCCAGGACATCACCGAGCTCACCACCGACAAGCGTTCGCGCGCCGGCCTGTTCCTGAGCTTCCAGGCCCCGGTCGAGATTCCGGGCGTGCCGCTGTCGAGCTTTTTGCGTGCCAGCATCGCCGGCCGTCCCGGCCTGGAGATGAAGGGCAAGGAATTCCGCCGTCGCGTCAAGGAGCTCGCGGCCGAGCTCAACATGGATACCGCCTACCTCAACCGCGAGTTGGGCGTAGGCTTCTCGGGCGGCGAGAAGAAGAAGGTCGAGATGCTCCAGCTTCTGCTGCTGCAGCCCAAACTCGCCATCCTGGACGAAACCGACTCCGGCTTGGACGTCGACGCCCTGTCCACCGTCAGCCACGGCATGGACGCGTACCGCAAGAGCTGCGACGGCTCCATGCTCATCATCACGCACAACACGCGCATCCTGGAACACCTGGATGTCGACCGCGTCCACGTTATGGTCAAGGGTCATATCGTGCGCGAGGACGACGCTTCGCTGATCCCCTGGATCGACAAGAACGGCTTTGAGACCTTCGAGCGCGAGGCCGCCGAGCAGCGCACCCAGGCCGAGGCCGCCGCTGCCGAGCAGCAGGCGTAAAGGGGCGACGCAATGACCAAGAACCGCACCGAGGTCGCGGACATCGACCGCAGCCTCTACGACTTCACCTATGGCGAGGAGGGATTCGAGCGCCTCGACGCCGGCATCACGCCCGACATCGTGCGCGAGATCAGCGCCAAAAAGGACGAGCCGCAGTGGATGCTCGACCTGCGCTTAAAGTCCCTCGAGATCTTCAACCGTTTTCCCGACCCGACGTGGGGCCCCTCCATCGAGGGCCTGGACATGGACAACATCGTCACTTACGTCAAGCCCAACACCGACCAAAAGCACGACTGGGAGTCGGTGCCCGACGACATCAAGAACACCTTTGAGCGCCTGGGCATCCCCGAGGCCGAGCGCAGCTACCTGGCAGGCGTCGGCGCTCAGTACGACTCCGAGCTGGTCTACCACAACATGCAGGATACGGCGTCCAAGATGGGCATCGTCTACTCCGGCATCGAGGAGGCCCTGCACGACCCGCAGTGGGAGCCACTCATCCACGAGAAGTTTATGACGCTCATCCCGCCCACCGACCACAAGTTTGCGGCCCTGCACGGCGCCGTGTGGTCGGGCGGCTCGTTTGTCTACGTGCCCAAGGGCACCAAGCTCGATTTTCCGCTGCAGAGCTACTTCCGCCTTAACGCCAAGGGCGCCGGCCAGTTTGAGCACACGCTCATCATCGTCGAGGACGATGCCGACCTGCACTTTATCGAGGGTTGCTCGGCGCCCAAGTACAACGTGGCCAACCTCCACGCCGGCGCTGTCGAGCTCTTTGTGGGTAAGCGTGCGCACCTGCGCTACTCGACCATCGAGAACTGGTCCAAGAACATGTACAACCTCAACACCAAGCGTGCGCGCGTGGACGAGGACGGCGACATCGAGTGGATCAGCGGCTCCTTCGGCAGCCACGTGGGCTACCTCTACCCCATGAGCGTGCTCAACGGCCGCCGCGCCTGCTCGAGCTTTACCGGCATCACCTTTGCCGGCGCCGGGCAGAACCTCGACACCGGCTGCAAGGTCGTGCTCAACGCGCCTGAGACCTCGGCAACCGTCGAGACCAAGGGCATCTCCAAGAGCGGCGGCATTCAGACCTTCCGCAGCTCTATTGTGGCGACGCCCAAGGCCGAGGGCTCCAAGGCAACTGTGAGCTGCCAGTCGCTGATGCTCGACGACCAGAGCCGCTCCGACACCATCCCCGCCATGGACATCCGCGCCAAGAACGTTGACATCGGCCACGAGGCCACCATCGGCCGCATCGGCGACGATAAGGTGTTCTACCTGATGAGCCGCGGTATCTCGGAGGAAGAGGCCCGTACCATGATCGTCAACGGCTTTGCCAACCCGGTCTCCAAGGAGCTGCCGCTGGAGTACGCCGTCGAGATGAACAACCTGATCAAGCTCGAGATGGAAGGAGCGATCGGATAATGAAACAGACCACGAACACCGCTGCTACCACCCTTGAGCAGGTCAACGCGATGCCGGCGGCCACTTGGAGTTGGCTCAAGATGAACCAGACCAAGCTCGAGCTCTCTGACGAGCTTGCCGCCGCTCCCACCGAGGCCGTTGAGGTCGAGGGCTTGGACGAGCAGTTTACTGGCATGGCAGACGCGTTCGAAGCCGCCATGGACGCCATCGCCGAGCGCTTCCCCGAGCGCCGCGCCTCCACCCCCGGCGATGCTGCCGACCGCGCCCGCATCACGCCCGAGACCGAGCTCGACGTGCCCGCCACCTCCGTCTACCAGGCCGGCGCCATCAAGCTCGAGGAGGAGCTCTCTCCTGCCGAGGCCTTCGAGACTGGCATGGGCGAGGCTGCCTACACCTACCTGGCCGACCACGCCACCAAGCGCGTCGTCATCGATGTACCCGCATACAAGCACGCCACGGTTACCGCGCGCGTGAGTGGCGTCGACGCCGCCGTGACCATCGCCGCCATCGATGTCGTCGCCCATCCCCAGTCGACGCTCGATCTGCAGATCGCCCTTGACTCCCCCGTTACCGGCGAGGGTGTCGTGGGCTCCGTGCTACGCGTGTGCGCCCACGAGTACGCCACCGTCAACGTGACCTGCACGCAGACGCTCGACGATAGCTGGATCGCGCTCGACGACACCGGCCTGTTCCTGGACGAGGGCGCGCGCGTCAACGTGCAGCACACCGTCCTGGGTGCCGGCGCCAGCGTCACCGGACTTGCCGGCGACCTGCTGGGCGATACCGCCAAGGTCACCATCGATACCGACTACCTGGGCGCCCGCAAGCAGGTGCGCGACTTTAACTACGAGCTGCGCCACCGCGGTCGCAAGACCGAGTGCGAGATCGACGCCAACGGCGTACTGACCGGCACGTCCAAGAAGGTCTACCGCGGCACCATCGACCTCGTGCACGGCTGCAAGGGTGCAACCGGCACCGAGCGCGAGACGGTGCTTTTGGCCAACAAGGGCGTCGACAACAAGACCGTTCCCGTCATTCTCTGCGACGAGGACGACGTCGCCGGCAACCACGGCGCCACGATCGGCCACGTCCGCGACGAGCAACTGTTCTATCTCGCCTGCCGCGGCCTTGACCAAAACGCCGCCGAGGACCTGTTCATCCGCGCCAAGCTGGAGGACGCCGCGCTTTCCGCCACCGACGAGCGCACCCGCGCAGCCGTCGTCCGCTTGGGCAACAACCTGATCAACAACTTTGAAGAGGAGCTCGCATGATCGACACCGAGCACGTTAAATGCGATACCTGTACCGCACCGGAGCCTATGGAGCTCGACGCCAGTGACGAGGCCTCGCGCGGCTGGCCTACCGTCGACATCGAGACCAATCCCTACAAGGCACAGTTCCCGCTTTTCCAGCAGCACCCCGAGATCGCCTTCCTCGATAGTGCCGCCACCGCGCAGCGCCCCGCCTGCGTGCTCGACGCCGAGCGTGACTTCTATCAGCGCATGAACGCCAACCCCCTGCGCGGCCTGTACTCACTGTCCGTCGAGGCCACCGACGCCATCGCGAAGGTCCGCCAGCAGATCGCCGACCTCATCGGCGCCGCCCAGGCCAACGAGGTCGTCTTCACCCGCAACACGAGCGAGTCGCTCAACCTGATCGCCAAGAGCTTTGCACCCACGGTGCTCGAGCCCGGTGACGAGGTCGTCATCACCATCATGGAGCACCACTCCAACCTGATTCCGTGGCAGCAGGTCTGCCGCGAGACCGGCGCCAAGCTCGTCTACCTCTACCCCACCAAGACCGGCCAGCTCACCACCGAGGAGGTTCTTGCCAAGGTTGGTCCCAAGACCAAGATTCTGGCCGTGGGTCAGGTTTCTAACGTGCTGGGCGTCGAGAACCCGGTCAAGAACCTCGGCAAGCTCGTCCACAAGTACGGCGGCTATCTGGTCGTCGACGGCGCGCAGTCGCTGCCGCACATGCCGGTCGATGTGGCCGACCTGGGAGCCGACTTCTTTGCCTTTAGCGCACACAAGGCCATGGGCCCCATGGGCATCGGCGTGCTGTGGGGCAAGATGGACCTGCTGAACGCCATGCCGCCCATGCTCACCGGTGGCGAGATGATCGACTCTGTCACCGAGCAGGACGCCGTCTGGGCGCCCGTCCCCGAGAAGTTCGAGGCCGGCACGCAGGACGCCGCCGGCATCTTCGCTACGGGCGCAGCCCTCGATTACCTAGTCAACACGGTGGGCTATGAAAACATCCAGGCCCGCGAGCAGGCACTCGTCCACTACCTGATGGGCGAGCTTATGCAGCTCGACTTTGTCCAGATTATCGGCTCCATCTATTGGGACAACCACCACGGCGTTGTAAGCTTTAACGTCAAGGGAATTCACCCGCACGACGTCGCGAGCATCATGGACATGGACGGCGTCTGCATCCGCGCCGGCCACCACTGCGCGCAGCCGCTGCTCACCTGGCTGGGCGTCGAGAACCTTGCCTGCTGCCGCGCCAGCGTGGCCTTCTACAACGACAAGGCCGACATCGACAAGTTCATCGCCGGTCTGCATCACGTTTGGAGCACGTTCAATGGGTAATCTATACACCTCCACCACGTTTATGGAGCACAACTCGCACCCCGACTATAAGTACGAGATGGATGCCCCCACGCACGAGCACGACGGCATCAACCCCAGCTGTGGCGACGAGCTCACCTTGCAGCTGCGTGTCGAGAACGATGTAATCGAGGAAGCCTCGTTTACCGGGCACGGCTGCGCCATAAGCCAGGCCAGCGCCGACATCATGGCCGACCTCATCACCGGCGAGACCGTCGAGGAAGCTCACCGCTTGGCAGAGCTCTTCCTCGCCATGATCCGCGGCGAGAAGCTCTCCGAGGACGACCTGGAAGACCTGGACGAAGCCGCCCAGCTCCAGGACATCTCGCACATGCCCGCCCGCGTCAAATGCGCCGAGCTCGCCTGGCGCACCCTCGACGGCATGCTCACGGGACAAAATAATCAGTAGAACTTGTCCCAAATCTTAAGATTTTTGTTGGCCGAATCGCTTGACAAGAGTGGTTCGGCCATTTTCTATTCCGAGGGCTCAGCCTGTGCCTTCACCCGCGCATAAGCGCGCACGATACGAGATACGGTACTCTTGCTGATTCCCGTATACCGTTCGACCTCGCGCACCGTGTAGCCGCCATCGTGCAGAGCGAAAATGATTCTGTCTCGCCGCGAGGGCGCAACGGTCTTGAGTTCGTTGAGCGGCACGCCCAGGCGCTTCGCCATCTTGTCGGCAAAGGCGTGGCGTTCCCATTCCGTCTCTTTCATATCGCACAGCGCTGGCTCACTGCCGTCGGGCGTCGAAAGCGAATAGGCAATAAAGCCCTCGGCAGAACCAAAAAGCTCAAGCACGCAAGAAGGATCAGAAAATCCCCTCGCGACATCGGCCGCGTCACCGTCGTAAGCGCACAAATGCTCCGGAAAGCTGCTCCAGGGATAACGCTCAATGAGACCGATGCCCACCTCCTGCGGATCGGCGTGAACGGAGCGAATAGCCTCCATCACCTGCCAGTCGGTATCGAGCGAGCGCCGGTCAAAACGGTTCTGGAACAGATGCCCTGTGCGCCCCGTGCGTTTATTGAACCGCCGCGCGTACGTCAAAAGCAGCCGGTGCATCGCCGCGCTCATCGCGTCCTCGTAATCTGCAAGCACCAGACGCACGTGATTGCCCATAAGGCACCAGGCGATAACCGTCACGCCCGCCTTGCGGCAGCACTCACGCATCAGCTCCAAGAACTCCCACCGGTCTTCATCGCCCTCAAAGATGATCTGCTTGCCCGTACCGCGGGCACAGACATGGTAAAAGCCGGTAACCGTTCTCCAAACGCGCTGCATGGCGCTCCCTTCGCCGGGATCTGCTTGCCATCCAATACAGCACGATTGAAGCGCGCCATCAAAACATTCACGCAAAACAATTCGCTCGCGCGGCCAAAGGCAGTAAACAGGCGGCGAACGGCACCGTTGCAACAGGTCAACCCCTGCAACGCATACAAGAGCTGCCCAAAAGCTTGCCCAAGACGGACCCCCTCTATGGAAGTTCGCGACCACAGAACATAGAGTTAAACCGTTTCAATTAAAACTTCCAGACTTCTCGCTACGAAAACTGAGCCGTTCGCCGAATATTCCGTGCATTTCGCGGTATTATAGGGGCTGCATGTCATGTCCCTTTCGAAGGGTCGCCCGGCAATCGCCAGCCACGACCCCCAGACGGGACGCCAACACGATAGAGAGGAGAGGCATGCAGTACTCACAGGAAGTGGAGAACATGTGCCCCGTTGCCAAGGGTGCATACCACGGCCCCGCACCCATCCCCGAGGAGGGCAAGTGGGTCCAGGCTAAGGAGATTTCCGACATCTCCGGTCTTACGCACGGTGTGGGTTGGTGCGCACCTCAGCAGGGCGCCTGCAAGCTCACGCTGAACGTCAAGGACGGCATCATCGAGGAGGCCCTCGTTGAGACCATCGGCTGCTCGGGTATGACCCACTCTGCCGCCATGGCTTCCGAGATCCTTCCCGGTAAGACCATCCTCGAGGCCCTCAACACCGACCTCGTCTGCGACGCCATCAACGTTGCTATGCGCGAGATCTTCCTGCAGATCGTTTACGGCCGCAGCCAGACCGCGTTCTCCGAGGGCGGCCTGCCCGTGGGCGCCTCCCTCGACGACCTCGGCAAGGGCCTTCGCTCTCAGGTCGGCACCATGTTCGGCACCAAGGCCAAGGGCGCTCGTTACCTCGAGCTCGCTCAGGGCTACGTCACCCGCATGGCTCTCAACGACAAGAACGAGATCATCGCATTCGAGTTCCTGAACCTCGGCAAGTTCACCGACGCCGTCAAGGCCGGCAAGACCCCCGAGGAGGCCATCGCTGGCGCTATGGGCCACTATGGTCAGTGGGAGAACGCTGCCAAGTACATCGACCCGCGCACGGACGAGGAGACTCACTCCGTCGCCAGCGTGTTCCCGGTTCACGAGTAGAAAGGGAGGGAAATAACTATGACTGTTACGTTCGAAGGTTACGAGCGCCGCGCTGACAAGATCAACAAGTGCCTCGCCGACAACGGCATCGCCTCCCTCGAGGAAGCTCTGCAGATCTGCACCGACAAGGGCTTCAACCCGCGTGAGATCGTCAACAACACCCAGTCCATCGCCTTCCAGAACGCCGAGTGGGCCTACACCCTCGGTTGCGCTCTCGCTGTCAAGCGTGGCGCCAAGTCCGCTTCTGAGGCTGCCGCCATCATCGGCGAGGGCATCCAGGCCTTCACCGTCCCCGGCTCCGTCGCCGAGGACCGCAAGGTCGGTCTGGGCCACGGCAACCTGGGCGCTATGCTGCTCTCCGACGACACCGAGTGCTTCGCCTTCCTGGCTGGCCACGAGTCCTTCGCTGCCGCTGAGGGCGCTATCGGCCTGGCTCTGAACGCCAACAAGGCTCGCAAGAAGCCGCTGCGCGTTATCCTCAACGGTCTGGGCAAGGACGCCGCTCAGATCATCGCCCGCATCAACGGCTTCACCTACGTGAAGACCCAGTTCGACTACTTCACGGGCGAGCTCAAGGTCGTCGAGACCATCCCCTACTCCGATGGTCCCCGCGCCGCCGTCAACTGCTACGGCGCCGACGACGTCCGCGAGGGCGTTGCCATCATGTGGCACGAGAACGTCGACATCTCGATCACCGGTAACTCCACCAACCCCACGCGCTTCCAACACCCCGTCGCTGGCACCTACAAGAAGGAGCGCCTCGAGGCTGGCAAGAAGTACTTCTCCGTCGCTTCTGGTGGCGGCACTGGCCGTACCCTGCACCCGGACAACATGGGCGCCGGCCCTGCCTCTTACGGTATGACCGACACCATGGGCCGTATGCACTCCGACGCCCAGTTCGCCGGTTCTTCCTCCGTGCCTGCGCACGTCGACATGATGGGTCTCATCGGCATGGGCAACAACCCCATGGTCGGTGCCACCGTCGCCTGCGCTGTCGCCGTCGAGGAGGCCCTCAAGGCCTAATCGCGCTTGCGCGATGCTCATATAGTTGAGCTTTGGAGCCGCTACCTTTCGAGGTGGCGGCTCTTTTTTATTCACGCTGCCATAAAGTAGTCCATCACCGGTATATCAGTTGCGGTGATATACGGACTGAATAACGCCTTCACATGCCAAAACAGTCCCTATTTCACCGCAACTTATTGAGGGGATGGGGGCAGAGCGATCGGACACTCTTGACGCCCACCTGCCATATTTGCCCTTTACCGAAACGTGAGTCCTTTGCAAGACATTTGCCGATCACCCGTGCGACAATGCGCCGGACGAGAAAGGAATCCGATGGAATCGACTGATGTACTGGTAATTGGATCTGGCATTGCGGGCCTTTGCGCCGCCATCGAAGCAGCACGCACGGGTGCAACCGTCACTGTGGCAAGCGCCGGCAAGACTATGAGTGGATCGAGCTTCTTCCCGGGCACCTGGGGCCTCGGCCTGATTGGTCCCGTCGACGAAGACGACGAGCAGGACCTCATCGACACCATCCAGACCGTCGGCGGCGGCGTTGCCGACCCCGAACTCGTCCAGACGTTTGTCCACGGTATTCCTCAGGCCATCCAATGGCTCGAGCAGGATCTAGGTGTTGAGCTCCAGCGTCCGCAAAGTGCCGAAAGCGCCCAGCAGAAGCAGTTTATCCCCTGCTTTGACCATAAGACGCGTATGTGGCGCGGCCTCACCCGCAAGCCGCTTGAAAACGCTCTGTCGGCCCAGGTCGAGTCACTTGGCATTCGCTTGCTCCCCCGCCACGAGCTTATCGACCTTATTGAGGAGACGCCCGGAAAGATTGTCGGTGCCACGCTCTACGACCGCACAAACGAGCATCTCGTGCCTATGGCAGCTAAGGCCACCATCATCGCAGCCGGCGGCACGGGTGGCCTGTTCGAGCGAAGCCTCACTTCCGCCGATGTGCTCAGCTCCTCGCAGGCCATCGCACTGGTGCACGGAGCGTCCCTTACTAATATAGAGTTCATGCAGATGATGCCCGGCTTCATTGAGCCTAAGCGCAACCTTGTCTTTAACGAGAAGACCTGGCGCTACGTCACATTTGACCAACCGGTCGATATTGCCGACGGCAAGCTGGACGACCTGCTCGATCAGCGCTCCGGATATGGTCCCTTCACGTCACGCTTGGCCTCCCGCGCTATCGATCTCGTCATCGATCAGGCAGGTGTCGAAGGCCTGGCACTCCACTACGACTTCCCCCGCGAGGATGTCCCAGAGTTTGTGCAGACCTTTGCCACCTGGCTGCAAGACGAGCACGGCATCGCTCCGACTGACGAGATGCGCGTTGCGATGTATGCCCACGCCGCTAACGGCGGCATCAAGATCGATAAGACCGCGTACACGGGCGTTGAGGGTCTCTACGCTTGCGGCGAGGCGACAGGCGGCATGCACGGAGCCGACCGCATTGGTGGCTTATCAAGTGCCAACGGCATCGTGTTCGGGCGCATCGCGGGCGCATCGGCAGCCCTTGCAGCGCAGAAGGAGCCTGAGGCAGCCCTGAAGGCGGATATCACCCTCCCCCAGTACGGCATTGCCACAACAGATGCCGAACGCCTGACACACAGCCTTAGGCACACGATGAGCACCTATTGCATGATCAACAGGACCGAAACAGGCCTATCCGAGGCCCTGCAACAGCTTGAAAGCCTGCAAGACAAGGCCATGGCGCTGAGCAAGCCGCATGCCGATGACAGCGAGATCGCAGCCCTCGCCCGCCTACAGTCGCAGATTCGACTAGCACAGGAAATGGTCAAAGCCATGCGCAAGCGAACTGAAAGCTTAGGTTCGCACTATCGAGCAGACTAAATCGATTCTCACTTTGAGTTTGATCACAACTTCTCAACATGCATCGAGTCCCGTAAGCAAGATTCCCCTAAGGAGAACGCGCCTACGGGGCTTTAGCCGTGTTTCCCTAAGGGAATCACGGTGCAGATCACTCAGCTCCGCGCCCTTTCGGGTTCGACCCCATGCGAGGTCAACAAAAAAGCGACCAGCCTGAGCCAGTCGCTTTAACAATCTTTGGGTGGGCCGTCAGGGGGTCAGCCTGCTGCGCAGGCGGCCGCTGCGGCGCTTTGCGCCTTGCGCGCTGCGCTGGTAAATGCTCACGCATTTCCTCAGCTCCGCGCCCTTTCGGGTTCGACCCCATGCGAGGTCAACAAAAAAGCGACCAGCCTAAGCCAGTCGCTTTAACATGCTTTGGGTGGGCCGTCAGGGGGTCGAACCCTGGACCTTGGGATTAAGAGTCCCCTGCTCTACCAACTGAGCTAACGACCCAAAGCTAAAGCCCGTTGTGACGGACTTTAGAGGAGATATCGTGTGGTGGGCCGTCAGGGGTTCGAACCCTGGACCTTGGGATTAAGAGTCCCCTGCTCTACCAACTGAGCTAACGACCCGATATCAACACGAAGCAAGAACTGGGGTGGGTAAAGGGACTCGAACCCTCGACCTACGGGACCACAACCCGTCGCTCTAGCCAACTGAGCTACACCCACCGTGTCCTGTGCGCTTCGCGCTCGACTATTATTGCAAGGAACGCCACGCGATGCAAGCCCCAATTTTCAAGAATTTTGAAAAGAGTTTTTCGAGACCATTTCGAGCAAATCCCACCGGTTTCATAGGAGTAAACTTGCCCCACTGCAAATGCTCGAAAGGACCGGCATGAAAGAACTCTCCAACCGCACGGCAACGTTTACCGATTCCGTCATCCGCCGCATGACACGCATCTCCAATAAGTACGGCGCTGTCAATCTCTCGCAGGGCTTCCCCGACTTCGATCCCCCGGCGCAGCTGCTCGATAGCCTCAGCGCCATCGCCAGCGACCCCAAACCGCTCTATCACCAGTACTCCATCACCTGGGGCTCCCAGACCATGCGCGAGGCGCTCGCAGCAAAGCAGGAGCACTTTATGGGCATGCCGGTCGACCCCAACCAGAATATCGTGGTCACCTGCGGCTCCACCGAGGCCATGATGGCCGCCATGATGACGGTCACGAACCCCGGCGACAAGGTCGTCATCTTCTCACCGTTCTACGAGAACTACGGCGCCGACACGATCCTTTCGGGTGCCGAGCCCATCTACGTGCCGCTCAACCCGCCCACATTCGACTTTGACCGCGAGACACTTGAGGCGGCCTTCCGCGACAACGACCCTAAGGCCATCGTCCTGTGCAACCCTTCCAACCCCTGCGGCAAGGTCTTTACGCGCGAGGAGCTCACCTTTATCGCCGACCTCTGCAAAAAGTACGACGCCTACTGCATCACCGACGAGGTATACGAGCACATCGTCTACGCACCCCATGAGCACGTCTACATGGCCACGCTGCCCGGCATGTTCGAACGAACCATCAGTTGCAGCTCGCTGTCTAAGACCTACTCCATCACCGGCTGGCGCCTGGGCTACACCATTGCCCCGGCCCAGATCACCGAGCGCATCAAGAAGGTCCACGACTTCCTCACCGTGGGTGCCGCCGCTCCCCTGCAGGAAGCCGTCGTCACCGCCCTCAACTTCGACGACAGCTATTACGATGAGGTCCTTGACCTCTACACCGCCAAACGCGACCTGTTCTGCCAGGGACTCGACAGCATCGGTCTTGAGCATAACGTGCCGCAGGGCGCCTACTACGTCATGATGGACATCTCTGAGTTTGGCTACGACAGCGACCTCGAGTTCTGCGAGGACCTGGCCTCAAAGGTAGGCGTGGGCGCAGTGCCCGGCTCGAGCTTCTTCCGCGAGCCCGTCAACCATCTGATTCGTTTCCACTTTGCCAAGCGTGACGAGACGCTCAACGCGGCGCTGGAGAACCTCAAGTCCCTGCGTGATAAAATCAAACCGCGCGGGTAAGGACGGCCCGGCAACTAAAGTAACTAAAGAAGCCCCGCACCGCCCGCTGAACTGCGCCCCAAATCTTGGACGCCCTAAATAGCGACTAGGCCGCAAGGGCCT
>OLQK01000458.1_pt1 | contig 43655 bp, 43 predicted proteins | sample 1672501 | NCBI WGS metagenome assembly OLQK01 (sample SAMEA3136693, study PRJEB25190) | human gut metagenome | biome: human gut; feature: human-associated habitat; material: faeces | place: Austria | collected 2013
GGTGATGCGCGACCAGGTCCCGTACGACCCGGGGAGGGAATAGGGCGATCCAAGCAAAGGGCATCGGAGGCGGCCCCGCCGCCTGCTTCGCCATGCCCGGAAAGCGTTCGATATTCGGTTCTCAAGCTGCAACGTTCGGACAATTGACTGTTCTCGAAAACCTACGGTTTAGCCCTTGACTTCATATAGCTGGTCTCCTTTCGCCCAAAGATAATTACCTCGATTATTCGATCCCTTTTGTTTCTGCGGAAGTGCCATTTCGCAACAAAAATGGCCAAAAATAGGCAGCGACCTACTTTCATTTCCTACAAAGAAAGCCCTGGCGCCGGAAGGTTCGCATGTGCGACGCGACACACAAAAAGAGGGCCGTATTTACGAACCCCTTGAAGAAAACGCAGGTAGGAGTAGAGAAGTCAGCTTTTGCGTTTGGAACGCACGCTTAGCCCACAGCGCCCTGTCGCCATCGCGCTGCGGGAGCGTTACGCCCGCCAGATTCCAGAGGCGCGACTGGTCGCTTCTATATGAGAAACTTTTATATACTTATATATCTCTTAGTTACTAACATTCGTTTGAAAAGCTTGGTTCTATTTCAATGTAGGAGCTTTTTAGAAGCTATTGACTCCCAACATTGCAATTGCGCGACATGCGGCTGGGCTGCGTTGTTGTGCGGCGCGCATTCAACTACAATCGACGGCGAAATCGAAATTCCGACCAAGGGAGGAAATCATGCCCACTCGCGATGAGCGCCGCGCTGAAGCCAGCAAGCATTTGGCCCTTATGAAAGGCGCATTCGCCAAAGAAACCCAGGCGACCATCGATGCCGCTGTTGTCTACGAAGACGGCGACGCGCTCGCGCTCGAGTTGCCCGAGCCCACCGCCGAGGCAACCGAAACCCAGGTGACCACCGATTTCACCACCACCGCGCTTCGCCGTGCACAAGGCAAAACCGCCATCGTCGACCCCGTTTCTTACACGCGCCCCGGCGGTGCCTACGAGGACGGCTCCTTCGGCCCCGAGCAAATCTTGTGCTCGGAAAGCAACCTCTACCCTGTTCTGTGCGGTATGAAATCGACCTACCACGACCAAAACCGCAGCTACATGTGCGGCATGCTGCTCACGAGCCGCGCGATGTACTTGCCGAACGTCGTTTTCATTCGTGAAGGCGAGATTCGCGAGGCGAGCGTCATCGCCGTGCCCGAGCCCAACCGCGAGCGCGCCCTGGAAAACCATCGCTCCGAACGCGAATGCCTCGATTGCCTGGCGGCCCGCATCGAAACCATGCTCAACATCGCGGCTGCCAACGAAATCGAAACGCTCATCGTGAACGCCTACGCATGCGGACGCCAAGGCTTCCAACCCGCCCAAGTCATCGAGCTTTTCCAGCAATGGATTGCAGCTCACCCTGGCGTCATCAAAACCATCGTGTTCGCCGTGCCGCGCGCAAGCTTTGATGCGTTCGACGAGGCGTTCGGCCAACCCGCGCCCGTCGTTGAGGAGGTCGTCGCGCCCGCCGAGGAACAGGAAGACGACGAATTCGACTTCCGCGCAATCGATTTGCCCGAAGGCATCACCATTCGCTAAAAGCGATGCCATGGGGCCGCCGACACCATCGGGAGTGTGCTGGGACCGTAAAGCCCACCACCATTCCGACACGACTATCTCCTTCACTAAAGTGGTTTAGCTTGTCACTAAAAGCCTCAATCAAATTTTTAGTGAGATTTTTAGTGAGGACTCTCAGTATTGGAGATAGTCCCTCTTGAGAGCACAGCCAAGGCCCCGCGCTGAATACGCAAAAGCGATTCGAGCTCTGAACGCTAACTGTCAAAAACCACATCCTCACATATCAGTTAAAAATTCTATTTATCACTAAAATATTGAGTGATATGAAGATTCTTTTAGTGAGGTGCTAGAATATTTTATTGAAACAGAAAGCGCCAGTCAGGCAAGGAGCACAATGAGTCCGGAAGAGCTGACGGAGGTCGTCGAAAGGCTGCGCATCCAGCACAACGATGACGAAAACATCGAGGCAAAGAAGTGCGAAACAAAACTGAGCAACGACGTGTGGGAAAGCGTGAGCGCTTTTGGCAACACCTCGGGCGGTCTCATTCTCCTTGGTCTGGACCAAGAGAACGGCTTCACTATTCCCCCGAAATTTGACATAGATAAGTCAATCGAGCAGTTTGTCTCCGGCATGCAACCGAGAGACGGCAAGCTGACTAATCCGCCCCAATACAACCTCTCGAGAGTTGATTTCGAGGGAAGACAGGTCCTCGCCATCCGAGTAGCCGAGGTAGACCTCGCGCAAAAGCCCTGCTTCATCACGAGTCGCGGAGTGGAAAACGGTAGCTACAAGCGTGTTGCCGACAAGGACATGAAGCTCTCGGCGACAGAGATATTCGCTTTGCAGAACGCACTGGTGCCATCACCTGCGGACAAGGAAATCGTCCTGGAGGCATCCGTCGACGACCTCAACAAAGAAACAATCAGAAAAATCATCGAAAACGAGAAGATAAATCATCCCAAAGCGCTGCGTGGAGCCAAGACCCTGCAAGTCCAGATGGCTCGGCTGAACATAACCGATCAAAACGGCAAGATCAGACTTGGCGGCCTCCTTGCTGCGGGCAACTACCCGCAGCAGTTCTTCCCTAAGCTGGCCGTCGACGTCATGGTCCATCCCGACATTGAGAAGTCAACTCCGACAGGCCCCCGGTACCTAGACAGAACGGTATGCGAAGGAGAGCTTGGAGAGATCATAGAGGACGCCGTTGCGGCAACCGCAAAGAACCTCAGGCGAATATCCGTCATAGAGGGAGCTGGCAGAAAAGACGAGCTGGAGATTCCCGAAGAGGTCTTGCGTGAGGCTATCGCAAACGCAGTCATCCACCGAGAATACGGACCCCGCCATGAGGGCCAGTCCGTCACAGTCGACATCTATCCAGACAGGGTAGAAATCACGAACCCCGGAGGTCTCTGGGGCGGCAAGACTCTCGACAACATAGCAGACGGAACCTCGCTTTGCAGGAATGCGGCGCTCATGCGCTTGATGTCCGCAGTCGAGCTGCCTGGAGGGACTGGCAGGCCCGCCGAAGGCGGCGGAGGCGGCGTACCCTTCATGATCAGGGCAATGCAGTCGAAGACGCTCACTGCACCAGATTTCAAGGCAAATATCGACAGCTTCAAGGTAAGGCTCGGCAGGAGCGGAACGGAGATAGCAGTGAACCGCGAATGGATCAGTCGCGTAACCAAGCGGAAGCTATCGCAACACGAGCAGTCCCTGCTTCTCACCATGAAAAAATTGGGCACGTCAACGGTTCAGGAACTCCATAGAACCCTGATGATCGACTCTGACGAGATCCGCGAGACTGCCTCCCGATTCGAGAGGGAAGGCATAGTCTCCCATGTATATGCAGACACTTACAAGATGCTCGCTGACGATACCGGCCAGCACCCAACGCCGGAAGTGGAAGACGTCCTGCTCTCTATACTGCAAACCGACAAGGCTTTAAGTATCCAAGAACTCGCAGAGATGATCGGGAAGACCGTTCCCAGCACCCGCTATCACGTCAAGAAGCTTGTGGAAGCCGGGTTCGCAGTGCCAACCGCATCGTCAACAAGTCGAAGCAGGAAGTACCTGAGGAAGCAGGCTTCTCTGTAATCGCTTAGCCGTCGGTCAGTAGCACACGCACCATGGCGGCGCGCTTGATCTGTAACGTAACGGTCATAAAGGAGGTCGCGGTTGCCTGGAGAAACCCCGCCCACCAGTCTGAACAGCTTCCCATTCCTTGGACACGAGAAATAGGAAGCTGTTCAGACGGCGTGACAGCCTCTGCCATTCAATCGAAACTACAGGCTCTCGTAGTAGCCACGTATTTTTCTAGCCATAAGGATACGGCGCTGAGCAAGGAAGCCCTCGTAATCGGCCGCACCCATATCGAATATTCCTTCCGGAATACAATTCGCTTTGAGATTGGCAATAAGATCCGCCTCGGTGGCGATGTCGCCGAAATACTTGTCTTCTGCCGCAATGGCTTCGCGTGCCTTAGTAAAGTACTCGCCGGGACGCATTTCGCCAATCGCTATGTTGATGCGCTTTTCGAGGTAGGTGTAGTTTGCGATTTGATTATAGAGGCGTTGCGGCGCGTCGATCGTTTTTCTCAAATACGCCTTTGGGAAGATGTGGTGGATATCACCAACGTTGCCGATGACGCCGGCCACCTTAAACCCGTTGGTAAACAGGGTGTTGTCAGCTGATCGAACCTGCGAGGCCACGTAGACCATCCATGCGCCGGTACGCACCGAGGTCGTAACGAGACTCTGCGGCAAGGCGACTTCCCAGAAATTGTCGGAAAGCTGCGATGCGACGACCTCGTTGTAGAACGGGATGAATCCCTGCTCGGATATACGACGCATGTCGCGATCCATGATAGATTCCGACGAGCCCGAATAGCGCCCCGTAAGGATGGACATCACGTACCAACGCTGCACCCAGCGCTTAACGTCGGTCGAAGGCACAGAGTCATCTTCTCGCAGGGTAAGGTACAAGTTGTAAGCAAAATTAACCGCCCCTTTGGATCCGATTATTGACGAAGACACGAATCCCGCAGAGCGAAGAGCGGCGGTAAAGTCCTGGAAATTGCTTTTACGCATGAACTTAATCACGCCGTCGTGCAGTTTGGCGAAGGAGGCGTCCGCTATCTCGCCCTTGAAATCACGAGCCTCAAAATCACGGCCAGAAAGAAGAGATACCAGGTCGGCGAGTTTGCCCCGGCCGAACATGTGCATGAACGCGACGCGCAGGACGTCATTGTAGTCGGGGTCGTAAATGTCATCCTTGTCGTCTTTGAGCCATTCGCACTTGTCTGCGTACTCAGATCTCATGAACTCAGCGTCGTTCTGGCTAATGGTGGTCCAGAATTCAGGTTTGGCGGCCAAATGGCAATAATAGTCGATGGCCTTACGCAGCATGTTGCCACCGTGCGCCTCATCGGCGGCAATTTTAGACATCGCGAAGTCGGCTTGAGATAAAACGGCGCCCTTAGAATTGATGCGGATGAAGATGTCCGTAACCTCGTCGATGCTGCATTCAGCAGCCACGACGATGCAGCCGAGTTGACGCGTTGCTATCGCCTTAAGATCGGTAATCCTCGAGTTCACGACCTTGGGATCGCAGCCGGGATTCGCCTCGATGTATCCGTTGACGAATGTCCAGGAGTCGAAATCGGGGGCGAAGAATTCGGCGATGTCCGATATCCAGCGCGGATCTTTATCGATCACCGGCGTAAGTACGGCAAAGGGAGTATCCTCGCCTTCGTAAAGAGGGTTGAAGGCTATCTTTACGCGCTTCGACTCGTAATCTTCGTTAAGCACGGCTTTCCCCGCGAGCGCGGCGGTGAGCGCAGTCACACGCTGCTGACCGTCGATAAGCACCGTCTTGCCCTCTGCGACGCCGCCGCCTTTGATTTTCACATCAGGGTTCTTCCAGGTGATCAGATAGCCTGTCGGATATCCATAGTAAAGAGAGTCGATCAAGTCGCGAACTTTGGTGCTGTCCCATACGAAGGGTCGTTGGATTTCAGGAATCGCGATGTCGCCGGATTCTATAAGTCCGAGAATGCTTTGCACCGAGTAAGTAGTGACGCTGTAGCAATCTTTCATATGCAATCCTAGAAACTTGAGCTAAACGAACGAAGCCATTTTACTTCCTATATACGGTTTTCACAGAGATGGATCCCGTTAACTCCCCCTACGAGAAGCGCATGGATGCCAAGCACGACGTGCTGCAGATTCACACCCATGTCCATCAGAACGTCAGCCGAAGCCACGATGAAATCGGAACGCTTCACGCCCCCCACGAAGACCGGCGCAACTACCCTCATTGCAAGTTCTGGATGGCGGATCCAATCCCAACAACAAGGAAGGCACCTGCTGAGCCAAGCCTTGGGAAACTGGCTATTTAGCTGCATAAGGCCAATCTTTGAGACATCGATTTCGCCAGACATCAGTTTAGGGAGAAGCAAATTGCGAAATTCGGCGAGCTTCAAAGACTCTATTTTGTTTGCGAGGATACCATCAAACACAGGCCTCAGTATTGCGGATAGCTCCTGGAATGTAGATTCATCGTACGAGATCGACAAACGCAGCGTTTCGACCGGGCTCAGATTTGCCTGGGCCGTGCCTTTTGCAATTCCAATCATTTCGCTCCGAAATGATTGCTGACGGAAGATGAAATATAGACCGGCGAGACAATGCTCGTCGCGAGGTAGCAATACGGCTACGCGCTGATTAAGTAAGCAGCTGGTCTCTGCAACTATGCCCACGCGACCTACGTTTCCCGTCAACGAAAGAACGACATCACCGGGCTTAAGCTTGCAGTGTTCCTTCATTTTGATGGGCAGCTCGTCAAGCCTGTTTGACGACGAGCAATCAACGTTGCCGTCTTGGACGTTTTTTATAGTCAGCACCTTATATCGTCCACTTTCGGTGTATGCCCCGCTTTTGAAAGCAAAGCCATTACCCAATTCAAGGATATCGCTCAACAAACAATTGCTAATGCAGCTATCGAGATATTTGCAAGTTAAAGCTTGACCCAGCTCTTCTAAATAGCCATTTACCATAGTGATGGTGCGTTCTGTTGCAAATTCAGGGGCATCCCTACATACCTGCCACAGCTGCAACTGCTGTCACGCAAGCATGTGTTGTAACCATGAAAGTTTGGTACTTCTTGGGGTTTGGGACCACTTTGGGACCACTTGGGGGTCCAGACAAAGAAAAAGGCCACAAGCTTGAGCATGTGACCTGGTGTTATTGGTCGCGAGGATCAGATTTGAACCTACGGCCTCCGGATTATGAGGGAGACGGAGACGTAGGTAAGCAACGTTTATCTTCGCGTTTCCCCAGTTAAATTGAATATTCCTGTGTAAGCGTGAGCAAAGATAATCTGCTCAAATTCTGCTCACAGCGTTCATTCTGCTCAAATTCTGCTCAACCAAGAAGCTTCTTCAGCGCTTGAAAAACGGCTATTGCTCGGCTGAATTGCCGTCAAGCAATAGGCCATTGGAGGTGACGGCTGTGACAGGTGTGACGGGTATATTCATATACACCACCGGCCTGCACGATGATGTCAGCGAGAAGATGTCGTAGCACGGCAATATGCAAGTCTCAGCCCACCGCTCTACAAGAAAACATCAAGGCTAGTCTGTCTCCGCGGGCAGTGACCGGAGGGGCGGGCGCATAAACGTTACCACGTACCCGTCGACTCGATATCCACAAGGCAATGCGAGCAGTCGGAGCTTGCGACTACTCCTTGTAGCGTCCCTGGAGGTAATAGGTGTCCGAATTGGGGCTGTAATCAAGAACGACGTTGAACTTCTGCCGAACGGTGGCGCCGTATCCGTTCTCCGCGTCCACGTAGCTGTGAATCGTGTAGGTCGTATATCCATCGTGCCTCGGGCTGGGGCCGTTGTTCTCGATGGTGTACTCGGATGGGCTAGAAGGGAACTTAGCCGTACTGGGGGAATTCAAGATCTCCTGAATTGCGTCCTGGGTGTCGAACATTAGCTGATACGTATCCTTGTCAGCCAGCCCGCTAGACGAGCTGCCGGTCGAAGTGGACGGCGTCGCCGCAGACGAGCTGCTTGGCGTGGAGGAGCTACTAGATGTTGATGCGCTGCTGCTCGACGAAGAGGAACTGCTGCTGGAAGCAGAAGAGCTGCTGGGCGTCGATGCGCTGCTGCTCGACGCTGTCGTGCTGCTGCTCCCACTCGAACTCGAAGAGCTGCGCGTCGAACTCGAAGATGAAGCGGTCGAACTGGAAGAGCCGCCGCTTTCATGAGAGGAGCACGATGCGACGGATATCAGCAGCGCCGCGACTATCGCGACGATAGCCACAACAAGGGCCTTTCCCTTCGTTGTGCTCAGGAAGCTCCCGGTCGGAGCCGGAACGGGTGCGACGTTTTTATTGCTCGCCTCGGCATGGGCGGCAGAAGGTTTCTCCGGTTCCGGCTCGTCCTTTGCCGCGCTCGTCTCGGGCTTTTCTTCGGTGGTGTTGTCTGCTTCGTCGCTGCTTTCCTCAATACGCCCAGCGGAGCTCAGCACTACACGCCGCTTCTCGTCGTATTCTTCTTTGCTCAGGATCCCGGACTTGTACAACGATTCCAGAGAATCTAGCTGTTGGATTCCGTCTACTTTATTGCAATCGGGCACTTTGTCTTCGGACACGGGTCATCCCTCTCATCGCTCAGCGAGCTTGCAGCATCCCCTCAATTAACATGCCTCTTGACTATAGCAGCAAAACCGCTGATAGCGTCTCTTCCTATCAGCCGAAAATGTCTAACGGCCTGCAGCCGGGGATAGCAGGCTTATGACTTTGCAGCAAGCTATCACCGGCATTATGAGATAAGCCACGCAGTGCAGCACTAAAGTTACCGCGTAGCAGAATACGTTTGGGACCCTTATGTCCGAATGGCTTCAAACGCTTCCTGCCTTGTGCCGCCATATGCTCCAGACTGCCGCATCATCATGGTCTCTTCGGCAGCGTCAGCTAGAAGGATTACTGGCGCTAGACAGCCTTTCGCCTGAGTCTCAGGCCCATACGTCAGAAACCTACGAACGCTTGGAGACGTAGGCCGAAATAGTTTCCTCTACTGCGTCTTTCATAGTTTGGCCATTTTTGACGCAGTAAGCTTTAACCTAGCGAATAAATCTTTGTCTATCTCTACGGAAAGGACGCGCCTCCCCCTGTTATCGGTAGGCGGGTTCGACATGAGCTCCGAAAGCTTATGCCCCGTAAACTCAACTGCACATTCTTCTGCCTCCTTCAGCGAAAGGGGCTTGATATCTTTCCCGCTGTACAGAAAGCACTTGCCGCTCCTCGTTTGGTATAGGGAAACGCCACTTTGAGAGGCAATGATTTTGGCCTTCTCGGTGTCGTAGAGTATGTTCTTTACCCTCTTCTGCATGTTCCTGCCTGCTTTCCCCTTATTCCATTAGAAGGAATTATTTGCCAACCGAGCTAGGTTAATACCCGCAGAGAGCAATCGGGACTACGGTCTCTACGGTACGCTACCCATTCTCCCGAAGGGCACTAGCCCGCATTACGAATTCACCGGTGTTGCAAGGTTCCATCGCACCTGTAATTGCTAGGGCGTCGTCCTCTTCGCTCGCCCAGCAAGCGCCCCTGGTCGCATCCGAAGGCGAGGCCGTCCACAACTTGCAGTTCTGGCAGCGTACGGCGTCATCGTCGGGCGCGATAATGGAGCCGAGCTCGAACGCGGCGCGACGCTGCCATTCGGTGTTGGTGTGCGTGTAGACCTGGAATGCGGCTTCGCTCTTGTGCCCGGACATGCTCCGCGTCGTTCGGGCGTCCACCCCGCAGTCGCGGCTCAGCAGGGTGACGTACGTATGACGCAGCCCGTGCGGGGTGAAGTCGTCGGGGATGGGCCACCGGAGCCGCTCGCGCTCAAACCACTTGCCGTAGGACCGCTGGAGCGTATGGTTGCCGACGCGGCTGTTCACGATGGGCGCGTCCTCGGTCCACTGGAGGTCGTGGGAGGCGTACCACTCCTGCTGCTGCACCTTCCAATCCTCCAGCACTGCGATGAGCGCCGGCGGGCAGGGAACCGTCCGCTCCTCCCCGTTCTTCGTCGACTTGAAGGCCTGCTTCTCGCGGACGAGGCTCTTGTTCACGGATATCGCCCCGTTACCGTAGTCGGACCACTTGAGGGCCAGCATCTCCGATTCGCGCAAGCCGCATGCGAGCGATAGGAGCACGCCCACGGGCTTCGCGGCGAGGGGCTCGGAGGTGATCTTGGCGAAAAGGGCCTGTGCCTGCTCGGGAGTGAGCGCGGCCTTCTCCGCAGTGTCGCGCCTTGGCTTCGCGACCTTGGCGCACGGGTTCCGCTCAACGTAACCGTAATCGACGGCCTTGTCGAACAGCATGCTCAGGAAGGCGTGCGTCTTCTGCATCGTGGTCCCGCTGTAGGCGCGCCCGCCGAGGTTGTCGGGTCCGTCGCTGCGCATGCTCGCGTAGGCTTGGTCGATGTCGTGAGGCCCGATCGCCCTGACGGGCGTCTCCCCTATGTAGGGCTTTATGCGGTTGAAGCACTCGCGGTAGGACTGGACCGTGCGGTCCTCCACCCCACTCTGCTTCTGTTTAATAGAGATAAACTCCTCGGCGAACACGGAAACGGTGAGCCCGTCGGCCTCCTTCTCCGCCTTGTCGCCCGCGCGCCATGCGGGAACTTCGGAGGGTTTGCCGCCATGGTAGACGTAGTCGTTGATGGACTTGATGAGCGAAATCGCCTCATCTTCCGATGAGACATCCTCGCGGTACTCGTCGTACTTCTTCTTCGACTCGTTCCAGCCGAGCGGGTACTTCACCTGGAAGCTTCCGCCCTTGCGCTGGGAGTAGCTTCCCTTGTTGCGCGGGACCGTGGTCATTTCACAACGCTCCTGTCAAACCCAACGGCTGGGCCTCCGTTGTTGGAATATGCAGCGCGACAGGAGTTCGAGCAGAACTCGCGCCGCTTTCCCTTCGCGCTTGCGAGTATGCCATTCCCGCAGTATTTGCAGGCGGTCACAGCCCTGCCCTCGCGGTAGAGAATTGTTCCAACCATTGCGGATGCAAGGGTTTCGAATGTCGGCTCCACAAACCGATTTACCCCAAGGGGAGGGAACTCATCGAAGTCCCAGCCCAATTTCTCGCCGGTCCCCTCCTTGCTCTTCTCGTAAGTAGCCCTGAGGCCCATGAACATCTTCCCAAGGCCGAAGATGAAGTCCTCAGCCTCCTCCCTTTGGGACTTGTCGTCGCAAATCCCGAGGTAATACCTTGTGTCCACATCATCGTAGTTGTACTTATAGTTGAAAATTGGCATGCCCTTACCGGTGACCGTTGGGGCCGTAATCAGGTCCGCATTCTCGATGGAGCCGTACCCGCGCTTTGAGCTTTTCGGCCTAGACTCGTATAGGTCCACTCCAAGAGGGCTGATAACCTGGTACTTTAATACGTTATTGAGCCACGGGGTTGTTAGGATAACGGTCCTATCTACTGCCGGATTGTGATACAGGGGGATTACGTAATACGAGGGCTTCAGCCCTTTTTGCACCCACCATTTTCTAGAACGCTCTATATGTTTGAAGCCGCTTTGGGTAAGAACGTCTTCGATTTCGGGATTTTGATAGTTGCCGACGATTCGGAGGGCAATAGAGCAGATGTTCCTCATGAGCACTACGTCGCTGAGGGGCTCTATTGCGACCTTGCTGCCGGGATCTTCTTTTGCCCAGGCGCGCAAGTCCGCCGCCGCGTCGCTCTCCACCAACCCATATTCCTCGACAGCTCTCTCTATCGAAGCTTTCGAGCAGTAGAAGCCCTGCCTCCCATCGCAATAGAGCTCCATGTGGAGGAAGCTCTGGTCAATCTTCCCGAACCCCCTGCTTTTGCGGCCCCTCTCTTTTGCCGATTCCGCAATCTCTACCGCTTCTTCGATTCCTACGATTCGCGGCACTTTCTTGAGCATCCTTTTCGTCACCATCGGGCCCGATTCCTCCAGCACCTCGACCAGGCCGCCGGGAGTCTTCCACTGGACTAGCCCCATGAGCTGGGCAGGCTCTAGGACCCCGCGTCGCGCGGAGTTGCCCCCGCTGGGGACTACCTCGAAAAGCGAATGGAAGCGCGTCTCGTTGTTTCCCGATATGAATACTTTTCGCATACCATCCTCCGAGCGTTGGATGCCGAATCATTTATTGTTGAGTGCTATTGTACATACAATTATCGAAAATGCATAACGTATATTATCTTTTTTAATTAACCTAACGCTAATAATGGTACGATACAGCCGTCGGAGAGAGGAGGTGGTGAGAATGGACGTTCTGATGACCCTCAGGGAGTCCCAGCCCGTCGTCGGGTGCTCGTACTCGAAGCTCCGGAAGCTCGCGAGGTCTGGGGCTCTCCCCTACAGGAAGCTCGGCTCGACCTGGGTGATTCCCCGCTCGGAGCTCTACCGCGAGCTGGGGCTGGAACCTCCCGGTGAGGGAGGGGACGAAGAAGAGGTGCGGGTGCCCCCGACCGCCAAGTAGAAGGCACCCGCGCAACCGGAAACAGCTGCAAGCGGCATTCTACAGCCCGCCTGCGGCGACGCACGCTAGGAGGCCACAGAAGCCATGCATACATCATCTATCGTCCTCAGCAGGCAAACACCCGAGAAGCGCCCGATAGCCTCAGATGAGAAAAGTCCACAGCACAGGGAGTTCCAAGGGCCCTATCGCGAGCAAAGGCGTCGCAGGGCAAGGTGCGAATGTCCAGGGAACCCGCAAGGCGCTCGAGTGGGCGATTAAAAATGTCACCCCGGAAAGCGTCGCGTTTGAACGTACGCCTGAGCGCAGAAGAGCGCGACGCCATAAAATCACGCTCTCGTTCCGCAGGGCTCACCATGAGCGATTACATTCGCAAATGCGCGCTCCAAAGCACAAATCGCCCCGTCATCCGAACCGATGCGGAGACGCTTCGGAAAGTCTATGCGGACTTGCGAAAGCAAGGTGGCCTCTTGAACCAGATTGCACGGGAGCTGAACACGCACCATCAGCCCGACCAGCTTGAGACAGAGCTTTCTGTTGCGCTCAAGTCGGTATCCCATGCCGCAGAAGAGACGGCGCGGTTTCTGGCTGACGCACGGAGCAGTCTCTAAACGTAGAAACGCATAGGTTTGCGATAGCCCAACTTGACGGTATCGGGATTCGTCCCGACTAAAGCATCGCAAGTTCTAGCTCCAACGAAAACCGGTTAAATGTATGGGCATGGAAGGATGAGAGCCTTGAAGGGCAATAAGATAGGACTCGCCGTCTTAGCCGCCAGCGTCGTGGTTTTGACTCCACTCGCCGCGCCGATTACGGCTCCCCCAATCATTTTCGCCGCGTCCAACGGCACGGAGCGCGTCCCATGGGCCGCCGTGGCGATGGCGCAGTCGGGAGACGTGCTGGGCTTCTGCGCGGCATACGCCCAGAAGCTCGCCGAAGGGCCGCACGCTTACATCCTACCGGTAACGGCCGCCGTCATCGCGGCGGCCGTCGGCCTCGTAGTTCTCTACGAACAGCTGTGCAACCCGAGCCGAGACGTCCAGGGCGGCGTGCTCGGGGACGAGAGGATAATCGCGACCCGCTCGGGGCGCGCCAGGGGCAACGTCTGCTGGGACGGCAGGGGCAGTGCGCCGGGCCCTTCTCTCGTATACGGCTATGAGGCCGGCAAGATGATAGGCGACCCCGAGTTCGCCCACGGGTTCGTGGCCGCCAAATCGGGCTCCGGGAAGTCGCGGTCCATCGGCTACCCCTCGCTCTATTGGAACGTGATGGCGGGCGCCAGCGTCGTCTACACGGCCCGCAAGGCCACGGATTACATGCTGACGTACGAGGCCGTCGAGGGCGCGGGCTACGAGGCGATCCTGCTGGACCTGCAGCAGCCGAAGCGCGGGGCGCGCTTCAACCTCATGGACACCGTGAACGCCCGCGCAGCCGCGAAGGACGTCGCGGGCGCCCAGCGGGCCTCGCGCCAGATCGCCGCCGACTTCATCCAGCACGACGAGAAGAACCCCTACTTTAGCAACGCGGCGCGGGCCCTGCTCGCCGCGGCGGTCCTCATCGTCGCCCTCTCGGAAGAGGCGGAGGACAGCGAGAGGAACATGATCAGCGTCGCGCGGGTGGTCAGGGTCGGCATGACCGGCGACGGGAAGGACCCCGGGGCGCCCCTCAAGGACTACATCCGCAGCCTGGGAACGGAGCACCCGGTCTACAAGACCGCGGAGGAGTTCCTGCAGGACAAGGGCAGCACGGCCGCGCAGAACGTGGCCAGCACGCTCATGACCGGAATCACCATCCTTGGTGACGAGGGCATTGAGTGGATGCTATCCGGCAGCGACTTCACGCTCAGGGAGCTCCTCGAAGAGAAGTGCGTCCTCTACCCGCACGTCATGGGCGAAGGGGACCCGTACAACGCAGTGCTAACGGCCCTGTACAACCAGCTTTGGGAAGCGGCCCAGGAGGTTTCGGAGGAGAACGGCGGCAAGCTTCCCCACCCGTTCGTCATCCTCGGCGATGAGTGGGGGAACGTCCCGCGCGTGGGCTGCCTCGGTGAGATGGTCAGCCTCGGGAGGTCCATGGACTTCCACGTGTACCTGTTCGTCCAGAACATGGCGCAGCTCAACAAGTACAACGACTCCGGCGACGGCGGAGCTGGCGTGGACAAGCTGCTCGGGAGTATGAACCTCCAGATTGCCATGAGCGTTATGAAGACGCACCCCGACGGGGAGTACTTCAGCGAGCTGTGCGGCAAGAAGACAGTGCTCACGAGGTCCAACTCTCAGAACCGGTCGGGAGGGTCGATGGGCCCGACGAGCGCCAGCGAGTCGATGGCCGAGCACCAGGTGGACCTCGTGCCCGCCTACTCGTTCAAAGGCCGCGTTCCCAGCCGCGACGGCATCGTCGTCGTGAAGGGCGGGGAGAACGGCGCCCCGGGCCGCGAGGGCATCTTCGAGATGCCTGTAGCGGACGTCACGTGCATAAAGCCCGTGGCCGACTTCTTTGGCTTGGGCACTAGGGACCAGGACCGCGCCCGTTGCGAGCGGGCGGCAGCGAAGCTCGCAGAGAAGGCGAAGAGCACCGACCCGCGCATACCCACCTGGTGCCCCGACTTCGCAAAGACGGAGACTGAGCGGACGAAAGCGGAGGACATCGAAGCCGACGAGTTCAGCCAGTGGGATGAGTGACCCGCATCGTATTTTTCGGACACGTGAAGAGAGGAGGCGAAACTCCATGGTCGAAATCAATCTCAACGGAACGCAAGACGAGGTCGAGCGCTTCATGCGCTACCTCGGAAAGAATATCGGCGACTTCGAAACCGTATACACCGGATGCATTTACAGCGACCAAGAGAACCTCGTGGACGTAACGCGCTGGTACGCCGGCCCGGACGACTGCGAACAGGCGATCGACGACGATAGTTACTAATTCGAGAGGAGATTCATCAGTGACGGTGATCAAACAGGTGTCCGTTTCGAGCCCCAAGCACATGACAAACCTGGCGAGATACCTCAACGACGACCGCGTCCTGGCGCGGTCGTCGCAGAACCTCTTCAACGAGAAGAACTGGGAGAAGGAGTTCGAGGAGACGCGGAGGATTACCGCGAGAGGGCCTACGAAGCGGCGGGCGATTGCTACTTCGCCTGGGTCACCGAGACCCCCCGACCCGTTGAAGGAGGTGGAATATCTCGAGGAGGCGCTCGCCAACGCGATGGAGGGATATGCCGCGCCGCAAGAGGCGTACGAGCCCCTGCCTGAAAGCCTGAGGCGCGGAGTCCACAGCACGGTGTTCGTCATGCGTATGCTGCATAACGATAGGCCCGGTTGGAAGCAGGCCGGGCGCGAAGATCGGGTCGGTGAGGATGAGCTTCGTAGCGAGCAAGAAAGCCGAAAACCTTTGAGGGGACATAGTGAGTCCCTCTGCCAGATGGCAGAGGGACTCTTTTTCATTGGGGGAATCCAGCGGGGAGTAATATTTGCACCCCACCGGGCCAATCGCGCTAACCGATTATTGCAGTCGACGAGTTCCGATTTAGAATGCCCAACTATCCAGGGCGCTCCATCGTCAACATTTTGTTCTTCTTTAGCGCGAATTTAGGCACATGACATCGCCCTTTGCTAGTTCGATTCCTCCACTTCCGCACCAGGCTCCTCCTTGGCCTTCGGGAATCCACCGATTCCCTTGTTGACCAGGAATATCTTTCCCAGCACGTAGTAAGCAACGAAAGTGAAGATGCAAGTGGCAGTAGTCGCGTTGCAGTACTGGAAGAACGAGTGAGGCACCGCCAGGAAGGGATCAAAGATTGCGAGGTATAGGATGATAGCGACAATGAAGACGCCTATGGCAATCCAGTTGAAGCCTCCCCAGAAATAGTACTTCGAGCTCTTCCCGTTGTTGTAGGTATCGCGCATAGAGATGTGATGCTTACGGAAGAAGTAGTAATCGACCAGCTGCATCATCACGATGGGGGCGCATGTCATACTGGAGATGCCAAGAATGATGTAGAAGCGGGCGTAGAGAGCTTCCGCCCAAATCATGCCAATGCAAGCAATGAGGGTGATAAGCCCCGTCACCTTGCCCCAAGAGGGCTTGAGAAACGCCTTGACCTGCTTTACGCCGATACCCAGGTTGTAAAGCATGACCGAGCAGGCCACTACATTGGCGGCGATGACCAGAAGCAGGGCGACCGTTCCCAGAGGCAGACCGCCCATGGGAATCATCCACTGCGTCGGGTCGGTGGCGCCAATAAGCAAAGCGGCGGCGACTCCGAGCACCGTGCCGATGGTGGCGGCGAAAACTAAGCCGAACAAACTGGGATAGTATGCTCCACGGGTTGTCTTGCACAGCTTGGCAAGTCCGCCCATGTTGGGCCACCAGGAGAAACCTGCGCCCATACTCAACTCGAAGGCCACGAGGAAGTTCATCCACTCGCTGTCGAACGGGGCGAGAGGCTGCGCGTTCAGAACCGTGTCCCATCCGTAGTTGGTCGAGATGGCCACGATGAGGAAGATCATGATGACGAGGAAGATAGGGGCGACAATACCGCTGATCCTCTTCAACATTTCAGGGCCGCGCCAGGCAACGAGCCAGCAAACTACGCCCGTGAGAATTGACAGAATCACTACGGGCAAGCCGGTGGTGATATCGACCCCGGTAAAGCCGAGATAAATGTTCCCGATTGCCTTGGCCGCCATCATGCACAAGATAATCAGCCAGGCGATAACGAAAATCGACATCAGGATTAGGAACACTTTGGTTCCCTTGCTGCCGAGCACGCAGTGCACGGACGAGTAAGCGTCAACGCCGTACTTGGTGTTGATAACCTGAGTAGCCAAGCACATCAGGATAACGGCAACGAGGTTGCCTGAAATCGACGCCCAAAAAGCGGTCGTTACCCCCACCCATGTCGCCAGGGCGCCGCCCGTGATGAAGCACCAAGCCGCACAAGCGAAACCGGTAATCACGAAGGTAAAGTCCTTGGTCCCGTAGGGGCGGTCCTCCTTCAGGACGGGCATGGACTCGCTTTGGGCCTCGCTGTTAACATCTGTTCCAGCCATAACACACCTCCACCAATTAAATAACCGCGTACCAGATAACTGGCACGATGCCGAACACTATGAACAATAGGGCGATGATGATGTAATCGGTTTTGGTGAGCTCTTTGACCAATTCCCCTTTATTTTCCTGGTCTTCGATCTCCGCGATTCGTTTGAATAGCTCGTTTTCGTGCTCTTCGTCGAAATTCGTGTTTCCACTGAGCTCAGCCTTTATTTCCGCAACGTCGCTCATTTGTTCCCTCCTTACAAATATTACGGTGGCATGGGGCCAAAAGCCGTTAGCGCAACCGCTCAGCCCTGCCAGATCGGACTTTACTAAGCCCGCCCGAACTCTGAAGCTCCAGATAAAAGAAGCGCGCACTCTAGCGTTCGAAGCCGGAGCGCGCGCTTTATTAATTCACACCCTGTTTGATTTACTCAGCAGGGTTGCGAGCCTTGCTATCGCTTAAGCGCTGGGCTCCTGCTGCGTGATGCAGTGAATGTTGCCGCCGCCGTAAACGACCTGGCGGGAGTCCGTGCCTACGCATTTGTAAACGCCCTCGCCCCAAACCTCGTCGTAAATCTTCTGGAGCGTCTCAACCGCGAGCGCGTCGTTCTCATCGCCGTATTGGGGCACGATGCAGCCGTGGTTGGTGACCAGGTAGTTCATGTACGAGGCAATCTGCGGCTCATCCTGCGCAGTGCGCGGGTTCACCAGGTCGATGGACTCGGCCTCCTCGTCGGACATGAAGCAGGGCTTCTTGGGCATGGGGAGCTTGTAAACCTTAAGCTTGCGGCCCTTCGCGTCGGTGGCGTTTGAGAGCGTCTCGTAAATCTCGTGACACTGATCGTAGAACGGGTAGTCCTCGTCGTCGGTCCAGATGCAAGCCATGACGCCAGGAGCGATGAAGGTGGCGCAGTCGTCGATGTGGCCGTTCGTAACATCGGGGTCGATGCCTCGCTTCACCCAGATGACCTTGTCTACGCCAAGGTACTTCTTCAGCTCTGCGGTCATGTAGTCGCGCAGCTCATCGCTGAACGGGGCGTAACGACGTGCGAACTGGGGGAACTCACTTTCGGGTTCGTCCGCCACGAGCACGGAGGCCGTACGGCCCGCCGAAAGCAGGCAGGACTCGGTTACGACCAGGGTTCCCTCGCCGTCGACGGTAATAGAACCGCCCTCGAGAATCACATGGTCCGGACGGTAGGTGCGCACGCCGGTGAAGTCGGCCATCTTGCGCGCAATCTTCGCATCTTTGTCCCAGGGGAAGTATAGGCCGTCGACCAAGCCGCCGTAGGCGTTGAAGTGCCAATCGGTTGCAGCCTTGCCGCCCTTGCCGTCAATCAGGAACGTAGCGCCCGTGTCGCGGAACCAGGCGTCGTTGATACTCATCTCGAGGACGGTAACGCGCTCGTTGTCTTTAAAGATGGCCTTGCAGTTGTCGTAGTCGGCTTCGTTGCAGCACATGACCACGGGCGTGAATTCGGAAATGGCGTTCGCGATGCCGGCGTAAGTCCTCTGAGCGGGCACCGCGCCAAAGGCGAAGGTGTCTGGACGGTTGGGCCAGCCCATGTAGACGCGGTCTTGCGGAGCAAACTCGGCCGGCATGTAGAAGCCGTCCGCCTTGGGGTTCGATTCGGACTCGGTAATCTGACGCATTTGCATGCCTCCAAATCTCTAAAATGGGGGGTGCGACGCTCGGAAGTTGCACAAGGAGTCTGCCGCACCCACCTGGTGGGCGGCGGCGCAAATAATGCGCCGCCGGTCGTTCAGGGGCGCTCGCCCTTAGAAGTCGTAGTTGTGCAGACGCGGCGTGAGCAGGTCTTCCACCTTACCCTGGTAGTAGTTCTTCAGAGCATCGCTTGTGTTGCGGCGGAGCGGCCAGAGGATGTACACCAGGATGCCGCGCTGGGCGTAGAGGCGGTTCTCTCCGAGGGGAAGCAGAGCGGACTGGGGGCCGTCCCAAACAGCATCGGTCATTTCCCAGTTGCGGTTGCCGGGCAGATAATGCATAACCCAAGCGGTCTTCGGAGCATGGGCCATGAGCTCTTCGTTAATCTGGTACTTCGGATAGAAGACCTTGAAGGCCTCTTCTTCGGAGACGCCGTACTTGTGGTAGTTGACAACGCCGGTGTAGAAGAAGTCGGTCTCGGGAGCGTACTTCAGCGGGTCTTCGGTGCAGATGATCTCGCCGTTTCCGTCTTCGGCCGCCTGCTTGCGGCACTTCTCGAGGAGCTCCTCGCTGGGCCAGAACTTCTTGGGACCAGCGCAGATAACGCGGATGCCCAGGCGGGGGAACAACGACAGGTGATCCATGAACACACAGTCAAAGCCGTCGGCACCGTCGCCGAGCCACATGAACGTGCAGTCGGAGAGCTTCTTGTTCTTCGGCTTGCGCTCGATCATCGTGATGAGGTCGGCGATTACCTGAGTCGGGTGATGCTGTTCCTGGCTGCCGAAGCCGTCATCACGGAACAGCGCGCAGCTCATGCCGGAGATAACGGGCACGGTCGAGTTGGCGACAACCTCGTCGATAACGCGCTGGGAAAGGCTGCGAATCATGATTGCGTCAGCCATGCTGGAAATGATCGCCGCGGTTTCGGCAATGTCCTCCTGGCCAGAACCGGCATGCAGCGAGCTGCCGTCGAGGAACATGGCGTGCCCGCCAAGCTGGGTCATAGCAGTCTCGAAGCTCACGCGGGTACGAGTGGACTGCTGGTCGAACATCATAGCCAAAGAGACGTCCTTAAGCAGGGGAAGGCGCACGCCCTTCTCCTCCATCTCCTTCAACAGCAGGCAAGTGTCAAGCAGCTCGTTGATCTGGTCAACGCTCCAGTCGCTCAAGCGGTTCATGTCCATGTAGTGCTCGTGCTTCATGATAACGGTCACTCCTTACTGTTCGCGGCACTCCCGTGCCTTTAAATCCCGCCCTTCGGGATTCGATGTGTTGATTTTGCGATTCGATGGACATAACCCTCAATAACCCCTATGGACCATCTTCTGCGCTTGATCCCTGCGTGCGATTGAATGTTACCCAGGCGATTTTCGATACTTTGCCACAGCAGGGGATAGATACCCGTTGCGTCAGGATTCATCCGAAGATTGGAGTCTCATGAGCACAAACAACCTGAACAATCGCGTAGTGATAGCCCTCGGCGGCAATGCCCTGGGCAACAGCCCGGAAGAACAGATTGAACGCGTCCGAAGCGCGGCCCCGATTCTTCTGCAGGTCATCCAGCAAGGGAATGAGATTATCATCACTCATGGGAACGGCCCGCAGGTTGGCATCATCCAGAATGCGTTCACTTATGGGCACAAAGCCGACCCCAAGAAGATTCCCGCGATGGACCTCCCCGAATGCGGTGCGATGAGCCAAGGGTACATCGGCTACCACCTGCAGCAGGCAATCGGCGTTGCGATGCACAAGGAGTACAAGCGTTGGCATGTTGCCTCCGTCGTCACCCAGACCGAGGTAGACCCCGACGACCCCGCCTTCAAGAACCCCACCAAACCCATCGGGTCGTTCATGACGCGCGAAGAGGTCGACGCAGAACTGGAAAAGCATCCGGACTGGACGATAGTGGAGGATTCAGGGCGAGGCTTCCGCCGCGTTGTCGCGAGCCCCATCCCGAGGAAAATCGTAGAGGCTGAGAGCATCCTCAACCTTCTCGACAACGAGTTCATCGTCGTCTGCACCGGCGGTGGCGGCATTCCCGTCGTTCGAGACTATGGGGACAAGGGAGCCTATAAGGGCGTGGCCGCAGTAATCGACAAAGATATGGGCGCAGAACTGCTGGCCGAAGATTGCGAGGCGGACAAACTCGTGCTGCTTACCGCCGTCGACCATGTCGCTATCAATTTCGGTAAGCCCAATCAGAAGGAACTTACAGACGTGGACGTCGACACCGCTAAAAAGTATCTGGAAGCAGGGGAGTTCGGAAAGGGCTCGATGGAGCCGAAGGTCCGAGCCGCAGTAAAATTCGCGGAGTCCCGAGCGGGTCGCACCTGCATCATCGGCTCGCTAGAGAAAGCGGCGGAAGCCATGGCCGGGCTTTCGGGTACGCAAATCCACGCGTAACAACACTTCGCAGCATCCCCGCCCTGATGCTTTGCGACTTTGACAGCGGGGCCCGGAATATGCGCGAGCCACGACCGACACGTACCCTTTTCCATGCCGGTCGTGGCTCTATAAGCGCTAAGAACGCCCCCCCCCCCACGAAATCGCGACGTCTCTCTGACTCCGAGTCGGCACGACCCAGTTCTGCGAAAAACTGGGTCGCACTGTTTACCCCCATTTTGCGGTAGATGTTTGCAACGTGCTTTTTCAGCGTGTTGGTGCTGATCATAAGTTTCTCCGCGATGCTCGCACGAGAAAACCCCTGCATAAGCAGGCAAGTAATCTCCCATTCTCGCGGCGTGAACGAATACTTTGCAGCAATCGGGTCAACACCTGCATCCATCATGAGCCGATTCACCCCATTGGGATATGTGAGCTTGAAGCGGTTGCACAGGTGCTGGTTTACCTCGTTCAGTATGGACAGTTCCGCATCCGTGAAGTCACCAGCCTCTTTTGATCTCATCAGGGATATCGTGCCGTATAGGATATCGTCTGCGGCAATGCATGCGGTTGCCGTATAGAACACTCCCATTTTGCTCTGCCACTCCTTATGTATCCTCGACGACTCAATCGTCTCGGGGGAAACCAAGTCGGTTGCTCGGAACGCCATCGGCACGCGTTGTTTGTAATACCAGCTTATGAAGTCTATCTCGTGGTAGTAGTTGGCATACGACGCTAGAGTTTCTTCGTCCGTGTCCTCGCTACGGTAATTGAACATTTCCCTGAACTTGTTTGTCTGGTCGTTGAGGTTGGTGTAGGAGTGGTCGAACGGAATGACCTTTTTCAGGTCTCGGCAGCAGTCCAGCAGCAAATCTATAATTGGAGCGCTGTATATCTCCATAATCACTTTGCTCATTGACGATTGGTCTAAACTCGACGTTACCAAAACATACCCCCCCCGAACAATACAAAGACGCCGAACTAACGCTGCGAGCACGCATCAGGCCCCGACATTGGCATATCTTTAATCAACCAGCTGTGTGAGAATTCGTAATGTCGATGGTCGGGAGAGTCACTCAGTCCATAACGGGGACCAGCAAACTGCCTATCATGCACCGAAATGATCTGAAGAGATATTTTCGGAAACCCATGGCCGTCTCCTTGCCTTATCTAAGGGCAACAACCCTCATCGTGTAGTCAATGCGCTTAAGCCGCTTGCCGCGTCAGTATTTCGAACGTGTTAAATAATAAGCCTGAGTTTGAGCACAGGTACAAAATTTACGGCATACGGCTGCAACGATTTCCTCATTGGTACGGCGCTTTCAAGCCCATTCTCCATATGTGGCCTAATCAATTCAACGAAGAATAGAATGGCCGCTTTTGCTGCAACTGGCTAGCCACAGCCTAACGTCTACAATAAGGACGATGACGTTATCTAATGGCTGTACGTCTGCAATAACCGCTCGGGTGGCAGATGGTTCGTCAGCTTGCCCAAGCCGATGTCGATTCCCAGCGTGTCATCCTTCCAGACAAACGCCACTGGCGTTTGTCTGGAAGGATGCGCCTGGCGGTACCAGGGGTGTAGCCTCTCGCAGCGCCCCAGATACAACTGCCAGTGTCTGGATGCGAGCCACGGCTCGGCCTGCAAAACCAGCTTGGATTGCAATGTGGGGGATAACGCGCCGGGTATGCAATCACGCAGGTAAACCCGAGAAGGCCCATGTTGCAGAGGTAACGAAACCGCAGATTCGCGCTAGAATAAGCATGTTTCTTTCAGAAACCCTGACGAGGGCAGCCGTACCGGGATCCGCAAAGACGGCGCACGAAGGAGCCCAAAGAGGCTCGGGCGGCTACGGCCAGGAGGTTTCATGGCAAAAGACAGGCAACCTATGCAGCTCGACGTGGGACAGCGCTTCCTCGGGCCCCGGGCGCTCGTGTGGGCGATAGCGTCCATCAACATCGTCGCGAACCTGGCAATCGACATGTTCGTGCCGGCGCTGCCAACGATGCAGGCCGAGTTCGGCGCGTTCGAGCTCGGCTGAATTCAACCATGTGGGCGTTTTACCTGGCGACGGCGGTCGGCATAGTCCACGCGGGACCGCTCTCCGACAGGCGCGGACGCAAGTGGGTGCTCGTCTGCGGTTGCGCGCTGTTCGCTGTGGGTTCGCTCGTGTGCATGGCCGCTCCGGGCGTTGAATCGCTCGCAGCGGCGCGCGTGTTCGAAGCCCTCGGATTCGGGTTCATTGAGGTAGTGGTCGGCGCCATCGCGTCGGACGCCTACTCGGGGCACAGCCTGAAGTTCGCGACGACGCTTATCCAGTCGGTGGTGCTCGTGGGACCGGCGATTGCGCCGTTCCTTGGCACGTTCGTAATCCTCGCGGCTGGATGGCGCGCCGTGTTCGCCGTGCTCGCGGGCTTGGGGATTGCCTGCATCATCGTTGCTTGCCTGGTTACCGAGACGATGGATGATTCTGTCCGTTTGCGCGAGTCGATGGGCGCGGCGCTGGCGGCAACGGCCCGCAAGGCCCGTGTGCTGCTTGAGAACAGAGCCTTCTCGTGCATGGCCTTGGAAATGGGCGTCGAGTCGATACCGCTTTCGGCGTTCGTCAGCGTGTCATCCTATATTTTCATCAGCTTTTTCGGCACGAGCTACACCGAGTATTGCGTGGCCTATGCGACGGTGTTCGCCGTGAGCATAGCGTCGCCCTACCTGTACATGGCGCTTTCGGGGCGCATGGCCACTGGCCCAATCGCAGTCCTCACCATCGTGCTGCTCGCAGCGTCGGGCGCGGGGCTTTCGGCGCCCGGCTTGGCCGGCCCCGTCCTGTTCGTGGCTCTGTTCCTGCCTTGCGTCGTGGCAGAGGGTATGATTCGCCCCATGGCCTACGTCGAGGTGCTCGACCAGCCACAGGAGTTTGCCGGTACCGCCTCGTCGGTAGCCAACCTGTCATACTACGTGTTCTTCGCTCTAGCAGCGGTTCTTGCCACGCTGCCGTGGCCAAATTTCGTAGTGGGAATCGCCGTCCTCGCGCTCGTTTGCGCAGCAGTCTCGGGGTTTCTGGAAACGGCACGCCGACTCGGATTGCTCCACGCCCACATGAGGTAGCTCTTATGCCAGAATCGCCTATGCTGGTCATCGTTCTCGACAATTCCGCGCCATCTATGCACCGCGATAAGGTCTGAGCACAAACCTGCAGCGCCAAGGACTGCAGCGCCGCGCGCGGAACCCACGCCGCGAAGCCGGCGCGGAAGTTCGCGCTGCGCCGCGGCCCCGGACCCACGTGCCGAAGGCGCGCGGTAGCCGGGGCCGCCCCCGACGCCCTTGGCGGCGGCAAGATCGAACGTGCGCGCGAACCGTCCGAAGGCGGTTTGTGTGTACGTTCGCACATCTTGCATCACCGGTAGCTGGCATCACCGGTAGCTGGCGCCGACAATGCCCGGCAGAGGAGACCGGTGATGTGAGCGACCGCACGTCGCGCACGAGCGGAGGCGACCTCGGGGGAGCGTCCGAGCGACGTGCGCGACGTGCTTGGGAGCGAGAGCCGGACAGCCGGCGGGCGGCGACTGGAGGCGACCTCTGGGAGCGTCCGAAGGAGCCGATCCGCCGGTGCACGGCGGCGTGAGCGGAGGCGACTGAACGCGCCCTATGGAAGCGTTCGAAGGAGCTGGAGCGAGAGCGCAGCTTGCTGCGCGGGCTTCCCCGCCGCGAAGCGACGGCGCCCCATGGAAGCCGTCGAGCGAAGCCGCGGGGAAGCGTCCGGCGCCAGCCGGACATACGTCTGCGCCCCTAAGCGCAAAAGCCGAATTTCCAAGAATGCTCGCCAATCGCTAGCTCTTCATAATCAGGGCAAAGCGCTCGTTCGCTCTTCAATCGTAATAAGAATTTCGGCATCCAAACACGGGGCGGTCCCTATTCCTCGGAGCCGTCCCATTCAATGCCACTCGCCCTTCGCTAGCTACGACGACGCTAACAACCTGCGCACGAAAGCACGCGAACCAACGCAAAAAAAACACCGGATACGTCATACGCATCCGGCGTTTTTGGTTCCTCGGTGCAAACGTCGCACCCAACGAACGGTTGGGGACGGCTGCGCCGAAGATTGACCGCTCGAAAATCGGGCTTGCAAGACGCAACCAGACGCCCCAATCGAAGAAGCTCCGCCCAAACGTCGCCCACACGAAACCAGCCACCACCCAGTTGCCTCACGCGCTTATTCAATCGGCCCCATGAGGAACATATTGTGCGTCGACTGGAATAGCAGCTTGCCCGTCGCCGCCTCGCGCGTGGTCACGCGAATCACAGCGGTCGAGCGGCCCTTGTGCAAAGGCTCGGTCGTCACGTCGACCTTGCAGCACGGCACCGCTTTGAAGAAATTGATGCTCGCGGAATTGCACACGTTGTTCACACCGAATGAATACGTCGCGAACCCGCAGCCGATTTCTCCAATGAAATAGCCCGTGCCGCCATGGATACCGCCGCGATAATTGCCCAAGCTTTCGGGAATGTCCATCGTGAAGTGCACATACCCAGGCTCGCTTACCTCGACAATCTCAATATTCTCTCGGAACTCGGGCGCTTCAGGAACGTTGCACCACATCTTCTCGATCAGTTTCTCGTCAACCATTCCGATTCCCCTTCCGCATTCAAAAAAATATTGTTCGTACCAACAACGTCAGCTGCTTTCATCGGCGTCATTTTCGTGCAACCGTCACATTGCATCAATAAACAACTTCCGTTATCTGTGGAAAGAAGTCGAGCGCAGGCCAATCCGCCTTCTTCCGCCTAGGCCTTGCGCACTAAATAGCAGCAATGGATTTTGGCATTGCGCTCGAAATCGTGCGGAATGGTCTGCGGCGTAATATCCTCAATTGCCACGCCCGCCTCGGCAAGCGCTTCAACATCAGGCTTGAAATTGCGCAGGTTGCAGCTGAACACCGCTACGCCGTCGCGTTCGAGCAAGCGCACCACATTCGTCAGCAGCTTCACGTGATCGCGCTGGACGCTCCAAGTGTTTTTGCCCATGGCCTTCGAATTCGAAAACGTAGGCGGGTCCACGAAAATCAAATCGAAGCGGCGCCACCCGCGCGCCTCACGTTCAATCCACTGCAACACATCGGCGCGCACGAAGCCGTGCTCGGGGCCATCGCAGCCGTTCAATTCCATATTGCGATGTGCCCACGACAAATAGGTCTGCGATAAATCGACCGTAAGCGTCGATTTTGCGCCGCCCACCGCCGCATGAACCGTGCAGGTACCCGTGTACGAGAACAGGTTCAAAAACGACTTGCCTTCGGCCATGCTTCCAACCATTTCGCGCGTCACGCGGTGATCGAGGAAAATGCCCGTATCCAAATATGAACCCAAGTCGCACTCGAACACGTTGCCCGATTCCTGCGTATAGAGCACATGCCCCTCTTTTTGCTGGTCGGTATATTGCCCGCCGCCTTTTTCGCGACGGCGTGTCTTCAAGAACACGCGCTCGCGAGGAATGCCGAGCGTTGCCGAAGCGATTTCCACCGCATCGTCCAGACGGGCGGCAGCTTTGGCCGCGTCGATTGATTTCGGCGCCTGATACTCGGCTATGACCAGGCAACTCTCGCCTTCGCTCTTCCATACGCCGTCATAGCGATCAATAGCTACAGCGAAATCGGGCAAATCGGCATCGTATACGCGATAGCACGAAATGTCGTTGTCGCGCGCCCACTTGCGGCGGTCTTTCGCCACTTTGCGAAGACGCGCCGCGAACTGGTCAGCGCCCTTGTCGCGACACAGCACCTCGACCTTACGTCCGCCGTCGATGTTGCCCACCATGAGGGGATACTGCGCGGGCAATGGTTTGAAAGCGGGCTCCGTGGCCGCCAGCTCAACATCGCCGCGAGCGCTGCGGGACGCGCCATCGCCATGGGACTCCCAATCGTTATGGGGTCGGCCATTGCCACGAAATCCCCGTTCACCGCGGGACCTTCCATTGCCACGCGAAGCACCGCGACCGCTTGGCCCGCTTTTGCGCGAATCTCGCCCTCGGAAATCGCCTCGTGCGCTCGAGCGACGCGCTTCTTGGCCACCTTGACCATCACACGCACCACGTTTATCGCGCGATGAGTTTTGGAACTGCTCGTTTTGCGCCACTTACGCACCCGCCTTCACGCCAAATTCGAACGGCGGCTGAGCCACCATCTCAAGCACCAGCTGGCAACGAATAGAAAGCGGATCGCGGTTCTCGCTCAGAAACGCCGGCACCTCGCCACGCGGAAGAAGGAGCGATTCGATGAATTCGGTTGACTCGCTGCGCGGCTCGGCCACACGTTCTACCTCGGCAAATACCATGGCGATGCTCTCGTCGCCCATGCCGAGCGACGAAAAACCAGGCTGCACGCATGCACGTGCGCTCACCGGCTGGCCGCACTCGTCGCGTACCAAATCGAAGCCGGTTTCTTCGCGCAGCTCGCGGGCCGCGCATTCCACGATGTCCTCGCCAGGCTCGCGCAAACCAGCGGGAAACGCCACGCACATGCGATTCATGGGGAAACGGAATTCGCGAATGAGCAGGAATTCATCGTTCGCCGTATGGCCCACAATGCACACCGCATCAACCTGGGGCGCAACGGTTCCCAGCGTCTCGATTTCGCTGCGATATTCCTCAAGGCCCTTGCGCGAAACCACGTCATATTTCAGCTCGCGCCCATTCGGCAAGCGATACGTCAGAATATATTTCTTAATCCAGCCATCGCTCACCTGCTCGATGCCGAGCAATTCGGGCAATCCGGCCGCCTCATCGAAGCTTGCCGTGCACACGTCTTCTTCCATAATCGCTCCTTCGAATGCCACTTGGTCGGCAGCGTTTACTGCAGCGTTTTTTTAATCTGCACCATTGTATAGCGACGACGCGCGCAAAACAGAAGAGGACAGCAACGCCGCCGCGAAAACGGCTATCGCGCCCCATGACAAGCATCGCGAACGGCGACAAACGTCGGCGAACATCGACGGGCATCAGCAAGCGCCGATCGAACAGCCCAACAGCCCAAGTCGAACGGCTCGTCAACCAAGGTCAGACGGCTCGTCGGCCGTCAATCCGAATCGAACGGTTCGCCAGCTCGGCTCGAACAGCTCGTCAGCTCAAATCAACCAGTTCCTGATATACGCGCTGCGCACGCTGACGCCCATTGGCGCTCGGACTGCACACGCAATCAAATTCATAGGCAAGCAAACGAAGCGCCGCAAAGCACACGGCGAGCGTTGCCACGAGTGCCGCAAGCAAAATCGCGAGCTCCATGACAGACCCCTTTCCGCAAACGCAAAAGCTCCTATCGTATGCTCGCCGCGAGAGTTTCGCGAAAGAATCAAGCCCTTTTCGACGAGCGCGGGAAAAGTCCAATTCGTTAGAATCATCATGTCGCACGAACGTAAAACCCACGCAAAGCGCAGGTCAAAAAGGAAATTCAACTTTTGAAGGCTACTTTGCAAAACGTGAAGATGCTGCCAAAGTGCCATGGACGTTTTTTCACATTTCCAAGAGCAGCTCCATGCGGGTGTACGATGGCGACCCCTTTTACCGAAAGCCTGGAGATGACCCACCCATGCGAGAACGCATCAAATTCCACAGCAAGCGACTTACGCTTTTCTTCATTCAGCTGGCCTTCCTTGCCGGCGTTTGCTACATCGGCGAAGCGGTTTCGGTCCATTTGCCCGTCGAGGTTCCTGCGAACATCTGCAGCATGGGTATTCTGCTCTCGCTGCTTATCTCAGGCATGATCGACGAGAGCAAAATCGAACTCGTATCAAGCTTCCTGCTGAAATACATGCCCGTGTTCTTCATTCCCGCGGGCGTCACGATTCTGAGATGCCTCCCCATGATCGGCGACCGCATCGGCTGGTTCGCACTCGTGTGCATCATCACCACCGTGCTCGTGTTCCTCTCCACGGCGCTCACGGTAATTCTTGTTGGACGCTTGCAGAAATACATTGCAGGCAAACGTGCCGGCAAAGACGTCCACCTGCGTGGCGTGTTCACGACCGAAACCAAAGGAGAATAGCCATGGATTTCGCATCAATTCTTGAAGCAGGCGGAAGCCTGGCGCTGAGCATTGGCGTGTTCGCGTTCGCCGTGTGGCTTAACCGCAAAACGAATTCCCCGCTCCTCAACCCCCTGCTCGTCACGGTGGCCATCATCATGATCGGCCTTACCGTGTTCAACATCCCCCTCGATTCGTACGAAAAGGGAGCAACGCTCATTTCGTCCATGCTCGGCCCCGCCACTGCTGTGTTGGCGTTCTCCATTTACCAACAACGCAAGATTCTGCAGAGCAATTTCCTGCCGATTTTCATAGGATGCTTGGTAGGATCCACCGTTTCCATGGTGAGCGCATACGGACTGTGCGAGCTGTTCGGCCTGGGCGACCAAGTGGCGCTTTCCACACTGCCGAAATCGACCACCGCTCCCATCGCGCTTGCCGTGACCGGAGAGCTGGGCGGAACGGCGTCTATCACCATGGCGGCCGTCATGACCACGGGCGTTATGGGCGCCATCTTCTCGCCTATGCTGGCCAATTTGTTCCACATCAAGAACAAGGTGGCCCAGGGCGTGGCCATTGGCACGTGCAGCCACGCGGTAGGCACGGCGAAGGCCCTGGAAATGGGCAAACTCGAAGGAGCCATGAGCGGCGTGGCCATTGCGGTATCGGGCCTGCTCACTTGCTTTATTGTTATTGCGGCTACGTCCATTATGTAAGGAGCGAACTTGGGCAGCATTCCTACCCTTGACTTCATTGGGGCAAACACGCCAGCGGCAGCAGACCAACTTGCAGAAGAAACTGCCGTAGAAACAGCGCACGGCATCGTGTGGCCAAGCGCGCCGCAGCACGCTCATGGCGCGATTTTCGATTTGGACGGAACCCTGCTCGATTCCATGCCCTGGTGGGACGACTTGGGCGAGCGCTACCTTCGCTCACTCGGCAAAACGCCCGAACCCAACATTCGCTACCACTTCAAGCGCCTTACCATGGAGGGATCGGCGCATTATATGAAGGAAACTTACGGCCTGGAGCAATCGATTGAAGAAATTTGCACGGGAGTGATGAGCGGCATTGAGTTCGCCTACCGCGATTGCATCCAGTGCAAGCCAGGCGTCGTCGATATGCTTGAGGCGATGCGCGCAGCGGGCGTCGCCATGTGCGTCGCAACCGCCACGCGTCGCGACTGCGCACTTGCGGCCCTCGAGCGACTCGATATTCTTAAATATTTCTCGGCGCTGTTCACCTGCACCGAAGTGGGCGCAAGCAAAACCGAACCCGACATTTTCGAGCTGGCACTTTCGCACCTTGGCACCCCGCGCGAAACCACGTTTGTGTTCGAAGATTCGCTGCACGCTATCGAAACGGCGCATGCGGCCGCCTTCCCCGTGATGCTCATCGACGAACCGGCCAGCGCGGGCGACGCGAAAGCATGCCAAGCCCTCGCCGACGTGCGCCTGAAAAACTTCACAGCCTTCTCAACGCTCTAGTCGCGGAAGTGGCGCGCATCGCAACTCGCGACCTGTTAAATGCTCGTAGCGTTTAACAGGCACAGAAAAGGAAGGAGGGGAGCGAGCCCGGTGCTCACTCCCCTCCCTTGATGAAACGACGAATGCGTTCCGGTTAGATTTCGCCCGCTTCGGCAGCCTTCAGGGCCTGTGTCAGCTGATCGGCGCAGCTCGTGGTGCGACGACCGCAGGTATTGCCCTCAAGAACAGAAACGACCCAATCGACAGGCTTGCCCTCGATGAGCTTCGAGATAGCCTTCAGATTGCCGTCGCAGCCGCCGACGAAGCTCACGTTGTGCACATTGCCGTCGACGATGTCGAAATTGATTTGCCGCGAGCACGTGCCGCGCGTATTGAATGTATGCATGCCATTCCCCCTTGGAACTTCTCGTGATACCCGCACAGCTTACCATGATGAACTCTCATAGGCAGGCTATAATCAATCGCACTGAATACTTGCAGAATTCCTAAGGAGGTGACCATGCCACAACCCGCCCGCGCCCTTGTCGGTGCCGCATGCGCGCTCGTGTTGAGCACCACCATGTTCACCCCCGCAGCCTTCGCTGACGACGCCGAAGGCGATGACGCCACAACTTCCCGCAACGCCATCTCCGCCGCCGCCGACTCTATACGCGGAGAGCTTGGCCCCGCACTTTCAACATACGACCAGGCGAAAAAGACCCTCGAAGCCCTCGAAGCGACCGATATCGCCACTGCCCGCGTTCAGGGCCTGCAAGATATGATGTATGACGGCACCGAAAAGCGTCCCACAGTCACTCTGCGCATTGACTCGGTCAAAGATGGCAAGAAAACCGAGACGTCACTTCGCGAGGGCGTCGATTTCAACGTGCGATTCGATGGTGACCTGGTCAATCCCGGCACCGTGCACGTAACCATCACCGGCGCAGGCGACTATACGGGCACCGTGGAAACGGGTTTCGTGATTCTTCCGGCCGACTTGGCGAACGCAACCATCGACATGATTCCCGACCATGTACGCACAAGCTACCCCATTGAGCCCGACCCCGTCGTGAAGCTCGACGGGCGCACCCTTGTAAAGGGCGTCGATTACGAGGTGTCTTATTCCGAAAATGTGAACGAAGGCACAGCGACGCTCATGGTGAAGGGCATCGGCAATTGCGCTGGCGACACGCACGCGACATTTCAGATTATCGCGAATCCCAAGGAAGGAAAAATCGGTTATCGGGCCGTGCTCCCTTACGTAGCTGCTGCTGCGCTGGCCTGCTTCGCCGCGTTTGTCGTGCTGGCGGGCGCCCTTATCCACAAACGTCGCAAAGCAAAGCGGTTCCAAGCAAAATAAGCTACGAAGACGCGCGCCCGCGCCAAGCCGCGTCGCAGATGCAAAAGCTCCGCGCCAGCATTAAGTCGCGCTCCAACGCTAAACCTGCATTTCGCCATGTGCTCCATCGAGCTGCATCTCGAACGCAAAAAGCCCGGAATGAATCTTCATCCCGGGCTTTTTAAGCCTTATTCAACGAGAAGGCTGCGTTTATTCGAACAAAACCTGATCGTCTTCGTCGTCTTCCACCGCGAATGCGTTCCATGCCCCTGAATCGGCGAAGGCGAGGAAATCATCCGTAGGAATGTCCATGCGCAGGCCCTCTTCGTCGAACGTGCCATTGAAACGCTCTTCGAATTTCGCCCTCACTGGACCGTTCACGGGGCGCGAGAACCATACCCACGATGCCACCGGACCACCCGCGTCGTTGAAGTCGGCGCCAAAGCCAGCGTCGACCGGCGTGCCGTCTTTACGTTGAATCATATATTCGTCAATCGCGAAACAGCCATCGAACTGCATGCGCGAAGCAATGCCCTCAATGGAGCTATCGACGGTGTTGCCCTTTTCGAAGAACGTGATTTTCACCGTGCCTTCCGCGGGTTCGACGGCAGCAGCGTCACCCTTGTCCATGAATTGCGCGGCCATCATTTCCGCGAGAGCTTTTTCGGAATCACTCAGCATGCTTCCTCCATTCCAAAACGCCGCCCCATCAGCGACGCATAACGACATGTCCTTAATATAGTCGAAGGTCGCAGCACGTGCACCAAATGCGCCCTTCCAATCGCAAAGCGAGACGAATTCGCCTTTATCCATAGGCTCGCCCTATTTATCGCGCGCGAATAAACCCACAACGACAACCGCGACGAAACGGGAGGCTCTCTCTTTTCGTCGCTGCGCTTTTCGCGACTTTTCAACAAGCGAAAGTCGAGCGCACTACAATGGGCTCATTCACGAAAGGACCCATGGGCCTAGAAAATTCATTGCGAAGGAGTTATGCGATGTTTTGCGTTTATTGCGGCACAAAACTCCCCGATGAAGCACGATTCTGCTTCATGTGCGGAAAGAAAGCCGAACCCGCCGACAATGCAGAAAATATCGTTGCCGCCAACAGCGGAAGCATCGACGAAGAAGGATTCGGCATCGAAATTCAAGAGGCCCCCACAACCAACTCCAGCGAGAAAAACCCCGACACACCAGAGCTTGCCATTGAAGACGGCCTCATCGAAGATGCCCACGACACGTTCGCGACGACCAACGAAAGCGGCCCAGACGAAACACCAGCGGAAGGCCAATCCAGCGAGCAAGCACACGGCATATCGGAATCCGCCGACGAAGACGATCACGACGAGGCCGAAGAGGCTCAGGGCTCGAACTCGGCCGAGCTCGACGCCCCGAACAGCTCGTTGAACGAGACGACCGTAATTCCCCTTGCCACATCATCCAGCAAGACGACCGTGATTCCCCTTGCCGCACCGTCGGACAAAACGACGGTACTCCCCGGATTCGGCGCCGAAAAAGCGGCCCTCGAGCAGGAAAAATCTGACGAAATCGCCGCGCTTGCAGCTCTCTATCCCGATGCCAACCCCGCTCAATTCTGCGACCCCACGCCTTTTGAGGCGAAAAGTCCCGACATTACCGAGTTCATCGCCCCCGCACCCATTAATGGCACCAAGCCCGCCTCTGCGGAATCGGTCCATTACGCCGAAGGCCAAAAAAAGAAGAGCGCTGGCAAACGCACCCTTCTTATCGTCTTCATTGCAATCATCGCAGTGCTTGCAGCGGCCGCCGCATTCGGCATGTCATTCGACGTTTTACCTGATTAACGCTAGAACATCTCACGTTTATTGAATACATACAGTTGCTCGAATTCCGACTGGCTCTTCGTAAGGTAAATAATGCCCTCGATAACGCCAATGAGCCATACCACGCCCGCTGCAATGCCGATCGTGAGCAGGCTGCCCAAAATAGTCACGCCCAACATAATGAAACCCGTGGTGTGATAGCCCAGATAAAACTTATGCACACCGAACACGCCCAAGAAAATCGCAAGCAGGCCTGCGGCAACATGGTCTTTCGTATGCACGAGCGGCTGCTGGTACGGAACCTGATAGGCGCCTTGGCTCGACGCATAATAGCCATTGCTTTGCGAATAGTACGCTGCTTGGCCCGGCTGCTGAGCATAAGGTTGCTGAGCGGCATAGCCGGGCTGCGCATAGGGTTGCTGCGGCTGGCCGGCAGGCTGCTGCGACGCCGCACCTTGCTGCCCATAAGGAGCGCCATTGAAGACAGGAGGCGCCGGCTTGGGAGGCTGCGACGTGGGCATGAAATCGGCAACGGCAGCCGCGACATAGGCAGGGTCGACCGGTTTGCCGTCGTCATCGACGACCTTCTCAATCGGCGGGGTATTCGGGAAAGCCTCGAAAGCCTCTGGCGCGGCAGCCGACGCGCTGGAGGCAGGAGCGGGAACCGCTTCGACCGCGGAGGCGTTGGTTTCGGCAACGAAAGACCCCGTCGTACCCGAATCGACAGCGGGCGCCTCGGATGAAATCGCGGGTTCGACGACCTCGGCAACCTCAGCAACCTCAGCCGAAGCAGAAGAATCGCCCTCGGCAGGCGCGCCTGCGCTCGTGGCCGCAGAAAGTTCCTCGAGGCGCTTGTTCATTTCTTCGATTTGACGCTTGAGCACCTCAATTTCAGCAGCATGCGCAGCTGCCGAATTCTTCGCCTCTTCAGCCATAACCTCTCTCCTTTTTCAAAACGGCGTATCGCGTATATTCGCGATGCCCGAAATATGTGCTGGGGCCATACTATAACGAAAAAGGGCGACGGCCCTAAGCCGCCGCCCACCTGTTAAACGAGCGTTATGTTTTCGTAAGTTGCATACGCCGCGCGAGCGATGCGGATTCTACTTCTCGGGAACTTTCGTCATAAGAACGAAACCGACGATGAACAACACGGCAATGCTGAGCACGCCGATAGAGGAATTGCCGGTAATCTGGGTGAACACGCTCACGAGCAGCGTGCCGAGCACCGTTGCGTACTTACCGAAAATATCGAAGAAGCCGTAGTACTCGTTGGCATGTTCCTTCGGAATAAGCTTGCCAAACTCGCTGCGCGAAAGGGCCTGGATGCCGCCCTGGAACAAACCAACGCACACGGCAAGCACCCAGAACTCCGTGGCGGAGCGCAGGAAAAACGCCGCGAACAACGTGATGCAGAAATACGCGAAAATCGCGATGAGCAGCATGCGCTTCGTGCCGAATTTGCCCGCCAGGCGGCCATACGCGATAGCCGAGGGGAACGCCACGAACTGCGTGACCAACAGCGCAAGCACGAGCTGGGTGGAACCGATGCCCAGATCGGTGCCGTAACTCGTCGACATCGTGATAATGGTATGCACGCCATCGATATAGAAGAAGAACGCGAGCATGAACATGAACACGCGCTTGTCGGCGAAAATGCGCTTCGCCGTGGCCCACAAGCCCACGAGCGCGTCGCGGAACAGGTGCTCGGTGCGCTCCTTGTAATGCGTCTGGTGCACGTTCTTCAGCACGGGCACGCTGAAAACGACCCACCACACAGCGGTAATCACAAATGAAATGCGAATGGCGTCGAGCTGGCCGAGGCCGAAGTTCTCGCCGAATAGCACGAGCACGAGGCAAATGATGAAGGGCACGCACGAACCAATGTAGCCCCATGCATAGCCTTGCGAAGATACCTCGTCGTAGCGGTCTTCGGAATCGGTCGCGTCAATAAGGAACGCATCGTAGAACACGAGCGACGCGTTAAGCATGATGGTCGCCACCACGTACATCACCAAGAACACCATCGCGTTGCCGGGAATGCCCATGCATGCGAGCAGCACGGCGCCCGTGCCAATCGAACCCACGAGCAAGCGTTTCTTGTTGCCCTTCAAGTCGGCGATACTGCCCAAAAACGGCATGAGCAACGCGAGCAAAAGCGACGCCACCGTGGTTGCATAGCCCCAGGCCACTACAACAGAGCTGCCGGGGTCGGCAATCGCCGAGAAGTAAATGGGGATAAGGGTCGACGCCAGCAGCACGAATGCCGAGTTGCCAACGTCGTAGACAATCCAGCTCTTCTCGCGCTTCGTCAGTTTTATTGCGGACATGCGTGCTTCCTTTTTTTTCGTGGGAGGGACGCCCAAAATAACAACTTGCGTAAAGTTCTGGGCGCTGCGGAAAAAACGCTCAAACGATTGTATATCATGGGGTCTACACTGGGACGCGCGCATTGGCGGCTTAACGTCAATTCGCCGTAAAACGCCCCGCGCCATACTTCCGAAAGGGAGGCATCATGCCTGCAATTCTTACCCACGATTTCTTCGGCCAAGACGTCTATGCCGCGCATTCGCACGTCATCGGCAAATCGATTGACGAGAAAGATGCGTTCTTGCTGGGCAACCAAGGCCCCGACCCGCTGTTCTACCTTGTTCTTTCACCGAGCATGAAGCAATTCTTCGGACTGGGCAGCACCATGCACCACGACGCCCCCAGCAAACTCATCGCCGCGCTGAAGGAAAGCCTACAGGTGCTCGAGGAACACGAATTGCCCGTGGGTCGCGCCTATGCGCTGGGCTTTCTGTGTCACTATTCGCTCGACCGAGCCATGCATCCGCTCGTGTATTGCCAGCAATACGCCATTTGCGACGCAGGCATCGACGGACTCAACCGCAGCCAGGAAAACGAAGTCCATGCTGAAATCGAACGAGAATACGACGAAATGGTGCTGTTCAGCAAGCTGGGGCGCACCATTCGCTCCTACCGCCCCTTCGAAGAAGCGCTCCACGCGAGCGAGCACACTCTGCAAACCATTGGGAAAATGTACGCCTTCGTCGCGATGAAGGCGTACCGTACATTCCCGCCCGTCGACCTGTTCGTTTCCGCCGTGCACGATTTCCGCCGAATGCAGCGCTTGTTCTACTCGCCGAACGGAACCATGCAAAGCGCGCTCAACGTCATTGAAACGCGCGTCCTGAACAGGCAATTCTCGTTCTATAAATCCATGTCGCACCGCGACAATGCCACGCGCGTGAGCGACTTCGACAATCGCATGCGCCATCCCTGGGTAAACCCGTATACCCACGAAGTGAGCACGCAAAGCTTCTGGGATATTTTCGACGGCACGAAAGCCATCGCCTTCAGCGCAATCGAAGCCTTCGATAAAGACGATTTCGACGAAACCGCAGCACGCGCACTCACGGGAAGCCTCAATTTCTCGGGCCAGCCGGTGGAAGAATAAAACGACGGAACAGAAAGGCCGCCCCAGGGGCGGCCTTGTTCGTTATTCAGCAGGCTTAAAGGTATCGCGATCGGGCGCGAAGCTCTGCATGGCCCTGATGGCGCGGTCGAACAGCTCGTCCAGCTCCCAACCGAGCATCTCGGCGCCCGAACGAATCACATCGCGATTCACGCCGGCAGCAAAGCGCTTGTCCTTGAACTTCTTCTTCAGCGATTTCACCTCGAAGTCCATCACGCTCTTGCTGGGACGCATAATGACCGCCGCGCCAATGAGGCCCGTAAGCTCCTCGGTCGCGAACAGGATCTTCTCCATCTGCAGCTCCGGCTTGGGCAAGTCGGGATTGAAGTCGCTCGTGTGGCTCTGAATCGCGCGAATGAGCTCGGGCGACCCCCCGGCAGCTTCGATGAGCGGCGTGGCATACAGCGTGTGCATCTCGGGTTCGTCGTCATGCTCTTCCCAGTCGAGATCGTGCAGAAGACCCACAATGCCCCAAAACTCCTCATTCTCGGGATCGAATTCACGTGCGAAATACCGCATGGTCGCCTCAACCGTTTCACCGTGTTCAATATGGAACGCGTCTTTGTTGTGCTCCTGCAGCAAATCGAATGCCGCTTCTCGCGTCATGCCAGCATCGAGTTTCGCCATGGTGTTGCCTCCTTATTCCTGCGCGCCGCGCGGGCGGCGCAAAACGAATTCGCTCTTGAGCAAAATGGCACCCGCAGCGTTTCTATCGCTCACCAAAGAGCGACCCCTAACGAAACGATGCAGGTGCCATTTTTGCCCCTCACCCGGGGATGAGGGCAGGCAAATCTTCAATTAAGCCGAATTATAGGCAAAAAGTCCAGGTGGTGCTAGCGCTTGGCACGATAAAGGTTCGCCGTTTGCGCACCGGACTCGGCATGGCACTCCTCAACTTCGACAAGGCCAAGCTTGCGCAAGCGGAAAATCGCCCTGTCGACGGTTTGCACGCTACAGCCTGCCTGCTTAGCGAGCTCCTTTTTCGAGCAACGCACGCCGTCGGACAACGTCGTTTCCGCCGAAATGTAACCTAGAATTCTTTTTTGGGCGGAGCTCAAGCGAACTCCCTGGGATTCGGTTTCGCCACGCAACGAAGCCGACCTCCCTTCATCGTCTAGTATTTCCCCTATGTCGCGCCTCGCCGAAGCATGCGACGACACAGACCTTATTACATGCAAACAGTTTTCCAATAGTATTAGCGGTTCTGAATAAACCCCCGCATTGAAACAATACTGTTTACATGCTAAAAGAACGCCGAAAAGCCACTAACGGCCGACGAACGATCGCAACCCCCTATGCAATAACGACCGCCAGAAACGCCCTTTCAACTGAACGATTATACTAAACAGCTTCCGAATAATTGTCCATATCATTTCGCCGAAAGACGCAGTTCGACGAAAATTCGACTAAAGTGCAATCCCGAATACTCCGACAATAAATCCGAACACCACGCCACATGCGACCAAGCCCGCGACAATAAGGAAATTTTCATGCATGGGACGGTTCGCGCGGAACAAAACAAGCAGGCCAACGCCCGCGCTTGCCAACAATCCAGCGAGCATGGCTCCTGTGGAAAGGGCGCCCTCTAAATACAGCTCGGTAAGAACAACTGACGCGGCGCAATTGGGAATAAGGCCCACGATTGCCGAAACCACTACGGAAAGGTTCGAATTCGCGGAAATGAACGAGGCAAGCGCGTCTTCTCCAACGCCGTCGATAACGATTTCAAGCGCAAGCGAAACCAGGAATATGAACAACGTGACCTGCAGCGTATGCACTAAAGAGCTCTTCGCGATAGCACCGAAGCCGTGAGCATGACCATGCGAGCTATTGTGGGCATGGACGTGGTCGCGGCTGTGGTCATGCCCGCGATCGTAGTTGTGAGCGCGATCGCGCTCGTGTCGCTCGTCGGAAGCGCACGCAAGCTCGGCCCCACGTTCTTCCCCGTTCGAATACTCGGCACCCCAATCGTCAATGCGGCTAGCGGCGCTTTCCTCATGCTTTTGGCATGCATCGAAAAGCGCGGACGGTGCATCGCTTTCATCGTCGCAGCCGCAGTGGTCGCGCTCGCACAAATCGCGGATACGCATCGCTTCTGCAGCATGGTGGCGAAGCCGCAGCACCACGTCAATGGCAAAGCCGGCAATAAGGCCGCAAAGGGCCTTAATCGCGAGAACCTCAGCAATAAACCCCGCTGGGGCTTGCGCGGCAATCATGATGGGCAGCATTTCATCGCTCGTAGAAAGAAATACGGCAAAGAGCGTGCCCAGGGTAATAACGCGCGCGGAATACAGCGTCGCGGCAGCGGCGGAAAAACCGCACTGCGGCACCACACCCAGAAGCGCGCCTATAACGGGACCTGCGGTGCCAGCGCGACGAACAGCGACGATGCTTTTCGAGCTCGCGTAGTGTTCGAGCGCTTCCATGGCGAGATAGGTCACGAAAAGGAACGGCACGAGCTTCAAGGTGTCGATGAATGCATGCTCGAAAGCATGCGGAAGTATTTCAGCAAAAGTTTCCATAGCGGAACATTCTAGGGCTGAATGTTAAAAAACGCCTGATAACGTCATCAACTCACACGACGAACATGTGTATTTTTGCTCATATGAGTAGAGATTTGAAAATGGAGGAACAGGGGTGCCACGAAAGCGACCTGCGCTTTATCCCTTCCATCGACGAGGATGACCCTTGCGCGAACGAATGCGCTTCGCCTCTTCATTGCGCTTCTTGGCCTCACGAACCTCGCCGCGCAAACGAAGATAGCTGTCATATCGCTCCTTGGGAAGCTCGCCCGACTTCACAGCAGCGCGCACCGCACATCCAGGCTCCGCTTCATGTCGGCAATCGCGGAATCGACACTGTTCGGCGAGCTGCTCCACATCGACGAATGCAGCCTCGATGCCCGCATCGGAATCCCACAAGGCAAGACCGCGCACGCCCGGCATATCGACAACGCTGCCAGCGCCAGGAATCGCGATCATTTCGCGAGAAACCGTCGTGTGGCGACCCTTGCCATCGCCCTCGCGAACGGCGCCCGTTGCCTGCACATCGCTTCCAACCAGCAGGTTCACCAAGCTCGATTTGCCGACGCCGCTTTTTCCCAGCAGCACGGCGACGCGGCCTTCCGGAATCAGGGCGCGCACCCCCTCAACGCTTTGGAGGTCTTCGGCAGAAACTACCAGAACAGGCGTGCCATGGGCGATTTTCTCAACCAAATCGCGTGCCTGAGCAAGCTCGACCTCGGTTTCCGCCAAATCAGCCTTGGTAAGCACGACAGCAACGCTCGCACCGCTCTCATGAGCCAAAACGAGCTCGCGCTCAAGCCGGCGCACATTGATGCCCACCAAAGGCTCAGCCACGATAACCGTATCGAAATTCGCCGCAAGCACCTGCTGCTCCATGCGCTCGGTCGGATCTTTGCGCACGAAAGCGCGCTTGCGATCATGCACGCGTTCGATGATGCCTTTATCGTGGCCATCGGGCGCAGACACATCGACGATATCGCCCGTTGTCGCGCGCACGTCGGCGCCCTTCACCAAAGCCGTTGCGTGCTCGCAGCGAAGCTCACGCCCGTCGTTCAAGCGGACAAGCGGGTAGCCGCGGTCAAGTTTGATCACAGTCCCTTGCATAAGCATTAATTAACGCGACCTTTCCCGCATGCGCCAAAACACGAGCGCCAAAACGATGCCCACAGCCAAAGCAACGACGCCGGGCGCGAAATCTTCGACATTGAAGACATCTTTATGTTCATAGCCGGCCGAAACCGCATTTACCACCTGAGCATGCACGTCACTTTCGCCTTCATGCTGAGAACATGTCAGATTGAACATGCCCCGAACGCGCAGAGTGGTTCCCGTCGTACCGTATGTCCCATAGGTGTCGATCTTGCGCAAATCGCTGCGACGCACGAATACGGTAACGGTCGAGCCCGTATCGGAGTCGCGCAGCACGATCCACGCATGGTCGGCATCGCCCGTCACAGCAATGGCTTCACCCACTACCTCGCCCGTCACCTGCACGGTTTGTTTGTCGTAGTACGAATCGGCGCCAGCCAAATCGGCGATGGACGCATCATAGAGAAACGAGTTGTCGGAGGTTTGCCCGTCATCAATCGAATTATCGGGGTTGTCGACGGGCTTGGGTGCCTCCCCATTGTCGCTTTCGCCCTTTGCGGCATCGGCGTCGGCGGCAGCGGCATCGACGCGCGCCTTGGACACATCCTTTTTGTCGGTCGTAGCAGTTGAATCGGAATTCGACACGGATCCGGCCGAGCTGCCATCGCCATCGACGGCAAACGCAACACCTGCGGGCACCAGGGCCACAGCGGCAGCAAGAACCGCAGCCAAAGCAGTTCGCGATAGCTTGTTTGCGCTAACGTGCACGGATTCTCCTCCTCGGGCGAATGGACGCGATAATGGAAACCAGCAGTGCGATGAGCGTTACGTATTCAAGACGGCCGGCCCACATATCGACGATATAGAGCACCTTCAACGGGTCGGGCATGCCAGGCTGAATGATGCCGCACGACATGCCGATGTTCGACACCATAGATACCGATTCGAACATAGAAGGCGCGGCGGCATAGCCGAACGTGACCGTAACGATGGTTGTGATGAGAAATGCCACGCCATACAGCAGCAACACCACGAGGTTTGCGCGAACCAAATCGTGGGAAAGGGGGCGGCGGCCAACGTGGTAGTACATAACCACCTGTCGCGCCGAAGCCGGGGCGAGCAAATCTTTGATATAAGCGACCAATTCCTTGACCAGAACACCGATGCGCAGCACCTTGATACCACCCGTGGTCGATCCGGCCGAGCCGCCAACCGCCATGCAGAAGATGATGATGAGCAGAGCGCCGCTCGAAATCACCGTGGTCATTTGGTTCACGCTAATAGTTTGGAAGCCCGTCGAAGAGAATGCCGCCACAACGGTGAATGCGGCCCGTCGCAAAAGCGTCGGCAGGTCGTCGTAGATTTTCGCCGCGCATAGCGTCGCCACGAACGCAACCAGAATCACGCTCAGCCACACGACAAGCGTGCGAATCTCAATATCGCGGAAGAAATGCTCGATATGTCCCTTCCATACCTCGCTATGCAGAGTGAAGTTGATGGAGCCCAAAAGAATAAGCACCATAATGACGATCTCGAGCGGCGCACAATGGTAATAGATAATACCCGTCGACATCGAGGTCATGCCGCCCGTATTGAACGAAGCAACAGCGAGCCAAAGACCGTTGAAGAACGCGCGCACGGGCGCCATGCCAATGAAGAGGCACGCCGCCGTGGTCAGAATCGTGCCAATGACGATGGTCGCCATCGAGAATCGCACGATGAAGCGAGCCGTTTGCATAATGTTAGGAATAACGTGCTCGCTGCGGCCCTCAGAGGAATACAAAGACGAATCGACCGCACGCCCGAACAAGCCCAGCGACAAAGCGATAACGACAACGCCTTGACCGCCGATGCATTGCATGGTGAAGCGCCACGTATTATCGGCGATCGACATATGGTCGATATCTTGCACCAACGAACAGCCCGTCGTGGTCCACGCGCTCATTCCCTCGAACACCGCATCGAGCATGCTGCCATAATGGCCCGACATATATAAAGGTATGCACCCCAAAAGAGCCAACGCAAGCCATGCAAAGCCCGTAACGGCCAAAGCCTGCTTCGGCGTGAGTTTGCCAGGACTGGGGAGAATAAGGCGCAAAAGCGAACCGACGATGAGCGCGACGCCCATGCCGAACAAATAATGCGACGCCGGCTGCCACTCGCCAAGCACAACGGCCACAACAAACGGGACGCATTCAGCAGCAGCAAGAAACATCATGAGCACGCCCAAATAGTGCGCGATCACGCGGAAGTCATAGAATGAGAATTTCTGCCACATAGCGCGCTAACCCATCAACAGCTTCGTGATAACGACAAGCACACCAAGCCACACGACAAAAGCCACCGTGCACAGCACAACGACGAAGACCCCCTGCATGGGAGTTTTCAGGCTGTTCAAGGTTTCTTTGTAGGCTCGCAAATCCATAATTGCATGATTATACGCCAGCTGGCACAAAACCGCCCACTGGGCGGTTTTCTTGACGGAATTCCACCTCATCGGTTCAAGCCCCGCTCCGTACCACCCCTCGAACCAGAACTGTAGGCTGGATTCCGAAGAGCCCCATTCGCAGCAAAAGCAGCGAGCGCCATGCTGGGTGGGCAGATTGCCCCGAAAGAGGAGCGAAGCGTACTTCGGTACGCGCCGAGCCATGCACAAGGGGCAAGATGGGGTACTCGGCTTGCGTGCAGCGTCAGGTCGCCTCAAACGAAAAAGCGCCGTTCGTGAGAACAGCGCAATAAAGACTGGAGCGGACAACGGGGCTCATGGACGCGCTTCGCGCGCCCC
>OLQK01000465.1_pt1 | contig 43319 bp, 44 predicted proteins | sample 1672501 | NCBI WGS metagenome assembly OLQK01 (sample SAMEA3136693, study PRJEB25190) | human gut metagenome | biome: human gut; feature: human-associated habitat; material: faeces | place: Austria | collected 2013
TATACCTGTTTTTTGAAATTTTGCTTGGCTCTGAACAGTTACAAATTTTTGTAAACTGAATGCAGTTTTATATACAACAAAAACACACTGTCTGATGGGATCATCCCCCACCTGACAGTGTGTTTCATAAGATTCAAAATATTCTGTTATGCAGCTGTCTTTGATGCCTTTTTCAGCCGGCTTCGCTTGTACATTATAACGATCAATGCAAAAACAGACAGACAGGCTGACAACACCTGTGACACAGGCAAACCTATATACGGAAGCAAAAGCTGATCTGTTCGGAATTGTTCAATAATAAATCGCCCGATACCATATCCAAACAAGTACATCATGAAAAGTTCCCCATTAAACTTCTTGTGCTTCCTGTAAAGCAGGATGATCACCAAAACCCCCAGATTCCAGAGAGACTCGTACAAAAATGTCGGCTGAACCTGAATGTACTGAACACCATCAACGGTAACTGCCTTGTCTAAAAGATCCTGGGTCGTATAAGCAGCCTCATCCATTCTGATCTGCATAGCCAGCAGACCGTCAGAATAACCACCGAAAGCTTCTCTGTTAAAGAAATTGCCCCATCTGCCGATGATCTGCCCGATCAGTAGTCCCGGCACAACCGTATCTGCCATCAGAAGCAGACTGGCCTTCCTGATCTTCGAGAAAATAATCATGCAGATGAATCCGCCGATAATGCCGCCGTATATAGCCAGGCCGCCCTGCCGCAGATTAAAGATCTCCAAAGGATGCTGACTGTAATAGGACCACTCAAAGGCCACATAATAAATTCTGCATCCGACAATCGCTGATACAATCGCACACAAAGCAAAATCATAATACATCTCCGGATTCTGCCCTGTCCGTTTGGCTTCATGCACAGCCATTGCAATACCGCACAGCATGCCGACGCCGATAATAATGCCATAATAGGCAATATCAAAACCAAATATAGAGATACTCTTTCCCAGATGTTCAATCACAATCCCCAAATGCGGGAACCGGATACTTGCTCCTGTCATCAATGCTCCTCCTTCTGTAATTATTCTGTTCCGATCCGGACACTTCCAAACAATTACATAAATTCTATTTTTCCATTGTAAACTGCTTTATTGCAAAAATCAAGTCATAAAATAGCTGTTCTTTTTACAGGAACTGTGCTAAAATAATACGGAAAACTGCATTGAAAGTGAGGAAATAGATATGAAATTAGGTATTGTTGGTCTGCCAAATGTCGGAAAGAGTACATTATTTAACTCTCTGACAAAAGCCGGCGCATTGTCTGCCAACTATCCGTTTGCAACTATCGACCCAAACGTAGGTATTGTTGCTGTTCCGGATGAAAGAATTGTGAAACTCGGTGAATTGTATCACACAAAGAAGGTAACACCTGCCACCATCGAATTTGTGGACATTGCAGGCCTTGTAAAAGGTGCCAGCAAAGGTGAAGGTCTTGGCAATCAGTTCCTTGCCAATATTCGTGAAGTAGATGCTATCGTCCATGTTGTCCGCTGTTTCGAAGATGACAACATTATTCATGTTGACGGTTCTGTTGATCCTGCCAGAGACATTGAGACGATTAACCTGGAATTGATTTTCTCTGATATCGAGATTCTTGAGCGCAGAATTGCCAAAATTGCCAAACAGGCAAAGATGGATAAGGCTTATGCCAAAGAGCTTGAACTGGCTCAGGCTGTCAAGGCGCATCTTGAAGACGGCAAGATGGCAAGAACATTTGAAGTATCTGACGATGAGGACGAACAGATCTGGTTTAAGAATTACAACCTGTTGACTGCAAAGCCAACTATCTATGCTGCCAACGTAGCTGAAGATGATCTGGCTGATGACGGCGCATCCAATCCACATGTTGCCAAGGTAAGAGAAATGGCTAAGGAAGAAGGCGCTGAAGTTTTTGTTATCTGTGCTCAGATCGAACAGGAATTAGCTGACCTTGATGACGATGAGAAGAAGGAATACCTGGAAGACCTGGGTGTTTCCTCCAGCGGTCTTGACAAACTGGTAGCAGCAAGCTACAGTCTGCTTGGTCTGATCAGTTTCCTTACTGCCGGCGAAGATGAGTGCCGTGCATGGACGATTAAGAAAGGTACAAAAGCCCCACAGGCTGCCGGCAAGATCCATACAGACTTTGAACGTGGTTTCATCAAAGCCGAAGTTGTCAACTATCAGGATCTTCTTGATAACGGAAGTCTCTCTGCTGCCAAGGAAAAAGGCATTGTTGGTATGGAAGGCAAGGAATATGTTGTCAAAGACGGCGACGTGATTCTGTTCCGCTTTAACGTTTAAATCATAAATAAGACTGCCGCATGACGGAATAATGCAGTGCGGCTTCTAAAACAATATATGGATTCAAAAAGAGTTATTCAACACAGGCACACTCTCGTTGCCAACGTCTGGCAGCGGTACATAAGGCAGTACAATACACTGCCTAAGTACCGACCGACGTTGAAGCACCTGTGTTCGAATAACTCTTTTTGAATCCATTCAGATATAGTTCTGCTTATTCCACGATATCAAGCAGTTCTTCAAAGGTGTGAATTTCTGCATCGCAGGCTTTGACCTGGCCAAAACCATAGGCGGCGTAAATGAATGGAATACCGGCCTGTGCAGCTGCATCGGCGTCTCCCTGGGTATCACCGATGTAGACCGGAGATTTGAGTCCGTTTCTTTCCATGACCAGGCGGATGTTTGCTCCTTTGGATTTGCCGGTCACACCGATACATTCACAATCTTTAAAGTACTTCGCTGTGTGATTGCCGCTGTAAAAGCTCTGGATATAGCCGTCCTGACAATTGCTGACAATAAACAGCGGATATTTCTCTGAAAGCTTCTGCAAGGTCTCTTCCAGCTTCGGGTAGAGAATACCGCCATGTTCTGCCAAATAAATATTCTCCTGTTCACAGCATTCATCCATCAGACGCATTCTCAGTGCTTCTGTCTGTTCAGGAAACATATTGCGTGCTATCTGATCAAGGGGTAAGCCGAAATTGGAAGCTAATTCCTCCGCTGTCACTTTCTTGTGAATCTCCGGATAATGTTCCAAAACAAGCGCCCATGTAGCAACTATTCCCTCTGAAGAGTCCCAGAGTGTACCATCTAAATCAAAAATCAAACTATCTATCTTCATCTTCTTCTCCTTTCTGTATCTTCCTGCGGCATTCACCGCAGCAGCCATAAAAAACAGTCTTACTCTCATCCACTGCGAAATCCTCTTTCGCCATCATTTCATCTGCCAGTTGCCGCATGTGTTCACTTTCAAAATGAATCAGTCTGCCACACTCACTGCACATCAGATGATAATGATGTCTGCATTCAGGATGCCCGCCGCTGAACTGATAGCAGGCCGGTGACTTTTCACTTAATGTATACTTACGAATCTTCCCCTCTGTCTCCAAAGACTTCAGAACTCTGTATACGGTTGTCTTGCCAACCCGTTCTTCACCTGCATTCAGATCATGAATAATGTCTTCTGCACGGACATGAGTGTCCTGTCTGTCTTTGAGATATTCAAGAATCATCGATTTCTGTCTTGTATTTCTATTCTGTTTATCATCAGACATTCTCTGCATCCTCCGAATATTTATTCTTATCTCATATAATTTTCTCTTCCTATTATAATAGCTTTTCTTTTATCTGTACAGTACAAAATCAGGCGCAAAAATACCTGAGAGTTACTGTGTTCATTCATTTCCCTCAGGTATTTCCTATTCTGTATTGAATTTCTATCTGTTGATTCTCAATGCTGTATTACGCAAGTTCGACTTTTGGAGGCTTATCTCCTTCCGGATCTTCTTCCAAAATTGAAAATGCAATATTCGTTGCATGGTCCGCAACTCGTTCAAGATTGGAAGCTAAATCCGAAAACATCATACCCACCTGAGCACTGCATTCGCCTGTTGTCAGACATTTGACATGTAAATCCTGAAGCTCACGCTCTTTCGCATCAATGGCATTCTCCAGATCCAGAATTTCCTGAAGATGGCTGTCATCTTCAAGATTGAACATATCCATCGAAAGATGAAGAATCTTCACCGTCATCTCCTGCATTCTGCGGATCTCATTTCCAGCCATGCCATTAATATCTTCTTTCATATCAATCAACTTCTCAACATCTTCTGCAATATTCTCTGCATGATCACCGACACGTTCGATATCGCTGACAACATGGAACAGGGCACCCAATTTCTTGCGGTCTCCTACCGGTAAGCTGATCTGGTTGGCTTTAACAAGATAATCTGTGATTTCCTTGTTCATATAGTCGATACGCTTCTCAACCTCAAACACTTCCTTCGCCGCCTTGTCATCCTTAGTCAGGAGTGCATCCAACGCCTTTTCCAGATTGCCAATGGCAATTTCACCCATATGGCTGATCTCACTGCAGACCTGCGGAATAGCCGTCGCCGATGAAAGTCTGTCGCCATCACCAATATACTTCATTTCATATTCATCTTCTACATCATTATCCTCACCCGGTACAATGAGATAGGTCAGTTTGACAATCCAACTCATAAACGGCATCAGAATGATAACCTGGAAGACCTTGAAGATGGTATGCGTATTGGCAACACATCGGCCGAGATTGCCGCCGGAAATATGCATGATCAACGCTTCAATCCAATTGGAACCGATCAAAAGAATGACTGCCATAATGATGGAACCGATAATATTGAATAATAAATGGATCAAAGCTGCACGTTTGGCATTCTTCTTGCCGCTGAGACTGGCAAGCATCGCTGACATGCAGGCACCGATATTACATCCGAGAATAATAAAGAAACAAATCTTCAGCGGAAGTAATCCCTGCTGTGCCAAAAGGAGCACAATACTGACTGTCACAGAAGAACTCTGTACAATCGCCGTGATCACTAATCCAAGCAGCAAAGCAAAGAATCGGTTGTCCAGAGACATGAACAGATTCTGGATAGCCGGAAGTTCTTTCAAAGCACCCATAGAAGAAGACATAGTACTGATTCCCAGGAAAAGGATACCAAAACCGATGACAACCTCTCCGGCTTTTTTCACCGTTGGATTCTTGAAGATCATCAGCATCAGAACGCCTGCCATAATAAATACCGGCGCATACTGAGACAGATTAAACGAAACAAGCTGTGATGTAACGGTCGTACCAATGTTAGCACCATAGATAACGCCAATAGCCTGATAAAGCGTCATCAGACCGGCATTTACAAAGCTGACAACCATAACCGTTGCAGCACTGGAGGACTGTATAATCGCCGTAAACACAACGCCCACAATGATACCCACATATCTGTTCTTCGTGAACAATTCAAGGACACCACGGAGTTTGGCACCGGCTGCCTTCTCCAAACTATCACTCATCAACGTCATACCATAGAGGAAAAGACCCAAACCTCCTATAAGGCCCAAAACCATACCTGAAATATTCATCTTTTTTCTCCTTGATTTTACTTATGTAAAACTTATGTAAAAATATACCACTAACAACTTTAATATATATTGCGCCGCTTGACAAGTCTTTTTTTTAGAAATTTGCTTTATGTTAGCTTTCGGAAACATTATTATGTCAACTTAATTCAATAAAAAATAATTGAAGCCTGCACACTTTTCCCTGAAATTTCCTATTTTTCAGCTTGTAAATTATGTCAACTCCTCTTTTTTATTTTTTGCCTGCGTATTCAGAAAAAAATAGTAAAAAAAGAATCGGATCTCTTTTGGAATCCGATTCTTCTTAATCTGTATAGACACTTATACACTAAAAATTTCTTACTATAAATGCTTCTGACAGTCTGTTTAGATCACTGAACTTCTGAAAGGATTTTGTCCAGTTTCTCATACATTTCATCCACATTTTCTTTTGTGATAACAAGCGGCGGTACAAAACGGATGATATTAGTACCTGCAGAGATGATCAGAAGACCGTTGGCAATAGATTTTGCAACAATATCCCCAACAGGAATTGTAAATTCAAGACCTCTCATCAATCCAAGACCTCTTGTTTCTTTGATGAAATCATAACGTTCAACTAACGATGCCAGTTTTTCTCCCAGGTAAGCACCTACTTCATTGACATTGTCAAGAATATGACGGCTTTCAAACATGTCAAATACAACATTCGCTGCTGCTGTAGCTAAAGGATTGCCGCCATATGTAGATCCATGATCACCGGCTACCAATGCCTTCTCAACCTTTTCTCCGGCAACAAAGGCGCCAATCGGCACACCGCATCCCAGTGCTTTGGCAACGGTCAGGATATCCGGTTTTACATCGTAGTAATCATAAGCAAACATCTTGCCTGTACGACCCATACCGCACTGAATCTCATCAAGAATCAACAGAATGTCCTTTTCATCACAGAGCTTGCGCACACCCTGGATAAACTCACGTGTAGCCGGATAGATACCGCCTTCCCCCTGTACAGTCTCCATAATAATAGCACATGTCTTATCCGTGATCTTAGAAGCAACATCCTCTAAATTGTTATACTCAGCAAACACTATCTTGTCAATCAGTGGTTTGAAGGCTTCCTGATAATGAGGATTGCCTGTGACAGAAAGGGCACCGATACTTCTGCCGTGGAATGAATGGTTCATGGCAATGATCTCATGATCTGTGGAACCGTTATCTCTTGTCCATGCATACTTACGGGCAAGCTTGATGGCACCTTCAATGGCTTCTGTACCACTGTTGGTAAAGAATACCTTTTTAAGGCCGCAGGCATTCACCAGCTTGTGTGCCGCTTCTGCCATAGGCTGTGTATAGTACAAATTGGACACATGGATCATTTTGTCGATCTGAGCCTTCAGGGCATCATTGTATTCTTTGACATTGTAACCAAACGCACATACAGCAATCCCGGCTGCGAAGTCAAGATACTTTTTGCCTTCCACATCGTAAAGATAAACGCCATCACCGTGATCAAGCACAACAGGGAAACGATTATATGTATGAATGATCGCCTCTTCTGCATAATCCATAATTTCTTTATTGTTCATGATAATACCTGCTTTCTTCACTGCCCAAAATTGCAGTACCAATACCTTTGTTTGTAAAGATTTCCAGAAGGAGGCAATGCGGTATACGTCCATCCAGAATATGTACGCGTGAAACGCCGTTTTCAATTGCCTCAATACAGTTGTTGAGCTTCGGCAGCATACCGCCTCCGATAAACCCTTCTTCAATCAGTGCATGGGCTTCTTCACATGTCAGCTCTGAAATCAGTGTATCCGGATCCTCCGGATCCTTGTAAACGCCTTCAATATCGGTGAGGAAAGCCAGTTTCTCTGCATTCACAGCCTTTGCGATCTCACATGCAGCATCATCCGCATTGATATTGTAAGTATTGTAATCTTCATCCATACCGATCGGGCATACGATTGGAAGGAAATCCTTCTCCAGTAAATCGTAGAGAATCTTCGGTGTAACTTCTGTAATCTCACCTACAAAACCGATATCCTCTCCATTGGAGTATTTCTTCTTTACCTTCAGAAGGCCGCCGTCCTTGCCACTGATACCAACTGCTTTGACACCCAGTTCCTGAACCATCTGGACAAGGCTCTTATTCACCTTATTCAGAACCATTTCTGCAATTTCCATAGTTGGCGCATCTGTCACACGAAGGCCATTGACAAAACGTGCTTCCATGCCTACTTTATTCACCCAACGGCTGATTTCTTTGCCGCCACCGTGAACGATGATTGGCTTGAATCCGACAAGTTTTAATAAAACAGCATCGGCGATGACATTCTTCTTCAGTTCGTCATTCATCATCGCACTGCCGCCGTATTTGATCACGATAATCTTACGGTTGAATCGCTGAATATAAGGCAGCGCCTCAATCAGTACTTCAGCCTTTGAAAGATACTGATTCATGTCCTTTTCCATTTTTCTATTTCTCCTTTTCCCCGTTAATTATGAACGGTAATCCGCATTAATCTTAATATAATCATACGTCAGATCGCAGCCCCAGGCTGTAGCTTCCTGATCGCCCATCTTGATATCTGCAATCGCAGTTACCTCAGGCTCGGAAAGAATCTTTGTTGCTTCTTCTTCACTGTAATCTGCAGCCACACCGTCCTTCATGATCTGAATCTTGCCGACTGCACTTTCAAAGAACAGATCCACTTTTTCAGGATCAAACTGTGCGCCTGAATAACCCATTGCGCACAGAATACGGCCCCAATTGGCATCATGGCCGCAGATAGCTGTCTTAACAAGACTGGATGTCACAACAGACTTGCTCAATGTTACTGCCTGTTCCTTTGTTTCGGCACCGATGATCTTCACTTCAAAGAGTGCAGATGCACCCTCGCCGTCTCCTGCAATCTTTCTGCAGAGACATGCATTCACTGCATGAAGTGCTTCACAGAAAGCTTTGTAATCTTCATTCTTTGTATCGATCACAGGATTGCCTGCCTGACCATTCGCCAAAAGCAGCACCGTATCATTAGTAGATGTATCGCCATCAACAGAAACCATATTGTAAGTGTCCTTGATATCTTCGCTGAGTGCTTCTTGAAGCAGTGCTTTGGAAATGTTGGCATCTGTTGTAATAAAACCAAGCATGGTGCACATATTCGGATGAATCATTCCGGAACCTTTACACATACCACCGACTGTAACCGTTTTGCCACCAACTTCAATCTGTACAGCAACCTCTTTTTCCTTTGTATCAGTTGTCATGATTGCCTTGGCAGCTTCATTTCCAGCTTCCAGAGTACCCTGAAGTTTCGGAGCCATTGCTTTAACACCGTCGGAAAGTTTCTCAATCGGGAGCTGCATTCCGATAACACCGGTTGATGCAACCAGTACACTGTTTTCATCGACGTTCAGAGTCTCTGCTGCTGCTTTGGCTGTTGCACGGCAGTAGCTGAATCCCTCTTCTCCTGTACAGGCATTGGCAATACCACTGTTGCAAATGACTGCCTGCGCATGTTCGGATTCATATACAACCTGTCTATCCCATTTCACCGGAGCAGCCTTTACAATGTTGGTTGTAAAAGTGCCTGCAGCCACACATGGTACATCACTGTAGATCATGGCCATATCTGTGCGCCCCTGGTATTTGATGCCTGCAGCTGCACTGGAAGCCTTAAATCCTTTTGCTGCTGTCACGCCGCCTTCAATATATTCCATTTCCTGCCACCTCTTTTATTCATTAAACACAGTCATGTTGGCCTCGTTCAGGTTCAGATCATAATAATTCCGATCATCCTGACACTGCCAGCCGACCTTTTTCCAAAAGGCATTACCGCCCTCGTTTCTTGTAAATGCGATCAGATAGACTTTATTGATCTGCTCTGCCTTCAATGCTTCAATCGCTTTGGCTACAAGCTTACGGCCAATGCCGTGCTGTCTGTATGAAGCATCCACGCAGACATGATACAGACAGCCCTGACGGCCATCATGCCCGCAGAGAATAGAACCCACAAGCTTGCCATCCATCTCCGCCACCACACTAGTGTTGGGATTTCTGCGAAGAAATCGCTCAATGCCCTCTCTGGAATCATCAATGCTTCGGATACCAAAGCCCTTGATACCGGCCCAGAGCGCCGCCACATCATCATAGTCATCAATCGTCATTGTTCTTATTATAATATCATTCATTCTAATATTCTACCTTCGTTTTCTTATGGGAACATAGGCACAAGATTCAAACCTGTGCTCTCATCCAGACCAAAGGCAAGGTTCATGTTCTGAACTGCCTGTCCGGCTGCACCTTTGACAAGGTTGTCGACGGCTCCCATCATAATGACACGATGTGTTCTCGGATCCACTTTGAAGTTGACATCCACATAATTGCTTCCTTCTACCCAGCGTGTCTCAGGACATACACCCGGTTTCAGTACACGGACAAACTTCTCATTGGCATAATATTTGTCATAAGCCGCTCTGATCTGCTCTTCTGTCACGCCCTCTTTCAAAGAAGCATACGCTGTAGCCAGAATACCTCTGTTCATCGGTACAAGATGCGGTGTAAAGTTGATGGTGATTGGATAACCGGCTGCATAACCGAGCTGTTCTTCAATCTCAGGTGTATGTCTATGTGTTGCGACGCCATAAGCCTTCATATTCTCATTCACTTCACAGAAAAGGTTAGCCGTCTTGGCACCGCGGCCTGCACCGGATGTACCGGACTTGGCATCAACGATAATGGTATTCGGGTCAATGAGGCCTTCCTTTACTAGTGGATAGCATGTCAAAATAGAACATGTTGTATAACATCCCGGATTGGCGATCAGTCTTGCACCCTTGATGTCTTCACGATTGATCTCACAGAGTCCGTATACAGCCTCTTTAATATAGGAAGGACTCTTGTGTTTAATGCCGTACCATTTCTCATAAACTTCTACATCTTTAATACGGAAATCTGCGCTGAGGTCAATAATCTTCACTTTATTTAAAACATCCTCATTCACAAGAGAGGCACATAAGCCCTGGGGTGTTGCTGTAAAGATAACATCTGCCGCATCTGCCAGTGCATCCATGTTGTCATCCATGCACTTGGCATCTACAATCTGAAACATATTCTGGAAAACATCTGCATACTGCTGATCAATATAACTTCTTGAGCCATACCAGACAATCTCAACATCCGGATGCTGCATCAGAAGACGAACCAGTTCCTGACCGGCATAACCGGTGGAACCGATAATTCCTGCTTTAATCATTTTTCATAACTCCTTTATCTTAAACCGCTAAAAGGCAGTTTTTTCATTTTTCGTTCAACACCTATCTATATTAATACATATCTTCAATTAAGTAAAGTACAAAAATCAAAAAAATATTCATAATTATGCATGCAAAATTAATAAAAATACACTTTTTACTAAAAAACTATTGCATTATTCATACTTCTGGTGTATATTAATTGAGTGCTCGCAAGAAATATACACTTTAGCGAACACATCACCACAAATGAATGAACATGTTTTTTATATAGGAGGATTTTACAAATGAAAGAGAAAGTTGTTTTAGCATATTCAGGCGGTCTTGACACTACAGCCATTATCCCATGGTTAAAGGAAACATTTGATTATGAAGTTATCTGCTGCTGTATCAATGTTGGTCAGGGCGAAGAATTAAACGGTCTTGAAGAAAGAGCCAAGATGAGCGGCGCTTCCAAATTATACATCGAAGATATCGTTGATGAATTCTGTGAAGACTATATCGTTCCTTGTGTTCAGGCCAATGCAATTTATGAGAACAAATATTTACTTGGTACTTCCATGGCTCGTCCTGGCATCGCCAAGAAGCTTGTTGAAATTGCAAGAAAAGAAAATGCTGTTGCGATCTGTCATGGGGCAACAGGTAAAGGTAATGACCAGATTCGTTTCGAACTTGGTATCAAAGCACTGGCTCCTGACATCAAGATTATCGCTCCATGGCGTATGACAGATGTATGGAAAATGCAGTCCCGTCAGGATGAAATCGATTTCTGTAAAGCACACGGCATCGACCTTCCATTCTCCGCAGACAGCAGCTACAGCCGTGACCGTAACTTATGGCACATCAGCCATGAAGGCCTTGAACTGGAAGATCCATCTCTTGAGCCAAACTACAATCATGTACTTGTGCTCACAACTCCACCAGAAAAAGCACCTGACAAACCGGAATATGTCACAATGACATTTGAAAAGGGTGTTCCTACTTCTGTCAACGGCAAAGAAATGAAAGTGGCTGATATCATCCGTACACTGAATGAACTTGGTGGCAAACATGGTATCGGTATCGTTGATATCGTTGAAAACCGTGTTGTAGGTATGAAATCCCGTGGTGTTTATGAAACACCGGGTGGTACAATTCTTATGGAAGCACATCAGCAGCTGGAAGAACTGGTTCTTGACCGTGCAACTGCAGAAGTTAAGAAAGAAATGGGCAACAAACTGGCTCAGGTATGCTACGAAGGCAAATGGTTCACACCATTACGTGAAGCAATTCAGGCATTTGTTGAATCTACTCAGGAATATGTAACAGGTGAAGTTAAATTCAAACTTTACAAAGGCAATATCATCAAAGCCGGTACTACTTCCCCATATTCACTGTACAGCGAATCTCTTGCATCTTTCACAACAGGTGACCTCTATGACCACCACGATGCAGATGGATTCATCACACTGTTCGGTCTGCCATTAAAAGTACGTGCAATGAAAATGGCTGAAGTAGCCAACAAAAACGCTGATAAATAGATAAAAAGCCTCAGTAATATCTGATGGCAGAAGGAAATAAAACATCCCTGAAACAGGCGCATCGCCAAATGTTTCAGGGATGTTTTTATTCAAAATAATAGCACGCTATTATTAAATTATCAATAGCGTGCTATTAAAATAGATCCAGCATATTATCCAGATAAATGGCTTCTCTGACGTTCAACTGATATTCTGGCTTTGTCATGTAGTATAACAGAAATTCCAGAACTAGTGCACTGCCAAGCCCCCGCCCTTCGATCTTAAAATTTGAAAAGCCCATAGGTATATAGATATTTTGGATATCATCAATCCCTATAAATCCCGGATTCGTCATTGCCTTTGAAAACCGATAGCCCTGCTCAGCGGCAGGCGCCTTACAGTGATGTTCCGGTGCATTTACACCAAGATTCCTGCGGCTGACCGCTTCATAGCAGTTTCTCCTGTCCTTACAGCCAAACCAGCAGCATTCATTGCACAAAAACTCCACTTTATCTTTCTGTATCTGTGTCAATGTATCCAGCTGATCCATCTGTTTATTTAAACGAAAATCCGGCACAACATAGCGAAAATCATCGCGCTCCACCTCATGCCGGAATGCCTCAAAATCCGTCAGCACTTTTGTTGTAGAAGAAATGAAGTATAATTTCGGGTAATTCTCTTTCAGGTAATTCAGCAGCAGCTCCGAATGAATGATCACGCCATTCTGTACACGGCTGCTCTCTGAAAACAATGCACATAAAGTATTACATCTTTTATCTGAAAGATGCTCTTTTCTCAGCAGGGAATTACTGAAAGTAAGCCTTGCCGAGATGCCATATTTCTGCATAAGGGCTAAAGCATCACTCGGATCACAGGTTTCATCTTCCACACGGCCGCCGCCCCAGATGCAATCCGATGGTGCTCCGTAGATAGAGCCAATCTCACACCAGTCATAAAAGTATTCTCTGTGCTCATGGAATAAGGACAGAAAAATACGATACAATTCATAAAATTCAAACAGCCCAGGGAGGTGAAAATAAGCTGTGTTTCTTTTTGTCTTATCTTTACTCATATTTTCTCAATACTATTACGCTTTCGCAATAAACATAACAACCATAGCTTCATAGATATTTACTTTCTTTATGATAACATGAAATGAACCATCTGCCAAGTAACAAGCGTGTGTCCAAAACAGAACACACGCCACCAAATTTACTTGTTATTGACACTTACAATCCGATAATAAACTCCGGATGTCATCTTGTAAACGATAATATAGCACACTGCAAACATCAGATAGCATCCCAGTGCCACCATTGCCAGAAACTGTGTCCGATTCAGCCCAAACAACAACAGCAATTTAGAAATCATCGGGAAAGCAAAAAGCAAATGTAAACCTGCCAGCAGAAGCGGTGCAAAGAAAACAATCAATATCTGTGAATTAATACTCTGCCGGATATCTTTCTTCGTCATGCCGACTTTCTGCATAACGAAGAATCCCGACTGATCCTCATACCCTTCCGTCACCTGCTTGTAATACATAATCAGTATAGCCGCAAAGACAAAGACAATTCCGAGCAGAATACCAAGTACCAGCAATCCGCCAAATGTACCGTAAAAGCTCTCTTTATTAAAGGCATAGCTTTCACAACGAACATAATCAATACCTTCCTGCTGTGATGCATTAAGGGCGGCAAATTTATTATTTAATATACCCTCTGCAGCCATCTGTGCGTCATCACTGCCGTCTAAATTACAGCCGTAATAGCATTTAAAATAGACGTTTTCCATATTTTCTGTCGTATACTGAGCCATATTATACTGAGCCAGTTTTTCTGCCACCTCATCAAAATCCGGCACAAAAATATAGTAAACCTTCGTTGATACTGAACCATCCATATGAATCGCCTTAAAATTTGAAATTACCTTTTTTACATTCAACTGAATGTCATTGTGAATGGATAATATGCTGTATTATTTTCATAAGAGCCGCCATACACAGCAACAAGCGCTTCACCCGCATCGAGTGTCTCTTTTTCCCCGGTCACACGATTATATACACTGAGCGGCGCCACATAAACTTCATCGACATTGAAAGCTGTTGATTCATTCGTTTCCATATCCATCAACTCATCTTTCATTCTGAAATTATGACCTTCAAGCTTCCCATAAAAAAAAGCGGATGTATATTCCAGAACTTTCATGAAGCGTCTCTTCCATTAGCTGACGCCAATTAGCCTCACTTTCTTCATTCAGATATTTTGGTGCACTGACATGAACCTCATAGGACAAGTCTCTCGGATAACGCTCACGCATAATGCTCTCTACTCCGGCATAAAGACAGATGGTTGATGAAAGCATCACCAGCACCATAGTGCTCAGTACACAGATGGAAGCCAGACCGGCGCCATTTCGCTTCATACGATAACTCATTGAGGCAATAGATATAAAGTGTTGTTTCCTATAATAAAAACCTTTATTCTTCTGCAAAATCCGGCAAAGGGTTACTGATCCGGCAATAAAAAGCATATACGTTGCTACGATAACAAGAATAACCGCAGCAAAAAACCATGCCAAAGCCACAACCGGGTCTTCGATTGTTACCGCCAGACCATAAGCAATGGCAAGCACCACAACACCAACCAACGCCAGTAACCAATTGCCCTTCGGCGGTTTTTCACCGGTATGTTCGCTTCTCAGCAATTCCATTGGACTGGCCATGGTCATTTTTCTTAAAGCACTCAACAGAATCAGAATAAAAATAACAAGAAAAACCAGAATAGTTTCTCTGATGGCTGAACCTTCAATTCTCAGCTTGAAATCCGTCTGACCATTCAGAATATTCACCATCCACAATTCTGCAAGTTTTGAAAAAACAATCCCGAATATAAGCCCCGCTGCAAGGGAAATACCTGCAATAATGGCCGTTTCCCAGAAATGAATATGTGCCAGATTGCGTTTATCCATACCAAGGACATTGTACAAACCATATTCTCTGCTTCGCCGTTTATTTAAAAACGAATTTGTATAAAAAAGGAAAATCAATGTAAATAGACCGATGATCCATTTCCCCAAATTCAACATGCCCTGCATTGTTTCTCCGCCCCGGATCTGGACCAGAACATTGCTGACACTCAGTGCGTCAATAATATAAAACATCATGACCATGGCAATACATGTAAAAAAATAGGGAATATAGAGTTTTCTGTTATGGCTGATGCCTGACCATGCCATTTTCGGATAAAAAGATTTTCTCATGCCCGATCACCGCCTGTCGTGAGAAGAGTCAGCGTATCGGAAATCTTTTGATACAATTCCTGACGTGTATGATGTCCCTTATAAATCTGATGAAAAACCTCACCGTCTTTGATAAATAAAACTCTGCCCGCATGGCTGGCCGCTTTGACAGAATGTGTTACCATGACGATGGTCTGTTTATCCTGATTGATTGCTGAGAAAAGATCCAGCAATTCATCCGAGGACTTGGAATCCAATGCCCCCGTTGGCTCATCCGCAAGGATCAGCTTCGGATGTGTGATCAGCGCTCTGGCCACCGCCGCACGCTGCTTCTGACCGCCGGACACCTCATAAGGATATTTCTTTAAAAGCTGTGTGATGCCCAATTGTTTTGCAATAGGCTCCAGACGCTTATGCATCTCTCTGTAATTCTTGCCCGCAAGGACCAGCGGCAGATAAATATTATCCTCCAGAGAAAATGTGTCCAGCAGATTAAAATCCTGAAAAACAAATCCCAGATTATCACGACGGAATTCTGCCATAGCAGATTCCCTGATGTCTGCAAGATTCCTGCCGTCTAACAATACGGTGCCTCCTGTAGGTTTATCCAGTGCCGCCAGAATGTTCAACAATGTTGTCTTACCGGAACCGGACTCACCCATGATGGCCACATATTCTCCCTCTTCCACACTAAAGGACACATTTTTCAGCGCCTGTACCTGATTACCGCCAAAACGAGTGGTATAGGTCTTTTTCAGCCCTTTTACTTCCAAAATACTCATATTTAAAATCCTCCTGTCTGATTGAATGACTTGTTCATTTCTTTTGACAGGATTATTGTATCAAACTCTTTTCATCCGCTCCATCGAATGGCCTTACAGACTTCTTACACTTTTGTAAGAAGTGCTGTTCGTTTTCTACTCAAACATACGCTCCGCTGTATTCAGATTCAATTTGATCACAGTCCCTTTATCCGGTTCCGATTCAGCCGAAATACCATGGCCCAGGTTACGGCAGATTCTGGCACAAAGATAAAGCCCCAGTCCACTGGCTTTTTTATCCGTTCGGCCATTATACCCGGTATACCCCTTCTCGAATATTCTCGGCAGATCCTCCGCTGCAATCCCCATACCCGTATCACGGATACACAGTATCTTCGGTGATTCCAGATAAATGGACACACAGCCCTGCTGTGTATACTTCAGTGCATTTGAAAGTATCTGTTCAATAACAAAAAGCAGCCATTTCTCGTCCGTCATGACTTGTGCATTCAGCGGCTGATAATCCAAATGAATCTTTTTGCCGATAAACTGCCCCGCAAATTTGCGCAATGCCTGCCGAAGGATATCGTCCAGATCATAAACAGCAATAACATAATCCCTGGTATCTGTGTCCAATCTGAGATAACACAATACCATATCCACGTACTGCTCCACCCTGGCAAGCTCCACAGAAAGCTTTCTTGAAAAGAATGAATCTGTATTCTGCAAAGTCAGCCGCATAGCTGCAATCGGTGTTTTAATCTGATGTGCCCAGACGGTATAATAGTCCATCATATCCTGGTATTGAAAAGACATCTCATCCTTCATCCTGCGCTGTCCTTCCTGAAGTTGAACAATGATCTGCTGATAATCCGTCTCCAGCACACTTACTGATTCCGGGAAATCCGTCATCACATCAAAAGGCATCGCTGACAATTGCTGCAGCCTTTCATGCCTTACTGCAAACTTTCTGTAATCCCATACAAGAAAAAGCATCCCTGTAACAAAGCAGAGCAACACCGGATAAAAAATCGCAGCTAGGGGCAGATGATACAAAGCAAAAGTCACAAAAAATATAATCGCAAAAAGTCCCTCTTTCAGGAACAGACTTTTCTTTTGTCCCAGCCACTTCACAAAATTGATTTTTTCTTCCATCATTCCTGCCCTTTCTCATCCGAAAAAATCACATAACCCACACCGAATTTTGTTGTAATAAAATCTTTCAGCCCGGCTCCCTCCAGCTTCTTCCTGAGACGGTTCACATTCACTGTCAGCGTGTTGTCATCAATAAAACTGTCCGTTTCCCAAAGCCGTTCCATCAAACGTTCCCGGCTGACAATCTTACCGGCGTTCTCCATAAGGATTTTTAAAATACCATATTCATTGCGGGATAAAGCAATTTGTTCGCCCCTGTAAGTCAGTGAATGATCATCTACATTAAGAACCGCCTCCCGGCATTGAAGAACATGCTCTGTCTTTGCAAAATCATAGGTTCTTCGAAGCATCGCCTGCATTTTGGCAATCAGCACCGTCTGGTCAAAGGGTTTAGCAATAAAATCATCACCGCCCATATTCATGGCCATAACTATATTCATGTTGTCCGAAGCAGAGGATATAAAAATTACCGGTACGCGTGAGACCTTTCGGATCTCACCGCACCAGTAATAACCGTTGAAAAAAGGCAGACCGATATCCATCAATACAAGATGCGGATCAAATTCCGCAAATTCTGCCATGACATTTCTGAAATTTGTCACACTGTGTGTTTCAAAATTCCACATTTTCGCCTGCTCGCTGACCGCTTCAGCAATGCCGGCATCATCTTCCACAATCAATATTCTGTACATTCATTGCCTCCTAATGCCTGCGCTGCAAGGTATTTAAAACACCATTTAAGCGAACCAGATAGAGGACTTCGCACACAAGTGCCATAACCGCACATACATAATAAGCAAACAAGATTTCCACTGAAGCAGATCTAAAGCAAAGTACCAGGATCAAAACACAGATCAGCACCTGAAACAGGCTCATATAGCACCACCATCTCTTGAATTTCTCCAGCTTCAAATCACCGGATACATCCGTCTCAATCTCATATAAAGACTGCAGGAACAGATAAAGCACATAAAAAAGTACCACATAATAAATCAGAGATAAAGCCGTCTCAAGCCAGGCAATATCCGCACCGATCCCTGTCAACGCCATCACATAAAGAATTGCCGAATAAACGGTCAATACAAGCAGCGTTGTCCTTGCTGTCGCCAGTCGTTGGCATGTCTTCGGATAAGCAGCCATGATATCCTTAAAACCAAGATAAAGTAAAAAACAACCAATGAAGTCCGGCAGGATTCCGAATCTCATACTACCATTTGTAACTGTAAAATCAAGCAGCGCCAGAATTGCGCCAATAAAAATCTTTATCATACCTCTTTCTTCTCCTTTTAATCCTTTTGCATGTCGGCCCACCGTGTCTGACGCATAATCAGTCATTACAGCAGACGCACCTGTTCTGTTCATAAAGCAAGGGCTGAGCCTTAAAAGCTCAGCCGTGCATAAATATCCTTTGGAATATAGGCTTTCACATAAATGCCGTCTTCCTGATAACGTTCCTCCAGAAGCTGACCATACTTTCGGATCACCGCGATCTCACCCGCATGGGCATAATCAAAGACCCTCTCAATCAGCAGCTTATTCGCTCTCAGAATCGTCTGCACTGTCGAAAGCAGCGCATCCAGCCCTGTTCCCTGCTTCACCGAAGCTGTCACTGTATAGTCAGCCCTGAAATCCTTCAGACTGACAAGACTATCCTGATCCCGGATCAGATCCGTTTTGTTAAACACTGTGATAATCTTCTTGTCCTTAATATCCAATGCCGCCAGGGTCTCATACACAACGTGCATATGCATCTCTGCCTGAGGATTGGAGGCATCTACCATATGGATCAGAATATCGGCGTACTTCGCCTCCTCCAGTGTACTTCTGAATGCATCTACCAGATGATGCGGCAGCTTATGAATAAAACCGACGGTATCTGTCAGCAACAGTTCCTGCCCGTCATCCAGTGTCAGATTCCTTGTTGTCGGATCAAGGGTAGCAAAAAGTTTGTCCTCCTCAAGAACACCGGCACCTGTCAGTCTGTTCAGAAGTGTGGACTTACCGGCATTGGTATAACCAACAATGGCAGCCACCGGGATCTGATTCCTCTGACGCTGCTGTCTGGCTACTTCACGGTGCCGCTTCACATCTTCCAACTCCCGTTTGAGCTGTGAAATACGTTCTCTGATCAATCGTCGGTCCACTTCCAGTTTTTTCTCACCGGGGCCTCTTGTACCGATACCGCCGCCAAGACGGGAAAGTGAATTTCTCATGCCCACCAGACGGGTGGCTCTGTAACGCAACTGTGCCAGCTCTACCTGAATCTTACCCTCACGGGTTGTGGCCCGTTGGGCAAAAATATCCAGGATCAGCAATGTACGATCCATCACCTTGATATCCAGCACATCCTCCATATTGGCCATCTGCGCCGGTGATAACTCATCATCACAGATGATACCTGTTGCATGGGTCTCTGAGATGAGAAATGCTAATTCTTCCAGCTTACCCTTGCCGAGATAAGTTCCCGGATGGATCATCTCTCTATTCTGGATCAATCTCCCTACAGTCACTGCCCCGGCTGTCTTCGCCAGTTCTTCCAGCTCATCCAGTGACTCATCCGTCACCGACGTTTCTCCCAGAGCAACACCCACAAGAATGACTTCTTCTGTTACCTGTTTATTCTCATAAAAATCTGCCATAAACTCTCCTGTCTGTTATTCAAGACGCATGCTCAGGCGGTCTACTGTGTGACACGGCTCTCGAGGAACTGATATTCCTTCTGGCCCTTTGTATCCTCCGGATACTTGCTGACATAAGTCTTGGCTGTATTATAAGCATCCTCCCATTGTTCAAGATGTTCGTATGAAACGATCAAGTTGAAGGATAACGCTGCATCGGACTCTCTGTCATTATAAGTCAGACCGCTCTCACAGGCCTGTGCTGCCTTCTCATATTCTCCCTTGGCCAACAGGACTGCTGCGTACTGATTGTAGGCTTTTGCTGCAAGGGATGCATCAACACTGCTGATATCAACTTCATCAAAATACTTCCCATAATAAGTAAGCGCTGTATCGTAATCCTGCTGCGTATAAGATAGTTCTCCCAGTCCCAGCAACGCTGCCTTGTAGCCTTTGTCGTAAGATTTATTCAACATATCAGCCGCATTGGTATAATCCTGAAGATCTACATAAATCATCCCTCGATTGTAATAATCTTCACCGCTGCTGCCGGATAACTGCAGTGCATCATTCAGTACCTGTTTCGCCTCATCATCCTTGCCCTGAGCTTCAAGGGCACTGTACAATGTTCTGTAAACTGCATAGCTCTTCCGGCTCTGCTTGATGGCTGCATAAAGATCCTTCTCTGCGGATGCATAATCCTGCAGCTGCATATACGCCATACCTCTCAGCATTCTTGTACCTGCATCATCCTTCAGATCAATAATCTGGCCATAGGACTGGACTGCTGCCTGATAATCACCGGACTTCTGTTCGGCTTCTGCCTTATAATATAAGGTATCTATCCGAATATCATTGCTCTGGCTGCTGATATTCAATGCATCCCCAAACCATTTGATGGCGGTCTGATAGTCTCCCTGATAAAGACAGGCAATCCCCCGGCCGCGATTCAGCAGCGCCTTCTGGTCATCATTTTCCGCACAACCCTCTGCCTGGTTGAAATAACCAAGAGCCTCATCATAGGATTTCTGTTCCACATACGCCATGCCGAGATGTATGTAATAGTCCGCATTGCTGCCATCATAGGAAATTGCTTCCTTAAATTCGTTCACTGCGGTATCATAGTCACCACTTTCATAGGCATTCATGCCCTTGTTGTCATGCCTGGAACCACTGTTGTAATTCTTAACAGAAAAAACAGTGACCACAAGTGCCGCGATCACCAGGCACGCTGCGACCAGTCTGAGTGCCTGTTTCTGTTTGCGCCTGCGTATGATCTTCCTGCGCCGTTCCTGATGCTGTTTCTTTCTGCGTGCTTCCGCCCGCTTCCTGGCCATTTCTTCGTCTTCTTCGGTTCTTCTGGCCGGTCGTTTCTTCGGAACCTCATATTCCGGATGCACTTTGTTCGTTATATTCTTAATACGGCTTCTGTCAGATTCCGTATCCTTCGATATCTTCCGGTTCTTTCGAACTCTCTTGTCGTCATTCTCCAAGCTATACGCCTCCTTCTAATCTGACTCAATATTCCGTCTAAAGCATTCGCTTACGCCACAATATCCACAAAATAAACAGACATAACAAAAATGTCAGTCCACAGATAATACCAAATCCCATCTTCAATGAGCCAAAAGGCATTCCGCCTGTATTCACATTCATACCATACAAACCGGAGATAATCGTCGGAACCGCCATAACCAGTGTGATGGACGTCAGATACTTCATGGTATTATTCAATCGGTTATTGATAACGTTGGACATCAGTTCACTGGTACCATCGATAATCTCTCGATAAATCGTCGCCATCTCAATAGCCTGTCTGTTCTCGACCTGTACATCCTCAAGCAAATCTTCATCTTCCGGGAACTGCGGAATATGCTTATATCTGCGAAGCCTGTCAATAACCATGCCTGCTGCACGGAGAGAAGTCTCAAAATAGACCAATGTAGACTCCAGATCATGCAGTTCCACAAGATCCGCCTCGTCTTCCTTCTCTTCACCGATTCGGGCCTCAATAGCCAGTCGTCTGTTGTCAACAGAACGGAGGACATTCTGATACGTTGTCATAGAATTCAGAAGAATCTGATAAACAAAACGGGTACGCTTCTTTGTTGAAAAGTATCGGACATGGCTCTTAATAAATGTATTCAAAATCGGTGTGTCTTCACTGCAAATTGTAATGATCGCGCCGTCTGCAAGGATCAAACCGAGAGGAATGGTCGTATAGACCTTCTTCTCATGCTGTATCTCACTTGCCGGAATATCTACCAGAACCAGCGTATAATCATCTTCCAGCACGATACGGGATTTCTCTTCTTCATCCAGTGCGGCTCGCATATCTTCTATGTCTATATTGTACTTCTTCGCGACAGGTTCCATCTCCCACATGGTCGCTGCTGTCACCTTGACCCAACAGCCTTCCTCAAAGTCCTGCAAAGCATTCAGCTTGCCGCCTTCTGTTTCATATATATTAACCACGTATCTCACCTGCCTCATTGATTCTTATTCATTTGCACCATACCCATCTTAACATACCCAACCCTACTTCTCAAGCTTTTTTATTTTCAGTCTCTAAATGCCGCTGAAAAATGTACCAAAATTTTTAATTTTATCTATCCCTGCATGATTTTATGTGATATACTAGACATAGTGTCTATAATATCGTTAACAAAGAACGACTCAATTTTTTAAGGAAAGGAATCATTGGTTGAAAATGAAGAAAAAGTTTATGAAAACATGCTTGGCTGCCGCACTGAGTGCCGCACTTGCAATCGCCACTGTTGCTCCGGCCTTTGCAGCTGAATTTACGCCAAAGTATACTTATTCCGGTGACGGCATGACTTTCGAAAAGGTTTCCCATGCCAACTCACCAACAGAAACTGCCGATGGTATTGTTGATTATACAGGCAACGGCAGTATCGCCCCTTATGTTCAGGGCGTCAGTGCAGACGGCAACGGTGACCGCGGTCAATCCTACAGCTACGCATCGGCTTCCTATGGCGACTGGGTTTACATCAACACCATGTACGGCGGCCTTGGTGCCAATGCCATTTTGAACAGAGGCTTAGGTGAACTGACACCTGATGCTGCCGCTGCTCTTATTAACATCATGTACAACGGCACGATGTACACCGGCGAACCGGATGGCAAGAGCGCCGGCGGTATGTTGGTGAAATTCAATGTCAAGACCGGCGAGACAAGAATTCTGATGTCCAAAGATACCAACGGTATCATGCCCACATTCAGAAGTGCCATCAAGCTGAATAACAAACTCTATTTTGTGGGTATGATCATTGATGCGAATAACAAGCAGCTGACCTCACAGGAAATTGCGTATGCAACAGCTGTGCAAAACGGTTTCCCATGTATTTACGAAGTAGATCCTGCCAACAATGATAAGCTGACCTGCATCTACAATTGTGTAGATACTAACGGTTTCCGTCAGCTTGTCAAGGACAATGTCTTTACCTCCACTCGTGCCATCGGTACATATGAAGGTGCCATGATTGCCGGTGCCCTTGATACTAACGGTGTTTTCCTGGTTGCTTCCAAGGATCCATCTCAGGGTCAGAGCTCCTTCAGTGTGATTGCAGATATGAACGACCTGTTCAACTACCCTGCTTATCACCGCAGTGATGTCAACGGTGGCGGCGGCATCTATCAGGTACTGGAATACAACGGCGATTTATATGTCGTTATCTGCACGGGTACACCGAACAACAAAAACGAAGCTACCGGTACACTTCAGACATTTGCTATTGTCAAAGGTACCTGCAGCGGTGATGTCACAGATAAGAACGCCTGGACATGGTCTGTTCTGGCCGGTGATGAAGCAGATGGTGCTCGATATCCATTTGGTCTTGATACCGAACGTGTCAGCGCCGGTGCCTGCACACTCCAGGTTTACAATGATTACCTGTATATCGGCGATTACAACGATGTATCCAGTGCTCTCCAGGGATTCGTTCTAAAAAACGAATTTACCACACAGGCAACAAACCTTGAACAGTCTGTCAACCTTTATCGTATGGACAAGAATGAAAATATTGAGAAGGTTGTTGGTGATCCGACAGAAGCCTTCCCAACAAGCCTGTCCGGTCTTGGTTCAGGATACACATCCAATTCCCTGCTGAAGAAAATGGGTACCCATATGAATCAGTATACATGGCAGACAACCGTTTATAACGGCAAGATGTATGTCGGTACCATGGATACCACAACCCTTCTTGAGCCACTGGCCAAATACACCAACGGCGATATCCTTGAAATGACCAGGGACGAATGGATCAGCCATATTAATTACATCAAAGTCATGCTGAAACTCTTATTTAAGACACCTGTTACTTCTTCAATGTCGGCTGAATCTGTTGTTCCTGTAGAAACTTCCGCTGAAACAGAATCAGCAGAAACTGCTGCTGAAACAATTGCAGCCGAAGAATCCGAGACAGAAGCTGCTGTCGAGACCACTATTGATGATATCCTCAGCAGTGACACCGCTGCCGTACAGACACAGACTGAAGAAGGTATTGCTGTCCAGGCAATTGAAACAGATACTGCCATTGAGGATAACGCTGCTGATTCTGATGCAGATATCGAAGTTGCTGTTGAAAACCTTGATGACGCACAGCCTGTTGCTGTCAGTCCTACTGAAGAACCACTGACAGAATCCTCTGCCAGAGTCCTTGTGGAAGCAGCAATTCAGGAAGTGCAGAATGATGCCGCACAGTCCTTAGCTGACAATGATCAGAGTACCGATGCGATTACTTTAACAGATGAACAGATAAATAGCCTGGTCAGCGGCCTGCTTGACGGCAATATCGCTCCACAGAGTATGGATGAACAGTTATACAATCAGCTTGTCACAGTCAATGACAAACTGATGAGCATTGCTTCTTTAGTTGATAGTAATGATATCGAGGCATTCGTCACTGTTTATACAGCCATGTCCGATATCATCGATCAGATCAACGATCGCATTCCTGAAAATGTCAAGGCATTGTATGCTACAGTGATCAAATATGCGACAAAGGAAAATCTTAAGGGTCTCGCAAGTTCACTGAAATACATGCGTACATCCGAAGCCGGTTTCGATCTGTTTGAGATCACTGATAACGGAAGCGCCGGTGTTTCCATCAAAAAAGTAACCACTAATGGTTTCGGTGACCGCTATAACCATGGCCTTCGTATCTTTGAGAAGACAAATGATTACTGGGTTATCGGCACAGCCAATCCATTCAATGGTACACAGCTGTGGCGTACAACCAATCTTGAGCAGAATACAGACATTCCGGACAGCACAGAAACTGAAACACCAAAACCAGATGTCAAACCAGAATTGATGCCAAAACCAAGTACAACAAAACCGACAACAACTGTGAAAAAACCAACCACTTCCGCTAAAAAGACAACTGCAAAGAAAGCAGCTGTTAAGACAGGTGATGAAAGCAACTCAACACAGTTTATCGTATTAATGGGTATTTCTGCAGCAACAATCTTTATTCTCGGCTATCGCCTGCGTAAAAAGGAAAATTAATCAAGCGGCAGTCGCCAAGGTCTCGTGCAAGCACGGACTTTGGCTCGTTGCTCGCGTAAATCAAAAGGAGGTTGGAACTCAATGCGAATTCCAGCCTTCTTTTCATCTATACTGCTTTAATTTTAGTAACTTTTAATCAGGAAAACTATTTTCCAGACACAGTGCACCGAATCCCACCCGAATATCCGGATAAATACTAACGCCTCGCAGCGGTCTTGCCCCAGCCAGCAGATAAGCCTTTAATTTGTCTCCATACAAATACGGATCATTTTTTCTCACAATGCCATATTCCATCAGCAGTGCTGCCGCCCCTGTCACAAAAGGCACAGCAAAAGATGTCCCTGAAACCACAGTATAACCGCCGCCCGCCAATGTTGTTGTAATATCCACCCCCGGCGCTGACAGCTCTGGTTTCACACTGGCAAAAGCGCCCATATACCCTCTCCCGGAAAAATCCGCGTAATCATCCAGCCATATATTATAAGCACCTACCGTAATGGCCTTCTTGGCTGTTCCCGGTACAGTGATTGTCAGATCCGGATCCGGACGCAGAAATCCCGTATTTTGGTTCAAAACCCCCGCCGTTGGAAGCCACATCTGAATATCCCCTCTGATAATCCTCCCCGGAAGAAGCCGGATCGTCCAGATACCGCCCGCCAAATACTGTCTCTGTGGAATAAAGTCGATATAAATTTCCTGATTGATCGAATAGGGTGCAGGCTCACCGTAATACAATAAAATCTCTGTATTTTCCAGACGAAAACGCTGCGGGCCGAGAATCTTTTTGATTTGTCCGCTGCTTTCTCCTGAAGGACTGATAATTTCAATATCTGCCTCATCGCCATAATACTTCCATATCTGAACATTCAGGGACCGTTCATATTCACTGACACTGATATCTGCATCCAGAGTCTTTTCTGATATCATGACCGCCCTAAAATGTCCTGCTGAAACTGCATTATTTCCGGCAGCAATGATGATATTATTCTTCCATATCTGCGACACTGTATCAATATAGGATTCCAGAAGCGAACTGCCATCATGCGCCCCATAGCTGTTGCCGAAACTAACATTCACAGCCACCGGCTTTCCCGCATGAATTGCCTCCCGAATGACAAAATCAAGCCCCAACATTAATTCCGTTGTCCTCGGAAATCCCCGTTCATTTGTCATTCCCATTTTCACCACAAGCAGTTCGCTTCCAGGTGCCGCTCCTCTGTTGACACCGCCAGAACTGCTGCCGTTTCCTGCCATAATACCCGCCACCGCAGTTCCATGGCCACTCCTGTCTTCACTTGGCACTATCCGCTTTCTTTCTTCCGCTGTTTCCGCCGCCAACGCATTATTGATATCCTCTTTTGTATACAATGCACCCCTGTCATATCCTTCCGGCGGCATTCCCTGAGCTGTCTGATCCCACAGTGCATGAATCCGCGTTGTTCCATCGGGATTTCTGAAATCTCTGTGGGTATAATCAATCCCTGAATCAATGACCGCCGTCAGAACACCTTTCCCTGTCAGCTGCAGCGGTGGTGCCTGCACTGGGTTAATGCAGGAGGCAATCCTTCCCTGAACAACAGTAAAGACCAGCTGTTTGGACTTTTCAATGTAAGTAATCACTTCCTCATCTGAAAAATCATCCAGCTGGTCTTCTGCAATCGTCACAATGGCATACTGCCCCAATAAAGGTACAATCCGAATGCCGGGGTATCGATCGGCAAGTGACAGAATATCCCCGGTATACTTCACAATAATCTCCCAGGTATCTGTCTGCGGGTCAAATCCTACCCCAAGATTCTCCGACTTCTCCTTCTCTGAATTTGTAGAACCTGCTGCCAGATTCAGCAAATTCTCAATCTTCTGGTCAGCCATAATAACTCCCATTCATATCATTTCTCTAATATATTCCTTTGACTAAATTACAAGAACCGATAACACACATGCTTCTGCCACAGTTGCTGTAGATGCCTCCAATTCAATGACATGATCCAGAAATCCTTTTTCTTGTAAATATTTTTCCGCTTTTACTAATGACATTATCTTATGCTCCTTTATCCTTCTGTCCGTATAATTAATCGGCAATCTTTGCCTGCTGCCTTTCATGCTCTCTTGTTACCTGCCTCAGACACATCAGGCATACCGGCGTAATATATAATGTTGCTGAAACCCATGCTGTCTGATCTGCAAAACAAATGGCTGTAAATCCGTATGTTCCCACAAAAGCAAAGCTGACAAAGGTTCGTGCAATCATTTCCGTTACGCCCGAGAAAATCGCTCTTCCTGAGAAGCCCATTCCCTGGGCACTCATTCTGAAGACACTGAGCGGTCCGAGACTCCAGTAGAAGAAACCGAGACAACGCAAATATTTGGCTGAGGCATCCAACACCGCCGTCTGGTCCGCACTGATAAAGAGCATAGACAACGACCTGCCCGCAAAAATCAGCACCAGACCAATCAATAAACCATAAATAAACCCAACGCCTACGCCCTGCCATAAACCTTTTCGGATACGCTTAATCTTACCTGCACCCAGATTCTGACTGCAAAAGACAGAAACGCCGTTGGCCAAGGCATCAAATGGACACATGGCAAACTGTTTAATACGCATGCCGGCTGTAAATCCCGATACATAGATACTTCCAAGTCCATTATTGGCCGACTGCATCACCATACTGCCGATGGCCGTGATGGAAAACTGCAGTCCCATCGGCAGGCCCATCACCAGCATTTCTTTCACATAAACCGGCTGTAAATGACAATCTTTTCTCTTCGGATGAAGTATCTGCACTTTCTTTATAATAAAAATCAGACAGCAAAGTCCGCTGATAGCCTGGGCTGTAATGGTTGCAAATGCCGCACCTGCACATCCCCATTTAAATACGATGATACAGATCAGATCCAATACCACATTCAAACAAGCTGAAAAGGCCAGAAACAAAAACGGCGTTCTGCTGTCCCCAACCGCACGCAGAATGCTTGACAGAAAGTTGTACAAAAGTGTAAATGGCAGTCCAAGGAAAATAATCAATATGTAAATACGAGCGTTGCCGTAAATATCCTCCGTTACAGACAGCATCTTGAGAATCCATGGACAAAGAAGTACACAGCCTGTTGTCAGGATGACTGCAATCACCGCTGTCAGCAAAGCACCATGAAAAATGTCTTTTCTCATACGCCCAAATTGATTGGCACCGAAATCTCTGGCCACCGGCACACCAAAGCCACTGCAAAGTCCGGTACAGAAACCCAACACCAGAAACTGAACACTGCTGGTAGCACCAACACCTGCCAAAGCCTGCGTGCCCAGAAAACGGCCGACAATGGCCGCATCAATCTATTGTATGTCTGCTGTAATAAATTGCCCACCAGAAGGGGCAGAGCAAACCGGAGAATCAATCCAAGGACATTGCCCTCTGTCATATCCTTTGTCATTCTGCCTGCTCTCCTTCATTTATCTTTTCTTCTATTTCAGCATTTTCGGACAATTTCCTGATACGAGTTTCCAACCATTCTCTGCTGTCATCTGCCAATGAATAATGACTGCCGCTAAAGAAAACCCCTGTCTTATCCGCATCCTCATCAGACGCTCCCATAATCCACAATTCTTCCGGCTCACATTTCAAAGCATCATAACGATGTGTCACATCTTTGATACGTTTGCTGTGGAAAAAGAGTTTTCTCGCCGATGCTTTCATTTCCCCAAAAGTCAGTAATGCAATTTTATCCTCTTCCACATGCAATTTCTCATGATTAGCCCTGATAAAACGGAGAGCACGGGCCATATCATCTGCTTCGCTCTCTTTTCGGAGATTCAGAATAAAAGCCTGGCATCCCAATTCAAAAATGGTTTTCGCCATTTTCATGCCTTCATCCATCATCCGCTGACGCCCATTCTCCCAGTCCGGACAAATAAGAATGGCCGGCCGATTCTCTTCATCCGATATAAATGGAATCAACACAACATACTCTGCTGCTTCAGCTTCATTCTCCGGTAATCCCCGCCAGATTGGAATCGTGATTTTGTCTCCGGCTTCACGTCTCTCCAGAATAAAATTGGCGGCATCCACCAACTCCTGTCCCGGGAACTTCGTCATCTTCATCATATTTTTCAATTTCATTTTGGAGAATGGCCATTTTATCTGACTGCATAATGCAAGGTCAAAAAAAATGGGCAATTTCTTATTGACCCGCTCATTTTCAGAAATTTCTGTTACTGTGCTATCTAATGTAAATCTCTCGTTCATAACTCTTCCCGCTCTTATTGTGTAAACTTCATGTTAAATGTATACCTGCACAACCTTTATCTCAACCGCAGATTAGCATCCTGCCAAACCAAAAAGATAATGCGCTGTTTTTTATTGTAGCATTATCTTTTTTGCAAATCAATATTTCTGATGTATAACATTATTCTTTTCTGGATATACTGTTATTGTTCTAATCGATAACGATTAGAATCCCCCCTCCAGATACAAAAGATATTTTTTGACTCACCTATGAGTACTTATCCTCCCCTTTTTTTCCTCCGGGTGCTCACTTACAGCCCCGGAGGTTTCCCTTTTCACATGATTGCTCTTTTTATTCGGGTTCAAAATCTGTCCGATCGCAGTTCTTTCTTGACGGATAAAAGGCGGCTGTTATACAATACATATTGAAGTCAATCACTCACTTAAAATAGTCCCAGAAAGGATATGCATATGAAAATAAAAAGAATCTTTGCCATCATTGCCGTTGTACTGCTTGTGGCCCTCTATGGCTCAACCATTGTCTTTGCCATGTCAGATAATCCGAATGCGGTTTACATGTTCAAAGCATCCATCTTCTGCACCGTGATCATACCGATTATTCTCTATAGTTACATACTAGTTTACAGGGTTTTTGGAAAAAAGGAATCTGATCATACTGATGATGCAAAGGATATCCCAAAAAAATAACATTTGTTAATAAATTTTATATTTCTTTTATCGCAAAGACATAATTTGAACACAATTTATGCGTATAATAACATCATAGCAATCAAGCAGATGGTTGCTATGCAGTTTGATTTTTTCATAACATTCGCCGGATGGTTCCCCAATAGCCATCCGGCCTCCCTCTTTTATAAGCCTTTTTCAGGCTTATTTTTTTGCCGTTTATGGATGGAAGTGCGTACCAGCGCAAGTTCTATTTCCCGGGTTTCTTCTTCGGTATATGATTTCTCCATTTTCTATCTTCATCAAAACCTTTGACTCACTCTGTTCCAATTCACTGTAAACATCGACTTTCTCATCATATACTGTCAAATTCGCCTGATCTCCCACTTTCATCGTCAAATTACCGGACATAATCTTATATTCCCCGGATGGCTGATAAGCCGCCCCCATCTCATGTACATTATCCCCGGTCGCCTGACTATAAAGGCAGGCCAGCACCGATTTATTCTTGTAACCGCACATAATGGTATCCAGTCCGATATATCTGGAAATCTCATCGCAGTCACCAATTGCAAGATACTTCCCATCCTTAACTGCCAATGCGCCATTTCTTGCCCTGCCGTCACTTCCGAAAATACGTCCGTTGATCACGATATCCGCAAATACTTCTTCATTCTCTGTATAAGATTCACTCATCTGATTTCCATCCTTTCTGCCCATGCGGGCTTTTACAAATTCTTCCTGATAAAACACAAAAAGGACAGTCTTGTGACTGTCCTTCCAGTTTCATCATTATCCGTATTTACAAATGTTCAATAAACTGAACCATGCCCTCCAATGCTTCCTGCTCGTCCATACCATCGCAGACAACCGTAATCTCTGTGTCCTGTCTGATACATAGACTCAGGATACCAAGAAGGCTCTTCGCACTGATCTCCTTATCACCGTGTGCCAGTGAAACTCTGCATCGATACTTTAATGCTTCTTCCGCCAATTCTCCGGCCGGCCGAAGGTGCAGACCATGTGGTGTATGTATTGTCACCTGTGCGCTAATCATAAAGATCAAACCCCCGTTACTTTCCCTATGTCATGCCTCTATTGTATGTATAGTATAGCATCTTTTACTGAAAAAAGCACGTTCTTTTTTTAGAATTTGATGAAATTTTATATAATTTCCATTATTTTACAACAATTAATCTTCCATAATATGTTCAAAGGCTACCTGGAACATTTTCTGAATATGTTCATCCGCCAATGAGTAATATCGTACCTTGCCGTCACGGCGTGTCTTCACCAGACGCACCTGCTTGAGCATGCGCAGCTGATGCGATACCGCGGACTGATTCATCTCAAGGAGCACAGACAGATCGCTGACACACATCTCAGACTGAGCCAGGGCGCAGATAATCTTTGCTCTCGTCAGATCTCCAAAAGCTTTAAATAACTCCGCCACGTCAATCAGATCGTCCTGATCCGGCATATGGGATGCAACATACGCAACAACATCGGGATGTACCTGTGTCTGATTGCTCTCACTTGTATTCTGTTCATATTCACCATTTGCTCTCATAAAATCACCACTTTCACATGAAGCAATTGTCATTTACTTTCTGTTGGCAGGTTCAATATTAATATTGCGGCCTTTGATACGAGCATGGGACATCGCGTTCAGTACGTCTCTTGCATATTCCTTCGGAACTTCTACAAATGTATACTTGTCATACATATCAATGGTACCGATCAGGCTGCCGGCAATACCAGTTTCACCGGCAATCGCACCAAGAATATCCCCCGGTCTTGCCTTCTGATTCTTACCTATATTGATAAAGAGACGTACCATACCGTCTTCAGCACCTGTATCACCAAAATCATCCACTTCTACGCTCTTATCTTCATCACCAAGTGCCATTCGTAGAAATGCTGCTGCCAGATCAAGTGTTGTATAATCTTCTTTCTCAAGCTTCTCCTCAATCATGCGGATATATGGCTTGAGATTGTCCTCGTCGATCATTCCTGCCACCTTCTCAAAGATCTTGTCCGCTTTGACATTGGCAACATCATTCAAGGAAGGGACCTGTTTTGCAATAATCTTCGTACGACAATAACGCTGGATATCTTTCAGCTTATAAAACTCACGGCCGGTGATAAATGTGAAGGCTTTGCCATTCTTGCCGGCACGGCCTGTTCTTCCGATTCGATGCACATAATATTCATCATCCTGCGGCAGATCATAGTTGAAAACAGCATCCACATCATCAACATCAATACCTCTGGCTGCCACATCTGTTGCAACAAGAATCTCTGTACGGCCGTTGCGGAAACCATTCATAACACGGTCGCGCTGCTGCTGTTTCATATCACCGTGAAGTCCTTCTGCAAAATAACCTCTGCCCTTTAAACCTTCCACCAATTCATCAACCTGTCTCTTTGTATTACAGAATACAACAGAAAGGGCTGGATTGTAAATATCTAAAAGTCTTGAAAGGACTTCTTCCTTATTCTTCGGACGCACTTCATAATAATACTGCTCAATATTGGCAACCGTCAATTCTCTCTTTACAACCTTGACAATCTTGGCATTCTTCTGGTAGGTTCTTGCAATCTCCATGATCGGCTGCGGCATTGTTGCTGAGAAAAGCAGTGTCTGGCGCTCTTCAGGTGTCTGTGAAAGGATTGTCTCAATATCTTCGCGGAATCCCATATTCAGCATTTCATCTGCTTCATCAAGAACAACAATCTTCAGATCATCCAACTTAATCGTATGGCGTCTCATATGGTCCATGACACGTCCCGGCGTACCGATCAGCACCTGAACACCTGTCTTCAGAGAACGGATCTGCTTCACAATATCCTGTCCGCCATAAATCGGCAGTACCTTAATACCATGCATAAACTTCGCCAGTTTACGGATCTCATCTGCTGACTGAATGGCCAACTCTCTTGTCGGGCAAAGAACAATTGCCTGCACATGCTTATTCTTCGGGTCCACCTTCTGAAGCATCGGAATACCGAAGGATGCCGTCTTACCTGTACCTGTCTGTGCCTGTCCGATAATATCCTGTCCTGTCATAACTTCCGGAATCGCCTTGGCCTGAATCGGTGTGGCCTCTTCAAAGCCCATCTCTGTCACAGCTCTTAAAATTCTCTCATCTACACCTAAATCTTCAAATCTTACTGGTTCCATTTTCAAACCTCCTGTATATGCACAAAAAAATAGCTTCAGAACCTTCTCAGATAGCACTACATGCTGTCATCGTTCTCAAGCATCTCTTTTGCAAAAATATCTATAAAACAATGCGTTACATTAAAACTATATCAATGATAGCAGAACAGAGATTATTTGTCAAATAAATTTTAAAGGCTGCAGGGAATCTTCTGGTATCCTACAGCCTTTATTGAAAAATGAGGTATTTATTGAACTAGCGAATCTTGTTGGTACGTCTCCAGATATGCATCTTCTCAGCTTCTGCAATCAGTTCATCTCTAAACTGCGGATGTGCAATACTGATCAGTGCTTCTGCTCTCTCCCATGTGGAAAGACCTTTCAGATTAACCTTGCCGTATTCTGTAACAACGTAATGTGTATTGGCACGGGTATCTGTAACAATAGAACCATTATGTAATGTCGGAAGAATTCGTGACTGAAGTTCTCCGTTTTTATTCATAAATGTAGAAGACAGGCAGATAAAGCTCTTACCACCTCTGGACTGATAAGCACCCATAACAAAATCTAACTGACCGCCGGCACCGCTGATCTGCTTTGTACCTGAGCTTTCTGAGCTGACCTGACCAAACAAGTCAATATCAACGGCATTATTAATAGAAATAAAATTGTCCAGTGCAGCTACAGACTGAATACAGTTCGTGTAATCTACAGGTGCAGACATACATTCCGGATTATTGTTCACATAATCATACAGCTTCTTTGTACCTGCTGCAAAAGCATATACCTGTCTGCCTCTGTCAATATTCTTGCGAGAACCATTGATCTTACCTGCCATAGCTATGTCCACAAATGCGTCCACATACATCTCTGTATGAACACCCAGATCACGAAGATCAGATTCTGCGATCATGGAACCTACTGCATTCGGCATACCACCGATACCAAGCTGGAGACAAGCACCATTTGGAATTTCTTCAACGATAAGTTTCGCAACGGCCTCATCAACCGCTGTTGCCTTGCTTGCACCCATCTCTGCGATCGGAGGATTGTCACCTTCTACAATATGTGTTACCTGAGAAATATGTATACCTTCATTGAAACCGCCCAGACATCTCGGCATGTTCTGGTTAACCTCTACAACGATAATCTGTGCTCGCTTGCACATGCTGGCCATATGAGAAGCACTTGGTCCGAAGTTAAAGAAACCATGCTCATCCATTGGTGCCACCTGGAACATCGCCACATGGATCGGTTCGACATTCTCTGCATAATAACGCGGCAGTTCAGAATAACGAATAGGTGCATAAAAGGCAAATCCCTCATTCACTGCCTTACGTTCGATTCCGGACATATGCCAGGAATTCCAGCAAAAATGATCTGCCGGGTTCTCAATATCAAAAATAGCCGGACGCCATAATGCGATTCCGCCACGAATCTTCACATCTTCCAGTTCCGGCATTCTCTCTGCCAATGCCTTATCCAAAGCAACCGGATGTCCTGTACCCCAGCCATAATCTACCCAATCACCACTTGTAACATCCTTGACAGCTTCCTTCGCTGTACACAGCTTTGACGCATAAAGCTTTTTGTAATCCATATTGTTTCCTCCTTCTACAAATATTCTCCCTTTTACTTGTTGAACCAATCAAGATATTTTTTTAACAATATCTAGTATAGCACGATTTTATGAAAAGGTCAATAAATTCGCCGTATCAAAAGCTAAACATGCAGTGTGCATGCTAATTATCCGCATATGAACTATTTAAGACAGGTTTTATCTCTCACCATACCACTTATTTTTCATAAAATTTATCAATAATCGACTATATTATGATAATTTAATAACAATATATCGACTATAAGCGATAAGATGGTTTTTCTTCTCCATAGAGCCAATATCTAAGATAATCATCCGCCACAATAGCTGCCGCACTTAACACAAACCAAACCGCCGCATAGGGCAGACAGATTTGTCCATAAAGATTAAAGGGTATCCGACTGTAATCCCATATATCCAGTTTCAGCCACAGATTTAAAATTACCCCTGCACAAAATTCAAGAAAAGTGATCATCAACATCGACAGAAACATTTGCTGCAGCAGCGTATATCTACCCCTCTGCTTCTCATTGAGGCGTCCGCATAAAATAAAACAGATACCGCCGAGAATAAACATACTCCAATGAGAAAATCCCCGGGTAAACATTTCAATACCATAATAAATACTGCCCCCGAATACAAATAGGAACAGGAACTTACACAAAGCTATCATTTTTCTATCCTTTCCGCTGTCTTTACCGACAGACGCCAACTCCTTTATAGTAGTATAGACTTTCAAACAGCTTTTTAGTCCTTTTGTCCAATGAATATATCATATACATCCTTTTCAAAATATCAGATACCTCACTTGTCTATGTATCAGGCCGGTTATTTGCGAAACGATGTACTAGTATTTTCTGACGGAGTGTGCTACAATTTCATAGGTATTTAAATGAAAACATTTTTATAAATTATACACTGCGTGTATCTGCGCAGCACTTGAACAATGGAGCGTGATTTATGTCACTATTAGATTTATATACATCCTGTCAGCTCTGTCCCAGGAACTGCAAAGCTGACAGACAACACGGACAAACCGGATTCTGCCATATGCCGGCCGATCTCAAGGTTGCCCGGGCCGCACTTCATATGTGGGAAGAACCCTGTATTTCAGGTAAAGCCGGTTCAGGCGCAGTCTTTTTCTCCGGATGCAGTGTGGGCTGTGTCTTCTGTCAGAATCATGCCATTGCTGCCGGCCAGAGCGGCAAGAGGATTTCTATAGAGAGACTGGCCGATATTTTTCTGGAATTGCAAACAAAAGGTGCCAACAATATCAACCTTGTCACACCGGAGCACTATGCCCCATCCATTGCACTTGCCCTTGCTATGGCCAAGGCAAAGGGACTGCATCTGCCAATCATCTGCAACTGCAGCGGCTATTCTTCTCTGACTGCTCTGCGTATTCTTTCTGATCATGTCAACGTCTGGTTGCCGGATTTTAAGTATTATAGTCCTGAATTATCCAGAAAATATTCTCATGCACCGGACTATTTTACAGTGGCCTGTCAGGCGCTTCAATTCATGTATGAACAGGCTGGTGATCCCGTCTTTGACGACAACGGTATCATTCAAAAGGGCATCATCGTCCGGCATCTGACACTGCCCGGCTGCATGGAGGATTCCAGAAAAGTCATTCACTATCTCCACGAAACCTACGGAGACAAGATTTATATCAGTATCATGAACCAATTTACTCCGGTTTCTGAACTGCTTTCAGATTATCCGGAACTCAATCATACAATTTCCGCTTCCGATTATGATGCTTTGGTTGACTACGCCATTGACATCGGTGTCGAAAACGGTTTTATCCAGGAAGGAGAAACTGCCAAAGAAAGTTTCATTCCGCCATTTGACAACGAAGGAGTTTAATATTTATGTACAACAAGAAAAAAGCAACTGATAAGCCGGTTGGAAAATCATCCGGTTTAAACCATTCATCTTCAGGCAAGGCCTCTGAAAAACATAATTTTCCGAAACAGAACGATTCAAAAAAGGCATCTGATGTCTGTCCTGTCCACAAAAAGTGCGGCGGCTGCCAATACCAGGGCATGGCTTACAAAAAACAGTTATCTCTGAAACAACGACAGGCCAACATGCTTCTGGGCAAGTTCGGAACGGTGCTTCCGATCATCGGTATGAAAGACCCGCTTCATTACCGCAACAAAGTACATGCTGTTTTTGCATTTGAAAAAGGCAAAGCCATCGCCGGTACTTATCAGGAAGGCACCCACAAAGTTGTCCCTGTGGAAAGCTGCCTGATTGATGACGAAAAATCCGATGCGATTATCCAGACAATCCGCGAACTTCTGAGATCTTTCAAGATTAAAACTTACAACGAGGATTCAGGCTACGGACTCCTCAGACACGTATTAATTCGCTGTGGTTTTACAAGCGGTGAGATCATGGTTGTGCTGGTTGCATCCTCTCCTGTTTTCCCTTCTAAGAATAATTTTGTCAAAGCCCTCAGAAAAGAACATCCGGAAATTACAACTGTGATTCTCAATGTCAATGACCAGAATACCAGCATGGTTCTGGGCGAACGCAATATTACTCTTTACGGCAAAGGCTACATTGTTGATACATTATGCGGCCATACATTTGCCATTTCACCATCTGCCTTCTATCAGGTAAATCCGGTTCAAACAGAGATTCTTTACCAGACAGCCATGGATTATGCCGGACTGACAGGTAAAGAAACCGTTGTAGATGCCTACTGCGGTATCGGAACCATTGGCATCATCGCCGCTGACAAAGCCAAATCTGTTATTGGTGTTGAATTAAATCCAGCCTCTGTGAAAGACGCCAGAAACAATGCCCGTCACAACAATATCGGAAACATTACCTTCTATCAGAATGATGCTGAACGCTTCTTAAACGAAATGCAGGAACAGAATGCCAAGGCAGATGTGATCTTCATGGACCCTCCGAGAGCCGGTTCCACACAATCTTTCATGGCCTCTGCCATCTCCCTGAATCCGGACCGCATTGTTTATATTTCCTGTAATCCGGAAACACTGGCAAGGGATCTGGAATTTTTTAAGAAACATCAGTATACCGCTGAGAAAATTCAGCCGGTTGATATGTTCCCATTCACAACACATATGGAAACTGTATGCCTCTTAACCCGCAGAAAATAAGGAGTTTTCACTTCTTTTCTTGCCAACGGACAACAATTTGTCCACGAAAAAATCCCCAAGGAATGAATATATCCTTGGGGATTTTTTCGTCTATTATTTTGCTGTTGTTTCAGCAGTTTCTGTTGTCGTTTCAGCGACAGTTTCTGTTTCGGAAGCTGCTGCCTCTGCTGCACTTTCGCTGGCTGCAGCACTCTCTGTGGATGCTGCAGTATCTGAAGTTGTCTCTGTTGCAGCATCTGTCTCATGCAGATATGCAACGTGATGTCTGCTATCTTTCACTTCAATATCTGCTGTCAGATCAGACATATAATCATTCAGCTTGTTGGATGTGATGGTATCTTTGATGTTCACATACCATTCTTCTTTATTATCTCCTACAAAGTAAATGATATGATAGCCATAATCAGATTCTACGATACCTGTATCACCAGACTTACGGGAAGCATCGAAAATCCAGTCATTGAAGTTTGTAACCATCTGACCTTTTTTGACTGCTTCATACAGACCGCCATTTGTATTGGAACCTGTATCATCGCTGTATGTCTTGGCAAGCTCTGCAAAGCTGTCCTCTGTTGCATCACCGTTCTTCCAGTCATCCAGAATCTGCTCAGCTTTAATCTTTGCTGCTGCTTTTGCATCTTCCTTAGCCTGTTCCTGTGCCTCTGCAGATTCAGTCTCTGCTGTTTCTGTTTCACCAGCTGCAGTTGTTTCTGTCTCGTCAGTCTCTGCCGCATCAGAAGATGAAGTATCTGCACTGATCAGAATCTGTCGAACATCAACGGTCTTTATATGATCAAGGTATCTGTCTTTGAAGTAAACAACATAATATGCATTATTGGCAGTATCTTCGATTACAGTTGTATCTCCTGCCTGACGATCCGCATCAAATAACCAGTTAGCAACATCTGTAGGGCTGATAGAGGATTTCTTCTTGCCTGTATTCAGAGAATCAACGGTTGTATCAGATGCATACTTATCATAAACTTTCTCGAAAGAAGCTTCATCCTTAATCTTGGAAAGCATCTCATCAGCTTTTGCTTTGGCAGCTGCCATTGCTGCTTCCTTCGCTTCTTCTTCAGCCTTGGCTGCGGCTTCGCTTTCTTCCGCACTCATTGTCTCAGATTCTGTCTCTGTCTGAGTTTCTGTCACTGCAGTTTCAGAAGTGCTCTCTGCGGCTGTTTCAGAAATACTTTCAGCAGCTGTTTCTGTCTGAGCCTCAGTCTCAGTCTCTTCTTCCGGCATATCTGCTTCAATCTTGCAGACTCTGTAATCTACAGAATCATAATTGTCCTTGTTCTCATCATAGTAAGTATTGATCTCGTCATCTGTGACTTCGATATCGTCCTTGACATCATTGTAATAAGCAGATGCAAGACCGCTCATCTCTACATATGGTTTGATACCTTCAAGTGTTGCATCACTGCCAAATACAGACTTGCAATATTCATCTTCACTGACTCCCTGCTGCTGGGCATAGGATTTAATGGAAGTGACCATATCGTCATAATCAGAAGATGCATCATACTCAAAACCTTTTTCATTGGCTTCATCTGTCAGTGCGTAAACATTCTTCAGCTGATTGACTGCCTGCTGCTGGAAATAATCATCCCATGTCATTGTGTCTGAATACTGCTGCTGATCCAGCGGTTTGGATGTATCCAGACCAAAGTAAGACAGATAACTGCCATATGTGGAAGCAAATGAATTCAGACTGCTGTAATAATAATAGTCAAATTCAGCTTTCTGAATTTCATGATCGCCAACTGTAATATATGGGCCATGCTTTTCCTGATAATTATCATAGAACTTCCAGGCAGCAATACATACACAAATGATCACTGCGAGAATACAACCTGTTTTGATGATTGCCTTCTCCTTCTTTGCCTTTTTCTCTTCCTCCTGACGACGCTGCATCTTCAGGTCATACTTTGTCATTTTCTTCTCCGACTTTGTGTTGTCTGCCGGACTATTGGATTTGTTGTTCTTTTCAGACATATCAACTGCCGCGATGCCCACCCTTCTGGCAGGTCCCGCGTCGCTCCTTCCTACTATTAATTTCTAATATTCTTCATAGCTTACTTCTGTCCAGGCCAACGACAAATTGTCATTGTCACTGGCGGCATCTTCAAATACCCACATAAGTCTGGAGCCATAAGAAGTATTCTCCATACATTCACGATTAATGATCGTGACATGTGTCTCTTCCGTTATATCTGTCAATGCATCATAAAAGCCTTCTAGATCATTGCCATAATATTCCGGAAAATCAAACACATCAAATAGGTATTCTTGTGCTGAGGATTCTGACGCCATAAACTTTCCATTTAATGTAATCTCTTTCATCGTCCTAGTCTCCCTCTCATTCCGCCATATGGAATGCAGTGCTTTAATGGTAATAGAATACGCCCGGTCCACAGCATCCGGCACCTGGACATAAACAGCCGCATGCCGCATTCAGACATAAAATCTTGCAGCACCAGTCTGATACATTGATGGTCGGCATCCCGTATGACTGTCCCATATCCTGATACCACTGTCCACCGGATTCCAGCTGACTGAGCAGCTGCCGATACTGCATGTTATTCGGATCCAATTCCACTGCTTTTCTGGCATGCTCCTTGGCATTGATATTGCTTCCCATTCTTGCATTGGCAAGGGCACTCAGATAATACCACTGTGCATTCCTGTTGGAAATACTGTCAAGTACATGCAGAGCTTCCGTATAACTTCCGGCATTGATATAATTGGCCGCCGCACGGAATTTCAGAGAATCCTCATCCTGATACTGGTTCTGCTGATTCTGCTGCTGGCTGCCATAACCGCCATAACCACTGCCATAGCCGCCAAATCCACCGAAACTGCCCCAAAAATCCTGGCCGCCGGCTGAATTACCATAGCCATAGCCGCCATAACCTGCACTGCTCTGCCCTGAAGTACCATGCTCACGCTCATTGATAATCTGATTGTAAGCAGCCTGCACTTCTTTGAACTTTGCCTCAGCCGCCTCTTTATTCGGATTATTAATATTGGCATCAGGATGATACTTCCTGCTCAGTCTTCGATATGCTTTTTTTATTTCATCATTGCTGGCATCTCTGCTTACGCCAAGTACCTGATAGGGATCTGTCATTCGTTCTCTCCTGCCTTATTTCTTTTATTATATACTGAGGCAAACTTTGCCCATACACCGGAATAAAGAATATTCCGAAGTATACCTGCATCCTGCACAATCGGCAGACGCTCAAATGCCCTGCAGCATTCTGCCATCTGCATCATCAGCATGTTCTGACATTCACTGTCAAAGTTCTCGTGATCTTTTATTGTCATGAAAGGATTATAGTTCCCGGACACGGCATCCTTCTCTATATCCTCATAAGCATCCATCAGATAAATAAATTTGCCGAGGAAAAAACCCATCTGTCTGAGATCTGATGCCCAGGCATCCTCCCGGCAGACAAAAATCTCTGCCAACATCTTACCCGTTAGGCAGGCCGCCTCCTCTACATTGTCAGAACAACTTTTCTCGCATACAGAAAGCGCCTTCATATAATCAACGACTGCCTGATGCTGACGCGGATACTTCTCTCTGATGCCGCGATATGTCTTTGACAGCAGCTGTGCAGCTGCATAACGGGAAAGCTTTCTGTCATCCTGCCAATCATCCAGCAAATTGTGATAGGCCAGCAATATATTCATATCCGCACAGTAAGAAGAAAAATCATTCCACCGCTCTGTATGCTTTTTCACCGGATGTACCAGACATCTTCCCGTCTTCTCATGCATTTCATGTTCATAAACACCATTCAGAAGGATAACAAGAAATGTCATATCATATGTCAGCGTCAACTGACCGGCACGTCCGTGAAGGCCGTGAAGTGCATGACATAAACCGCAGTAATAAGCATCGTATGCCGCTGATTCCTTAACTTTTAATTCCGCCCTGTTGACTGTAATATATCCAAACATCTGATTCCTTTCAAATTCACTGTTAAAGTATTGTCTGCAAGCGCATACATCTATATTAATTCCAAACAATTCAAATAACAATTAAATGAATATGATAATTTTATAAAACTCTGAGAAACAAATCATGCAGGTATAAAGGCAGGCACACCAGACCTGCCGGTGTGCCCGTGTCAAATGATCATTGATTATGCCAGTCTCGCCATAAATGCTTCGTTGTTGATGATTGCACGTTTGTGCGTACCTGTGCCGATCAGACCCTTCTCGTCATAAACATTCACTTCAAATACAAGCTTCTTGCCGTTGACTTCCTTTAAAAGGCTTTCGCATCTGACTTTCATGCCAATCGGTGTTGCCGCAATATGCTTGATATCAACAGATACACCAACTGTGCCTTCGCCTTCTACCAGTTCAGACTGAACGCTTTCTGCACATGTGCCTTCCATTAATGCAATCATACTAGGCGTTGCATAAACAGGTAATAAACCGCTGCCCACCTTGCTGGCTGTTACATCTTCTGTTACAACAATACTCTTCTCATTCTTAATTCCTGCTTCCATTGATAAAGCCTCCTTATGATGTCGTATTCTTCAGGACTATTCGTAATCGTCCTCTTCACTGCTCATATCTTCGTCAGACTCGGATTCTTTTTCCTCATCATCTTCATCCTCAGAATCTTCATCAGAATCTTCCTTCATCTCATCCTCAAAAATGTCTTCATCATCGACGTCAAGGGCAATATCATAAACATCACCGCCAATGCTTGGCTTATCGTCTTCATCATCCGCATCCTCGCCGCTTGAAAGGATCTTAACATCTCCGTCCATAAGTTCTTCAACTGCAACGGAAAGTGGCTTTTTGTTCTTATAATCCGGAACTGCAGATTCTGCACCTGCAATAATCTGCCTTGCACGCTTGGCAGCTGCAATAACGATAGAATATCTGCTGCTGACGATCGGCTGCTCGCCCTCTTTGACTTCGCTGTTAACAGCGTCCATTAATTCTGTATAAGATGGATGTAACATGTATCATTCTCCTCGTATTATATAGTAGTAGTGTTTAGAGACCCTCTCCAAGGTCTTCATAA
>OLQK01000468.1_pt1 | contig 43202 bp, 48 predicted proteins | sample 1672501 | NCBI WGS metagenome assembly OLQK01 (sample SAMEA3136693, study PRJEB25190) | human gut metagenome | biome: human gut; feature: human-associated habitat; material: faeces | place: Austria | collected 2013
AAACAAAAAAAGAAAGGAAGTATGTTGTTTTTGCTTCTAATAACATCATACAAGATAAAATAATGAAGAAAAAATCTAAAAAAAACATTAAGATGGTAAAAAAATACACACATACAGTGGATCAGCAATGCCCGCTTTGTGGTAAAATAAGTTTTATGAGACTTCAGGAACAGGAATATAAGCAATGGGAGCATTATGTTTGCTACCGAGGGCTTATTCAAAAGGAAATGCCAGATACAAATAAGTTTGGAAGAGAATTCGTGAAAACAGGCTACTGTATCGAATGCCAGCAAGCTCTATTTGACAGTGATATCAGTGCCGAAGATGAAAAAGCCTTTTTTTCTTATGCAGATATAAGACCAGATATCCCCCGGCAATTTATGACGGAGATGAATGAGGCCAAGCAGGAGCCAGAAGCTTTCATTGCTTCTAAGGCAGCAGAGAAACTGACGATACCTGAGAAAGTACTTTTTCTGCGGGAATTTGACTTGGAAGATAAGCTTTATGTTGATGAAAATGGAAATGTGCTTGCTATTGAATAGCCTGAAAAAAGGGCAGCCTTGTGCTGCTCTTTTTACTTGTCACTAATGTGTTACCGATTCGGAACCCTGACTGCTCTGCCGGACACAAGATCCGGGGGCTTTCTCGCTTCTTTATTTGTAATGTGAGTTGCAGGGAGTTCGCCTGTTTTTCATTCAATCATACATATTATAAAAAATATGATAATAGTAGAAAGGAAAATATTATGAAAAAAGGATTATTCTTGTTATGCGTAGTCTCTGCTGCTGGTATATTTACTGGGTGTGGAACCTCGGAAGAAATAAAGCAGAGTGAAACTACAGAGATTGCGGAATCTTCGGATCCGGTACAGTTTGGAACTGATACAGAGGATGAAGCCTATCAGTTTCCTTACACAGCTCTTGATTATGTTACACCAGGAAAATATACAGGTCTTACTGTGGATGACATATCTGTTGCGGAAGTTGCAGATGGTGACATACAGACAGAAATTAACCGGAGAATTGAAAAAGCAGAACTGTATACAAAGGAAAAACAAACAGCAGTTAAAACTGGTGTTACGGTTAATGTTACTATAAAAACTGGCTTAGATGGAAATGGAGAGGCCACCACGAAAGATATCCGTATTGGAAGCGGAACCTATAGTGATAATTTTGAACAGCAGCTTTTAGGACATAAACCGGGAGAAGTGGTTTCTGTATCTAATTCCGGAAAAGAATATTCTGTAACAATCAATTATATCAAAGTAATTCCCGATTTAACAAATTCACTTGTGGCGGAGTTATCGGATCAAAAGTACCAGACGGTAGCGGAATACAGGGATTATGTAAAAAAAGAACTTGAAGAGGAAGCCCAGGAAAAACGGGATGATGCAGTATTTATGGAAATATTATATGAAGTTGCGGATACTTCGAGTTTTCATGGAGTACCAGGTGACGATGAAGAAGAACTCTCAGATGAAGAAATGGAAAAAGAAGCAGCTATGTATGGCATGGATCTTGAAAGCTATAAAAAAGTGAAGGAAGATAATGCCAATGAAGAGGATGAGGAAATGGATCCGCAGACCATGTTGGAAGTTCTGATACAGGGGATTGCAGAAAAAGAAAATATTCAGGTATATGATACTGACATTGATGAGGTCCTTAGGAAGTACAGAGAATCCGGATATGGCTCTAATGCAGAAATTCTTGACGATATCGTAAAAGAAGATCTGGCACGTATTGCATTAAGCAATAAAGTAGAAAGCTTTTTACTGGAAAATAATGAAACAGAGTGAAATTTGTCCCCTTTCTTAACGGAAAGGGGATTCCTTGTATAAAAATGGACTTTTTCATCTAAAATTATTACATATTAAAAATAAAAAGGATGTGTGATAAGAAAATGCAAATTGACCATACTGAAATCAGAGAATATATCAATGTTCATGGCGGTATCAAATTTTCTACGCTTATGCGGATGTACCACTTATCCAGTAACGAGGCGCTTGCTGTTATTTCTGAATATCAGAAAAAGGGGCTTTTGGATAAGCAGGGAAGAGATACTAAAAGAAAAAAAGGAAGCTGGGGAAAATAAGATATGGAAATGAGAAAAGAAGAAACCGTGACTGCAGATTCTTTTGACGTTGAGTTATCAGATGAGGCGTTTGAGGAGAACGATACCGTTCAAAGTGCGCTAAAATTATATTTCCGTGAAATCAGGGGAAAGAAAATTTTGGACGGCAAAGAGCAGATGGAATTGGCTAAGAAAATCGAAACAACAGGTATTGCCGCTAGAAATGAACTTGTAAAAGCAAATTTGGCTCTGGTAGTCAGTGTTGCTAAAAAGTATCAGGGCAGAGGGATAGAGCTGGAAGATTTGATACAGGAAGGAAACATTGGATTGATTAAAGCAACTGAGCTGTATAATCCATATATGAACATAAAATTTAGTACATATGCAAACTACTGGATTGTACAGGCTATTTCACGGAGCATTGCGAATAAATCAAGAGCAATCAGAATTCCCATCCACAAATATCATAGTTTTGTTAGAATCCAGAAAAAAGAGGGACAGCTGTTCGCTGAAAAAGGGCGAAAACCAAATGATTTTGAACTGGCAGAATCAACCGGTGAAAAAGTAAAAAATATTCAAGATTATAGAATATATTTTAATTCACTTGTTTCTATGGATGCACCTGTTGCAGGTGATCAGGACTTGGATTATTCAGAGGTATTGAGTGATCCTCAGGCTCTATCTGTGGAAGAAGAGGTTGAAAAAGAGGAATTATCAGAACTGATTTCAAAGTTGATGGAACACCTTACACCGAAGGAAAAATATGTAATCACCAAACGGTTTGGTTTGGATGGTGGGAAGCCGCAAACCTATCTGGAGATCAGCAAAGGCATTAAAGTATCAAGGGAGTATGTCCGGCAGCTGAAAAATAGAGCTATTGAAAAGATGAAAAATTCAAGAAATAAATTGCCGTTGGAAGAATACTGGGCTTAAGGGAGGAATTGTTATGCAGATTAATTATATTTCTAATCCGGAAAAAGCGGATGCTGTATATAAAAAAACACGATCACAGTATGCAAACTATAAGATAGGGCTTATACTGTGTATTCTCTTTTTGGCAGGAATCGCTTACGATTTATATAATATGTACTTATGGATTAATTTTGGATGCACAATGGATAATATTGTACTTCATATTGCGATTGCAGCGCTGCTGGTTATTTTTATTGTGTTCTCTATATTCTATATGCTGTCCGGAGGAAAGAAACCCATTTTCTCAAAAGAAAAGGAACAGTTGGCCCTTTTTGATGACCACCTGTCCATAGAATATGAATGCGGGGCAAAAAAGAAAAGAAAATTTTTCCGAAATAACATTTATTATTGTGATATCAGAGAACTGTTTTTTGAGGAAAATAAGAAAAGGCTGCGAATTAAATCCGATTGCCAGATTCAAAAAGCTGGCAGTATGGATGAATTAAAAAATATGGCAGGGGAATTATTGGACCAGGAAAACTGTGCCACATACATCTATGCGAAATACGAAAATTTTGACGAGTTTATGGCAAATTTGGCAAAATTATCCCTTCGAAAAATAGAAAGTGAAAGCAATTTATATTAAGCTCTGGGGAAATCCTGATATGGATTCCCAAAAGCCACAAGCTGGGAGCCGCAGAAAGACATATTAGCTTTGAAACCTATTTTATGAAAAAAGGAGAAAAGCTTATGAAAGATCAAGGATTAATTGGAGATTTTTTCTGTGGTGCGGGTGGCGCTTCTGTAGGAATTGAGGAGGCTCTTGGCAGATCAGTAGATTTTGCCGTTAATCACGACCAGACTGCAATTAAACTGCATTCACGGAATCATCCAGGAACATATCATATGACGGAGGACATTTTTACGGCAGATGTTGAAAAATTTGTTTCTGGAAGAAAGGTTTCCCTACTTTGGGCTTCGCCTGATTGTACGCATTTTAGCAAGGCGAAGGGTAAGACACCTCGTAAGGCTGGCATTCGTATGCTTCCATACGCTGTATATTATCATGCGGCGCAGATCAGACCAGAAGTAATCTGCATGGAAAACGTTGCTGAAATCCAGAACTGGGGACCTGTTGAGGACAGGGAGGATTCTCCTGGGTTTGGACAGCCGGTAAAAGGACTGGAGGGTTGCTGTTATAAATGCTTTGTAACCCATATGTCACATGGGGATCTGGAAGCTGATGGCAGACTATCTGGAACACCTGCTGCCTGTAGGCATTTTTGTGATAAGTGCCAGGTAGTAAAAGAACATTATACGAAATGCCTGGGATACCAGTTTGATTCAAGAGAGTTGTGTGCAGCAGATTATGGTGCGCCGACTACACGCAAACGCTGGTATGCGGTTATTCGAAGTGACCAGCGTCCGATTAGATGGCCGCAGCCGACAAACAGCAAAAATGGTGCAAATGGATTGAAACCATGGGTTCCAGCTTCCTCTATACTCAATCTGGACGATTATGGATGCTCGATTTTCGACAGAAAAAAGCCCCTTGCGGAAAATACCCAAAAAAGGATTGCTATGGGTATTAAAAAGTATATATTACATGGGGAAGAGCCATTTATTATTCACGTAAACCATTCAGGAGATGGATTCCGGGGACAGTCCATAAATGATCCATTGCCTACTGTGACTAGAAAACTTGGAATGGGGTTAGTTGCTGTTAAGACTATGAAAATAGAACAGTTCTTAACTAAATTCTATAAAAGTGGTGTGGGCCAGTCGATTGATGAACCGATTCACACTATCACGACAAGCCCAGGTCATTTTGGATTAGTTTCTGTTGAAACTGCAGCTCGAAAAGACTTGGATAAGCTGGAGAAAAAACAGCTTCAAAAAGCTTACCAGGTAAGTCAGTTCCTCATGCTCTATTATGGATCTGATGTGGGCCAGAGCATTAATCAGCCATTAAGGACTGTTGTCACAAAAGACAGATTCTCCCTTATAACGGTCTTACACGATGATCGTGTGATCATAGATATTTATATGAGAATGCTATCTGTTGACGAATTGAAAAAGGGGAGTGGGTTCCCTATGGATTACGATATTGCACATGACAGCTTTTTCCATGTACTACCCAAAGCGGAGCAGACGGCAAAACTTGGAAATGCAGTTATTCCGGCTATGGCCAGGGCAATCGTAAAAATAAATTGTCCTTATCTTTCTGTTGGTCAGAGAATTCCATTTGTGCAAATTTCGCAACAGCCAAATGGACAGCTCTCTTTTGCGTGAAAAGCAGCTTCGGCTGCTTTTTTCATATAAGAAACACATATTAAAACTGAATAAATATTTTGATTAGAGGGAGGAAAAGTTTATGGTTACTTAACTAAAATGGATGGCATTGCAATATTTTTTAATCAAGACATGAGTGTAGGAGGAACTTTTATGGATATTGAAAAAATTATGAAGATTGCCCGTGAACGTGTCTTTCAAAATTTCATTATGAGTTTTAGCGAATTTGGTGCGTTGCAGGTTATTGACTGGCATAATGCTGATAACACTAGGGAATACCATATCCGGTTTATTTTTGACAATGAAGGGAAAACGATGAGTGTTTCAGGGGATGTAGGCAGTGCAATGTTCGCATTTCCAAGCTTTGATAAGGTGACGTTACAAACAATTGGTAAGCTGAAAGATATTAATTATTTCAGCAGTAAAATCCAATGCTCTACGGATTTGTATACTTACGATTTGGAAGAAGCAAAAGCTGACCTTGTAAACCGCTATCTGCCTGAGTACGATACAGAGCTTTCAGCAGAAGAGAGAAAGGATCGAGAAAAACTGATTCAGGAATTATTGGAACAGTGCTTTTCACATTCAACTGGGATTACAGATATTCCATTCGAACTTTCTGAAAAGTTGCAGCAAGTAGATCAGGAGTACGTTTATTGGATTTCTTCTGCCGGTAGATGTATTGCACAGAGAATTATTTACTGGCTGACGGCACTTAATATGATATACGAAGAACTTTACCAATAATAAATCCCAAAATTAATGCTGTTAATTGGAGGAACAGGATATTGAGACATAAGAAAACATTGCATGGTTGGAATAAGGTCTACAAATATTGCTTGCGCAGAATGAAGCAAAACGTTTCTGCTCGCTGTACCAATAATGCGAGAAAAATGGCAGGAAAACCTAAGCAGCGTAAGCTAAGAAAAAATGGTTAAGTGATCTGTAATGGGCTGGAAGTGATTCCAGCCCTGTTTTTTTCTCAATATGACATATTATAAGGAAAAATAGAAGGGAACTGGATTTATGAGTCAACTAGAATTAGCATTTATTATATTAGGAACAATACTTATCATTATGTCATCGCTGCAGATTGCGAAAGGGCATAAAAAAAGAAAAGTATGTTCGGATTCTGTGTATGCAAAAGTAACAGAAATAAAACAAAAAAATTCTATTGAGGGAAAAGGATACTTGAAAGTATTCTGGTACCCGGTCTATACCTTTCGGTTTAAAGGAAGAATATTTCAACGCAGTGACAGGAAAGGTTCCTCCCATCAAAGAAATTATATTGGGCAGCACGTCCAACTCTATGTAAACCCCAATAATGTGAACCAATTTTTTGTGAGATCAGAGAGTAGAGAAAAAATTTATTTCACTTTATTACTTGTTGGAATAATCCTTGTTTTAGTGGGGATTGCCGTTAAGATCATTTCCCTTGTATGAAAATTAGACAAAGTTTTAGCATTTTCTACATATTAATTTTGAGTGATTATTCAGTATACCTTTAATATAGGTAGGACTATCAGGAGGTGACGAAGACAAAGACATAAGATAAACTAAAATCACAGCTTTCAGAAGCTAGAATAATTCATGGAAAAAGAAAAATTGCGAATTAGATGTAAAACAATGCGGCCTAAAAGAGGAGAAATTTATGAAGTACATCAACGAATTTAAAGAATCAGATGCTATCAGAGGAATTTATTTTTGCAAAAATAAACAGGAAGCGACAACAAGAAATGGACGTCCGTATATTACGGTAACTCTCCAGGATAAAACTGGAGCAATCGAAGGAAAGATATGGGAACCCAATTCTCCTAGAATACAGACATTTGAAAAAATGGATTATATTGATATTTCTGGAAATGTAAGTTGCTACAATGGCGAACTTCAGGTGCTGATTCAAGGTTTGAAACCGGCTTTAGAAGGAGAGTACAATATAGCGGATTATATGCCGACTACTACAAAAGATATTCCAAAAATGTATCAGGAATTATGCAGATATTTAGGCTCTGTTAAAAATCCGCATTTATTAGAGCTTTGCAATCAGTATTTTTTAAAAAATAAAGAATTTGCAGCTTCTTTCCAGATGAATTCCGGGGCAAAATCTGTACATCACGGGTTTGTGGGGGGATTGTTGGAACATACATTGAATGTTGTTCGATTATGTAACTGTTTTTGCCAGACATATCCAGATCTTAACCGGGATCTGCTTTTAACGGCGGCGGCATTTCATGATGTTGGAAAGATGCGGGAATTATCTCCGTTTCCAGAAAATGACTATACGGACGAAGGACAGCTGCTTGGCCATGTGTATATGGGAACGGAATTTGTAACAGATGCAACCAGAAAAATTGAAGGATTTCCGAAAGCTCTTGCGAAAGAGTTGTGCCACTGTATTTTGGCACATCATGGAGAATTGGAATTTGGTTCTCCGAAAAAGCCGGCTACATTGGAGGCCTTGGCACTCCATTATGCAGATCTTGCAGACTCAAAACTGGAAACGGTAAGGGAAGCGTTATTAAATGTGAAGCCGGATGAGGAATGGACAGCATATAATCGTTTCCTTGACGGAAGATTCAAGAAGAGCTATACAGTTGATGCGCAATTCAGTCGTTAATGAACATTAAGTATATGGGGAAGTTTTTGGTGAAATGCCAGAACTTTCCCATTTGTTTTGTCATAGCTTCGGAGCGTACTTCTGCTTCTAAAGAAAGGGCAGTGAGGATGCCCCTATGTGAAGACGTGGGGAATCAAACTGCTGCCTTTTTCCCTTCATGAATTACCCCTCCCATGCGGTGCAGCTGCTCCTATGGACGGGGTACTCTGCTTAGTTTTATAGAAAGACATATTAGGTTTGAAACTAAATTTTTGATGAAGGGAGAAATACATCATGAAAAGCAAAATTGTTATGACGAAACTTTATGAAGGAATTATTGGATTGTCCAAGGTTATAACTGGACACAAATGCAATTCACCTGAATATCTGGAAGTTAAAAAAGATTTTCGATATCCAGGAGAATTATTAGAACGAATGGAGGAAAAAGGGTATTCATCTATCAATGATTATATTTCCGTCATGTGTGGATTAAAAAAATCCCGCAAATATTTTACGAAAGAATCATTTGTTGGTGAACAGTTGGAAAACTTCCTGGTACGTGCAAAAAAGAAAGCAGTGGATAATAATTGTTTGTTGCTGATGTACCAGGTGATGGTTTTTTCAAAAGAAGAAGGAAACGTTCCAAAGATTTCCGAGAGTGATTTGGAATTATTACTGAAGGCTGCGGAAAAAAATGATTTGGAAAATCTTGTTTTCTTTCTCTATGCTTTAGCCGATTTTACGGACACATATTGGGAAAAACATACAATATCTCTGTCAATGGTTAGGGATATCATGAATACTAGGATTCATTATATCGAGTTCCGTGTATTACAGAAAAGGGATATCCTGAATGAGCCAGATCTTTTCATGTCACTCATTCTTTTATCCGTAAGACTTTTTCGCAGAGCGGGAGAAGACGAGAAAAACTTTAAAATCCAATTTGGAGATCCTGATCTTGCAGACGTCATACTGGCATTTGCTGATATGTATAAGGAGCCTTTGAAAAAGAAATATCAAAAGATATTAATAAACAAAGGTTTTTCCGAATCAGATATCCTCAGCCTGAACTGTGGAATATGGCAGATACGCCACGAAAAAACAGAGCTGACCTGGGATTCAAAAGTAAAATGGTGGCGGCTTGTAAAGAGATGGTTCCAATGCTTGTTCCAGCAGGAAAAAGAGATTACAATTAAAACGGAACTAGAACATCTGATTCAGGCAGAATTGCCGCAGAAGATTGATGGAGAGACATCAATGCGTGAATTCCTCTTCAAAGGACTTTATGCATCAATTCCGAACCTGCAAAATTCGTACCTGCTTTTTCACCTTCTGACAATGAAGGATGATAACAAGAGCATATATTCAAAATATACGAATTATGTTCCAGAATGGAAAATGCATTGTACAAATCATCCTTTGGATCTTGATACCGAGGAACATAAGGAATGGCTGGAAGGGCTTATGAAATATCTGCTTCCCAATATTTATAAAAAAGAAGAAATTAGGTTTACATACTGGCCTAATTTGGCTGATTTATACGTCCAGGTTCTTCGATTATATATGAAAGAAGAACTGCTGAAAAAAATGGAACCTTCATTGAAAGAAGTATTTTCCGTTGATGTAAAAGATTTTCTGTACTCACATCCTTTTGATTTTAATTCAGAAGACATAAAAAAACTCCTGGAAACTGGTTATCTTTCTATAAATGAACTATACAAACAGAATAAAGGGTCTGTGCAAAAATACATCAATGAAATGGATCATGGGTTTATTCTTGATTTTGTGAAAGATTTTTGTGAAAGTAGAAATTGGTCTTTTACACCTGATGAGGCCAAGTTCCTTAAAGTATCTTTTACAAGCAGCTGGCCGGTTTCTCTGGCGTATTATAAGCAAAATAAGGAAACCCATTTTGAAGCTTTTACAGATGAACAGAAAGAAAACCTTATGGGATTGCTGTGTGAGATCTGTATTCACATTCCGGATATTTGCGATCTTGAAAGTCTTATGGCAGGATTTATTGAAAACAGCGAGACAAGAAAAATCCTGGGAGAAGAACTGGCTGAGAGCTGGTATAAATTATTGGCTGAAAGAAAGTATATGGGAATGGATTATCTTAATAAAGCATACCTTTCTGAGGAACAGTTAAAAAAATTACAGAAAGAGGAAGAGGAAGAAAAGAGAAAAGAAGAAGAGGAAAAATTCCGCAACAAGCTTGAAAAGCAGAAAGAACTGTTGCTGGATAAAATAAATCTTCTTCCTGACAACGAGAAATTTGAGGCTTTTTTAGAGGAGTTACCATATGGTGTATATTCCCATAATTCAGTGGAAGCAAAAGCTGTATTGGAAATATACAACGAAAAATTTATGAATGTGGACGTAAGTGCAAGTAAAAAATTATCCTGCAAAAGCTATTCGTTTTTCGTGGAATGCTATGAATATGGTTTGATAGCGAAAGAGGAACTGGTGGAGTATATCACAAATTTTAAGGAGGAACCTGAGAATGAGTAATTTATCCTGGATTATTCACGGCGTAGCCGTGAATAATCCAGGATAACCTATTTTCTCAGGGCGACTTTTTGTCGCCCTTATTTAATTTTCCGAAGTTCCCATGCCTAAACAAAGTGTAGGCAATGGGTATTGTTCACTAGAAAATCCCTTGTATGAAAAGTATCTTCGACCGTGAAACAAATGACATATTGGAAAAAACGGGAGGTATACAATATGGCTTTTGTTAAAGATATTGATTGTACTGTAAATACACCAGTCGTTTTGGGAATGGAAGATTCTCCGATATATGGAAAAAGGATAGAGCTATCTCCAAGAGTACCGGGAAGAAAAGACAGTGCCCATTTTGAAAAGATTTATTTAGATCATCTGTTTCCACTGGAAGAATATGACCTGGTTGTTGTCCTGTTCTCCGGCGGAAAAGATAGTATGGCTTGTTATTATAAGCTTCTGGAGCTTGGAGTGCCGAAAGAGAAGATTGAGTTGTGGCATCATGATATTGATGGCGGGCACCCAGTCAGACATATGGATTGGCGATGCACACAGAACTACGTGAAAGCATTCGCAGAAGCAGAGGGCGTTCCATTGAGAGTTTCTTACAGGATAAATGGCTTTTTTGGTGAATTGTACCGTCTTGGTGCAAGTGAACCTGTTGAATGGATTGAACCAGATTCTGGGAAAATACGTCAATGTAAACGGTCCAACAATTATATGAAATGTCAGGAAATCAAGGAAAATGCAACCGAGGGAATGAAGGAGGAATTAAAAAAGTTTGGATACCGAATGAAGTTTCCGGCCAAAACAGGAGATCTTTCCCGCCGTTGGTGCAGCGCTTATTTGAAAATTATGGTCGCAGATTCTGTGATAAGCAACCTGAGCCGACTGGGGGAACTTGAAGAAATAGCCAGCAAACGTCAGGAGACCTCGACAGAAGGTGAAAATCTGGAATCTTCTGTACAGGACAGTGTTATTTCAAGCTCTGGAAAAACTAATAAAAACACTAAAATACTGATTGTATCTGGAGAACGAAGGGGAGAGAGCAGGGGTAGAGCAAAATATAATGAAATGGAAATTCACCGTACAAATGCAGAAAAACGGTCTCACAGAATTGTCCATCAGTGGAGGCCTATGATCGATTATTCTGAAAAGGATGTCTGGGAGGTAATTAAGCGCCATAAAGCCAATCCTCACCCATGCTATCGTGCCGGATGGAACCGCTGTTCCTGCGCCCAGTGTATTTTTTCAACCCCGGAGTTATTTGCCGGCCTTAGAGAACTGTACCCAGAAGAATATGAACTGTTAAAGCAGGACGAACATATTTTGGGATTTACGCTGGATAATAAATGTGATCTGGATACTTTCGTTGGCAGTGCGAAATCCTGTGTTTATCACGGGGATAAAAAAGCAATTCATAGCCTGGTTAGCGGCGATTTTTCGGTTGAAGAGATGTATGTTGATGATTGGACGTATCCGGCAGGTGCTTTCCATGGGGCAGCTGGAGGGCCTTGTTGATTATCTTTTCTAGCGAGAGCAAGGGCTAGAAGTTATTATGGGTGTGCTTGGAAATGAGAGAACCGAAAAGCTCTCTTTTTTCCAACTCTATCTGCTGCCTCCTGATTTCTTCTTGCTGCCGGAGGTATTGATCGTGACGCATTTGTTCGTGGAGCATTTGGTGCTGCAAAAAGGAATTATTTAATTGATCAAAGTCGTTCATTTTGGCCTCCTTTATGAATTAAACTGCGGTATGTTTATGTCTGAAAAGTACCTGGAAAGGTACGAAAATTCTTTTGGGTTTTGCTGCGGTATTTTTTGAAGTAGACTCATTCCGCATGATTTTTAGAAAGTCTGGATCTGAAAGTCGTGATTCGCAAAGCGGGCAAATCATTCTTCCCTCAGGGATTGCTTCATTACAGTACAAACAGGTATTCTCGTTCATAAATTTTCCTCCAAATATTGTTGTCATATATAATATGTTATTTATGAGAATTTTTTGCAGACAAAATTTATTTTTTGATAAAATGACATATTAAAAAGAAAAAAGGAGCGAGAAAAATGAATAAAATAATTAAAAAAGCAGCTGTGATTTTAACAATATTTGCGCTGCTTATCTCATCGGTTCCAGTTTATGCAGCTAGTGCTTCAATCAGTAAAAAAAGTGTTACCCTGTATATTGGACAAAGTACGGCTTTGAAAGTCAAGGGACAGAACGGAAAAGTGACGTGGAAATCGGCCAACCCTAAAGTCGCAACTGTAAACAAATCTGGTATTGTAACTGCTAAAAAGGCTGGAAAAACAAAGGTTACAGCAAAAATCAATAAAAAAACATTGACCTGTAATGTTACTGTGAAAAAGACAGTGAAGGTGAAAAAAATCACTCTGAAAAAGAATATTTCCTTGAATGTAGGAGAGAGCTACACATTGAAGGCCAATATATCTCCTTCCAGTGCGGCAAATAAGAAAGTAAGCTGGAAAAGCAGTAATAAATCTATTGCTGTTGTAAATGCTGCCGGAGTTGTAAAGGCAAAAAGGGCTGGAAGTGCTACCATTACAGCAACAGCAAAAGATGGAAGTGGAAAAAAGGCCTATTGTAAGGTTATGGTGAAAAAGAAAACTTCTGGTTCTCAGACGGAAGAACGTGTAAAAAGCTTATCCTTAAATGGAAAAACAATATTGGGAATTGGAAATACTGTTAAATTCTCAGTAGTATATAAACCGGAAAATTTGAAAAAATCTTTTTCCTGGAATTCAAGTAATCCAAAGATTGCTACTGTATCTTCTGATGGAACAGTAAAAGCCATCGCAGAAGGAACGGTAAAAATTACGGCTACTACAAATGATCAATGGAAAGATTCCATTACAGCAACGATTAATATTAAGAAAGCTGATGCAACACCAACTCCTTCTCCGACAACTCCGGCACCTGTAACCCCATCCAAAACATTAACAGGAATCAGTGCATCATGTTCTGTTGCTGAAATTTCATCTATTAATGAGGTTACCACTGACAAAATCAAGGTTATTGGAATATATTCCGATGGCAGTACAGCAACAATTTCAGGATATCGTGTCAATGGAGTTTTTAATGGAACTGATTATACCTATACAGTTACAACAACCGATGGAAAATTCTCTACAAGTTTTACTGTAAAAAGAAAAGGATCGGATGTGACTCTTTCTGATATTGAAGCTGTGTGTCTTCTTGATAAGGTTGAGAAGGGGTATCAGTTTAAGACTTCTGATTTTGTAGTAAAGGGCATTTATTCGGATGGATCCAAAAAAGATATCGGATTTAAAATTGACATAAGTTATTCTGATGGAAAATATATTGCAACCATTACTGCAGACAGGTTTTTGAAACAGCTTAATATACCGGTTAGAGAGTCAACGGAACCAACCGTGACGGGGATTACATACTCATTAAAACCATCATCTGTCTATGTGGGAGAAAACCTTGCCCCAGGACAGTTAGTGGTAACAGCAAGCTACTCTGATGGTACTAAAAAGGACGTAACAGATTTCAGCTGTGATTTTTCTCCAAAATCTGAAGCGGGAACGTATACGTTTACTGTTTCTTGGAATGGTTTTACAAAACAGGTTCCTATTACAGTCATTGAAAGGAAAACATCGGAGCCAGCACTTACCGGCCTGGATGCGTCATACAGTAAAAGTTATATTTTCTCCGATGAGACACCGGCTGCATCGGATATTGTTTTGATTGGAACTTATAGTGACGGATCTCAAAAGAATATTACAGATTTTACATTTGATTATACTCCGGCAGCAGAACATAAGGGAAAAGCAACTATTGTAGTTCACTATGCGGGAAATGATCTTACATTGAATGTAACATCAATTATTAAAACAGAGCCGAAATCTGTGGAATTTGAGTATCGGCATGATCCGGTAAAAATTGGAGAGAACATAAATCCGTCCAGCATTACCGTAACAGCAACAGATTATCTTGGAAATAAAACGCCAGTAACAGATTTTTCGATTATTTTTGATCCCAAACAGGAGGCTGGAACATATCCGTTTACGGTATCTTATAAGGGATTTTCCCAGGAATTTGAAGTAACAGTTAAATGATTTATGGTATTTGCAGGCAGGTCAAAAAAGATCTGCCTGTTTTCTTGTATGAAAAAGTGCTGTGATTTATGGAATCATACATATTAAAGATAAATTTTATACTAGGAGGAACCTATATGTTAAAATCCATCAAAAATGCGTTCCAAATCAAGGAATTGCGAAAAAAGCTACTATTTACATTGGCTATGATTGTTATAGTCAGAATCGGTTCACAGATCCCTGTGCCTGGAATTGATACTACTTATTTTAAGCAATGGTTTGCTCAAAATGCGGACAGTGCGTTTAATATTTTTTCTGCATTTTCCGGTGGGTCGTTCGAATCCTTCTCATTATTTGCGCTCGGAATTACCCCGTATATCACGGCATCAATCGTGATTCAGCTTTTAACAGTTGTTATCCCTGCACTGGAACAGTTTCAGAAAGACGGGGAATATGGTAAGAAGAAACTGGAATGGATCAACCGCTGGACTGCAGTGGGGCTGTCATTTGCAGAGAGCATTGCCATGGCGTATGGTTTTGGAAAATCCGGTCTGCTGCCCAATATGAATATAGTTAGAGGAATTGTAATTGTTGTGTGTTTGACTGGTGGAAGCGGTATTCTGATCTTTATAGGTGAACTGATAAAGAAAAAAGGGATTGGAAATGGTATTTCTGTGATTTTGGCTGTAAATATTCTGTCAAGAGTTCCGGCAAGCCTTACAACCTTATTTGAAAATTTTGTATCCGGAAAAAGACTGGCGAAAGCAAGCCTGGCTACACTGGTAATTATTGCAGTGATTGTTACAACACTTGCTCTGGTAGTGCTTTTGAATGAAGCACAGAGAAATATTCCGGTCCAGTATTCCAGAAAGATGAATGGGCGTCAATTAACAGGAAACCAGGCATCCAAAATTCCTGTTAAAGTAAATGTTGCCGGAGTCATGCCGGTTATCTTTTCATCCACTATTTTATCGATCCCGCAGTTGGTAGCAGCAGTAGCTGGAAAAGGGTATGGAAGTGGTATCAGCGCCTTTATTTTAAACTGTGTGAATCAAAATAACTGGTTTAATCCGGCGGCTCCACAGTATTCTGTTGGACTGATTGGATATATCGTTATGATGTATTTTTTTGGATATTTTTATACTTCTATTTCATTTAATGCACTTGAAGTTGCAGACAATTTGAAGAAACAAGGGGGATGTATTCCGGGATTAAGGCCTGGTAAGCCTACTGAGGAATATATTGAGAAAGTAGTAAATCATATGGTATTCATAGGGACTACTGGATTGCTTGGAATTGTAATGATTCCTACTGTATTGAATGGACTGTTTGGTGCCCATGTTTCTTTTGGAGGTACATCAATCATTATTATTGTGGGTGTTGTACTTGAAACTTTGGTTCAGATTGAATCCGAAATGCAGGTTAGAAACCTTGATGGTTTTCTTATGGGGAAAAAAGAAAATAGAAACCGTAAGAAGAAATTTAATTTGAAAAAGCTCGGAGGGAAAAAATATGCGTAATTTCTTAAAAGGTATCAAACAGGACTGGAAGAAAATTGTCTGGCCTACTAAAAGAGAACTTGTTCGGAAGTCTATCGCCGTCATTGGTATCTGCGCAGTTACAGCGGTTTTAATTGTTGGTGTTGATACAGTTACCCAGTATGGCGTAGGATGGTTGGCGAAAATCTTGTCATAATTTTGAAAATACATACTTTTTTGTAAAAATGTAATTAATAAGAGCTGGGGAAACCTGGCTCTTTTAATTTAAAAATACAATTTATATATGAAAGAATAATTGTTTAATAATTTCAATATAGAAATAATTCCTTGTATGAAAATGCGCTTCTGAAATGAATAAATGACATATTAAAAAAAAAAGCAAAGGAGGATCTTGTTCATGAATGAACCAACCAATCAGATCGTGAAGATTCAGACATCAAAAAAGCTGATTGCTTTTTATGATAAATTAAAAACAGTAGAATCCACCAATTATGCGCAGCTTCATGCTAAAGGAGAAAAGGATTCATCTGGCATAAAACACAGCTCCCTTATTGGAATTACGATTCAGGATTATTCCAATGGAACGGGCGAGAATAACGTTATTGCGCAGTTTAACCTGGAGCCAGAGCAAATTCAGTATCTCTTAACAAGAGTTGAATGGGGAATCCAGGATTTTGAATGGCCTTCTGATAAAAGTGATAAAATATTTGGGGATCCAGACAGAAACGGAATGTCTACAGCGCAAAGATTGCAGATTACACGACATTCTTTTAAGCCGGATGGTACTCCGATAAATAACCCATGGTTTGTAGCAATTTCAAATGGCCGTGGAATCCGTGTAAAAAGCAAAACTGGTGGTTATTATATGAAGGGTGGAAGCTACATTCAGGATAGATATGCTTTTATAAATCTGAGTGATATGGATATGTATAAGCTTTTAAAAAGGGTAGATACATATATAAGAATGTGGGAAATTTTTGTTCCAGCTAGGAACATTGTTTCTGGACGGCGGCAGATTGCTGAATATATCCGAAATTATAAACCAAATAATCAATGGAGTAATGGATATTCACGAAACAAGCGCCGGGATTACCAGAATCAGCAGAGTGACTACCAGATAAATCAGAACGATTACCAGGATCAGCAGAACAACTACCAGATACAGAATGACTATCAGATACAGAATGACTATCAGATGCAGAATGACTATCAGATGCAGAATGACTACCAGACACAGAACGACTACCAGACACAGCCAAACGATTATCAGAATTACCAGTACAATTATCAGCGTGACTATGGAGATGCATCTAGGTCATATTATAACTAAATAAGCTGGCAGCAGTTTTAAATCTGCTGCCTACATGGAGAAAAGAATTATCGAACTCGCACATAAACCCCAGCCGCCGAAGTCGTCAGTGGGATATAAGTGCGTAAGGATGCCATGGCATCCTTTTGGTTTTGGGGCGTTCCGGACATTTTAATTGCAAGAAAGGAGGCTGTGTATGCGTACATGGGGATATAACGTAAATAAAAGCTCTGCACTCTGGGAATGTTTTTCTAGGAATACTGCAGACACCCGCTGTATGCGTAATACAGCAAACTTCTACATCCGTAACGTCATGACCGGGCTTAGGAAGTCCCCGGAAGAGCGCACCCATGCAGAGACGGAAGTCCTGCATGAGGTGTTCACCGGGATCCAAAAGGCAAACCTCCTTGCGGTGGAACGGTACCGGAAAAAGCTCCGGAAGCTGCGCCTGGCCGGAGGGATGAAGTCTGCGGTTGTCTGTTCATGTCTGGAACTGAAACAGTTTTCCTATCCGACACGCACGAACTGGTTCCTTTCCTATGAAGTACTGGATGCAGTCTTTAAAGCAACAGAACATCCGGTTTACTGCCGGATGGACAGCCAGGTGAACCAGAACGCCATCCGTAAGACTGTCAAGGCATGGAAGTCTTATTTTAAGGCTGTCCGTGACTATGCGGCACATCCGGAAAAGTACCAGGCGAAGCCACGCATCCCGGGGTATATCCGGACAACGGGTGCCACGGCCTGGTGGACCAACCAGACAGCGAAATTCCTTTTCAGGGATGGGAAGGCATACCTGCGTTTTGTAAATGTGAAACAGCCATTTTGCCTTGGAAATGCTTCCCTTTTTGAAGGATCCACTTATGTAAAGACCGAAGTGCAGCCGTTTCACGGACACTTCCGTGTCCTGGTGACCTTTGACGATCATCAGAAGGAAGCACCTGTCCCAGAGTACCCGGAACGGATCCTCGGTGTGGACATCGGGCTTTCCAACCTGCTTGCGGCAGCCGGCAACTTCGGGGATACCCCGTTTGTGATCGGCGGCGGCCCAGTAAAGGCACTGAACCAGTGGTTCAATAAACGAAATGCGGAACTGCTCTCTGCCCTTACCAGGGGCTCCGACAGTAAGCATTCCATGAAGGAAAGCCATGCACTGGACGCCCTTTCAAGGAAACGGGACGATACCCTGAACGATATCTTCTATAAGTGCGCCTGGTACCTGCTCCGTTACGCAAAGGCGAACCAGGTGGATGTTATCGTGATCGGGTACAACAAAACCCAGAAACAGGGTATCGGTATCGGGAAACAGAACAACCAGGCTTTTGTCTCTGTCCCTTACGGGAAACTGCGCCAGTGCATCCGGACCGTGGCAGCAAAGCTGCAGGTGCCGGTCGTGGAGCAGGAAGAAAGCTATACCTCTAAGGCAAGCCTTCTGGATCTTGACCAGATTCCGGTATACCAGTCTGGGAAAAAGAATGAAACAGGATTCTCCGGCAGCCGCATCAGGCGGGGGCTTTACCGCAGCGCAGACGGGACCGTCCTGAATGCAGATGTGAACGGTGCCGGGAACATCTTAAGGAAGCGGTACCCGGAAGCGTTTGACGGCAGACCCCTGTCTTACCTCTGGAAAACGACAAAGGCCGTAGAGATCAAAGACTGGTATCAAAAAGGCGGAAAGAAAGTCAGCCAGAAGCGTCATAAAGCAAGCATTGCATCAAAAGTACACCATGAGCAGAGAAAACAGACAAGAAGGGAATACCTGAAACTGTTTGGAAAGAGTAAAAAGAAACGGCAGCCAGAAGCTGCCTGAAAAAAGTAATCCCCGTCACAGGGGATCGTGGGCGAGTGACCGCCCATCGAGGCACTTTACGGCCTCGCAGAAGCCGCAGCCGACGTAGTCGTCTGTCGGTAGTTCACGGATTATGCGAAAATATTATTAGAAAAAGGTTTTTCACTAAACTCCTATCCAGAAGGAAAATTTTGGGAAATAAAAATAACTGAAGATGAAGAGAAAAAAGTGAGAGTTTGCAACTATGTAAGTGCAATTTTGGATGTATTTGTAGCAGGTGAAGAGGTGGAAACTGTTATTCTACAGTGTTCAGAAGATTTCACTTACTGTATTTTTTATTTTGATTGTAATATTTACCAGATAAAACGGACATTTTTATGGATATCCTGAAAAAGTTATAAGGTGTCGGATTTTAGACGGGAGGAAAATCGTATGCAGGTAATAGGAAAAGGGAAACTGTTATGGAATAAATACACAGAATATGTATCAAAGGAGAATGAACTTTCTGCCAGAAAAGAAGCTGGATGGTATGAAAAGGTACGCTATATGGTGCCATCTGAAGTGGAAGATATTATATGGAACTGCATGATAAAAACGGGAGAAGGTCAGTGTAGCGTATTATGCGCTCCCAGTGAAAGCATTACAAAGCAAATAAAGGAACACATGGAGTTTCTGGATACAATGGAAATGAACTGGGAAGTTTTGTATTGGAGTGAATATGCAGCTGTTCTTAGATCCGGAGAATTAATGATTGGGGTTCCTCCCTATACGGTGGAATATACTGCCTATGAGAATGTAGAGAATATACCTATTGGAGAGCTAAGAAACCGTATGGGAATTACAGAAAAGCAGAATCAAATTATGCTTCCGTCCGGCCTTAGCTGTATGGACATGAAAAACAATATTTCAGATAAGCAATCAGAGATTGAGCAAAAGAAAATTGAAATTGCAAATCTGGAAAAGGAGAAGAAAGAGGAACTGGAACGTATCAAGCAGGAATTGGAGCAGAAATATGCGGATAAACTGCGGGTAATCGAAGAGAAAAAGGCTGAAATGGAAGCGCAGATGAACGTCCTTCAGGGACAAATGTTCATGCTCGATACCGAAATTTATAGTATTCGCTGCTTTATGGGGGAAACAATAGATTTTATCCCTTTGGTAAACGGCAAATATTCAAGTGAAACAGAATCTGTTGTGATTTACCAGAAAGTTCGCTATCTTGATGAGGAGATGGGGAAGTGGCTGGCACTTTATGATTTTGACGGAGACGATATTAAAACATTTGAGGAGATATTAAAGAACAGGGAAGATATTCGGGATCTTTTTGCCCCTGGGCCTAAGTCAGTATCACTGATAAAGGTTGCTAAGAGCCAGTTCCATCTCTGCGACCATCCGATGGTTGCAAATGTATTGAAAAGATATGAGGTTTTTCATGGGAAGAAAATAGGAATTCTTCTTAGGGATGGAGAAAACCTCTGGATCGGATGGACTGATGAAGAACGGATTAATATTCCAGATGGAAATGCTTTTTTCAGACCAGAAACCAGGGAAGAGACAATACAGGATGAAAATGAGCAGAGTTCCACAAAAGAGGAAGTGGCTTCCCGATATTTCGTATATTGTATTTTGAGAGGGGTGTTACAGAAACGCAAATTAATTCGTGTGCCGGAGGGAATTGATCTTTCCAAACCATCTCCATATGTTATTTTTTCTATGGCAGATGGGTGGCTGGAGGACAATCGGTATGGTACGTTTGCGGATATTGTGAAAAGGACGGATATGCCCCTGCTAAAAGGAGACATGATTCTTACAACAATGACCATTACCAGAGATGATGCTAATTCTTATAAGAGCAAGAATATGGCGTGGAATAATGACCGTGGACGTGGAGAGCGAAATCGAACACATGATGCCAGTATTCCAAACCGCATGGTAATGCCGATTAATTGTATTGATACAGAACAAGAATATAATCTTGTTTTTAGAAAATACCGGCTCGATGTCAAGGATGAAATTGAGAAAAAATATGTGGAAGAAGGAATTGAACATACAAGAATGCGCCCTGTAACAAGACGCACAAATGAATATTTAGGAACAGAAGTGCAGTCAATCACAGTTTTCAATAATATGTACCATAAATTCTATTCTGTGAAAGGTCTGTCTCCTGAACAGGTTTTGGAATTGGTAGTTCGGGTTAATGGTGAAGAAAGGATTGCAGATAAAGAGTACATAACTGGTTTCCATAGAAATTATGCTGGCAGTTATTATCTTGTATTTGATCATATTGAACTTGGAGAGAAAAGTGAAAAGTACTATGTCTCCGCACATAAAAAGGATAGTTATAATTGGTGGGAAACCGGAAAAGATTCGTTTGCCAATATGGAAATCATGCCAGATGAATACTTAAATTTAACGTTCCTTAACTCTATTTACCTAGTATATGCAATTCAGAATCGGAAGATGGGTGGTTGGAGACGTGGTAATAAGGCTGTGGAATATTCAGACGGCATTCCATACCTGAATATGGCTCTTGCATATGTCCGTGAACGGGAAGAAGCTGAAGCTGAATTACTGGAAAAATATATGGAGTTATATGAGGGCTGGCAGGTAGATCTTTCTGAATGGCGCTTATCCCATAATTATCACCGGCTTACGGACACAAGGGCGAAGAAATTTGCAAAAGAAAAAAGCAAAGCCGGGGACTGACCCCGGCAGGAAAGAAAGGAGATTTATCTATATAAAAAGCATTGTTGCTTGTTTCTGATAAATAATATAAAGACCAATAATGATAATTCTGTGATGAGATTATTAATATTTGGTGAAATTGAGATTTAAGAAAATTGGAAAATCTTAAATTAGCAGCGTTTTTCTAAAATAAAAACTAAAATCAATTTGAGCTATTTTAAGGAAAGTGAAATATGAAAATTATTTTTTTAGATGTTGATGGTGTGTTAAATTCCAGTACATACATAAATAAGGAATCGTACCATATTAATCCGGAAAAAGTTCGTTTTTTAAGAAACATTGTAGACCATTCTGGAGCGAATATTGTCTTGACTTCTACCTGGAAAGCTGGTTTTGACAAGAAAACTGGAAAAAAGGCGGAGTATTATATGATCCTTGAAAGGAGTCTGGAAGAATATGGGCTTAAGATTTTTGACATCACAGAGGAGATTCCTGTGAAAAATCATAAGAATTTACCTGTCTCTTTTTCTCTGGAAGAAATAGCGAACTTTGAGTTACTGTATGGGACTGGCAGAGCTGCTGAAGTGGAAAATTGGATAAAAAAATACCAACCTGAAAGCTTTGTTATTTTGGATGATGAAAATTGCGATTGGAAAAATTATGGTTTGGAAAAATCGTGGATTCAAACGTCATATTATGGCCTACACGGAGGATTATTGCCAGAACACGTAAAAAGAGCAATTCAGATTTTAAATAATAGTTTATTGTTTGGTGCTACGTATGGAGGTGTGCTATGCTAATTGATCTTACAAATAAACAAGCGGGAAAGCCCCCTGGATCTTATGTCCGACAGAGCAGTCAGTTGATGATATGTTCGGAAATTAAGAAAAAGCCACTTGTGCTTCCGATAAAGAAAAAATGGTTTGATATGATCCAAGAGGGTGTAAAAAAAGAAGAATACAGAGAAATAAAACCATATTGGAAAAGAAGGTTTGAAAATGCTGGCTTGCTTATATATGATGCTTCAGATGATATGCCGGAGGGGAAATGGAGCCAGACACCTTTTGAGGTTATTTTTCGAAACGGTTATGGAAACGATAAACCAGAATTTCATGCGGAAGTAACGATATCTGAAAAGACAGGAAGGCCGGAATGGGGAGCAGAGGACGGAAAGAAATACTATGTATTGACTATTGGACGTATTCTGAAAGAGAGTTGCTGTGATAAAAGAAAATAATTGATTTGAGCCTGGTTTCTTGTATGGGAATCAGGCTTAATTTTTTCTTTCTAACATATTAGTAGAAAGAAAGGAAGTGGGTAGATGTTTGATTTAAAAAATATTTTTGGAAAAAAAGCTAAAAAAGTATTGTTATCAAAAGAAGAAATAGCGGAGTTCCTTAAAATAAATCCAGAAGCTTTAATAAAATTTGAGGAATCATACAAGAACCATGTGTTGGGTAAAAAAATGCTCAGTGACAATTTTTTTGCTATTAATGCGAAACAAATTGTTGAGGAGAAAAAGAAACGGCTTATTTCTGATATTACAGCAGAACAAGGTGATATAGATGCCATTGCTAAAAGGATTGTTGCTGAATTGTTAGATTGTTCGATTATATATGCATGGGACGGAAAAGATGCTCATTTGGAAACTTTTGATATTCTCCCAGAGGAATATGTTCCTGTCTCCCAGGAAGATTTGGATAAAATTCCAAAAGTATATCGTCCGGAATTAACCGGATATCTTTATAAGAGAGATATAGCAGAATGGGCAGCAGGTGTACTTTTGTATGAGTATAAATCTTACCTGGAAACTCAAAATATGCAGCTAAAAAAACGATTATATGGATCATTCCGTCAGGGACTGGATATTTTGGATTTGGATCCTATTACATATAAAATTATTGATAGAAATGCAAATAGTATGGGAAACTGGTTACCGCCACTTATAGAAGCAGTAAAAAAACAGGATTTTTTTAAAGTCCCTGCCACCAAAATATTAAAAGTTCCACTACCTTTATTGCAGCTTACACGATTAGAGTATATGGAATTGACACCTGCTACATTGAGAATCGTTGATGAATTTTGCTATAAAGCATTTGAATTGGATCCGCAGAAGGAGTATTTCATAAAAACAGGAACCTATTCCAGCAAATTTGATTTTCGGAATGCCCATGTAGTAGGGGAAAAAGAAGTTAATGAATTAGGGGAATATCTGCTTTTTATTCACTATCAGGCACTTTGTCATGCGCACTATGATCTTAGCGGCAGAAACCAGCCTGTTATTTACGGTATGTCCACGACAACGGAATGGGTTGTAAGGGAATATATTCAGCCACAGCCCGGAACACAGGAAATTTATTATGGACTACCATTGCGACCAGAATACCGGGTGTTTGTTGATTTTGATGCAAATGAGATCCTTGGGATTAGTCCATATTGGAAACCAGAACTTATGAAACAAAGGTTTGGACAGTCCGAGGACTCTAATAATCCAGATAAGGTTCATGATTATATTATTTATTCTGCTTGTGAGAAAGAGCTAATGAAACAGTATGTTTCAAACAAAGACCTGGTATGTAAAAAAATACAAAATATGTTGCAGGACATTCGTTTATCAGGGCAATGGAGCATTGATATTATGCAGAATGGCTCAGATTTCTATATTATTGATATGGCTCTTGCAAAGGATTCTGCGTTAAAGGAGTGTGTTCCAGAAGGCCTTATAAAACTGCAGGAAGAAGATTGGAGGCCTGAGATTGGAGGAAAAAATGGACAATAATCGAACGGGATGGTATTGGGCAGATGTTTACAAAGGGGCAGCTACTTCTGAAATTATGTATCCTCTATATTGTTCGTTTGTATCCTGCTGCCAGGTAGTGCCTTCGGGGAAGAAAAGCAGTTCGTCTGAAACACACAAAGCTCTAGGTGCATCCTTACTTCCAACCAGGATTGCTTCTGAAAGGCAACGATTGTAAGATGAATTACCCCGCCCATGCGGTGCAGAAGCTCTTATGGACGGGGTACTCTGCTTAGTTTTATAGAGGTAAGAATAAAAATGAGAATTCGATTGATCGATGTAGATGGACACAATTTCCCTAATTTACCACTTATGAAAATTTCTGCATATCATAAAAGTTTGGGGGATGAAGTGGAGTGGTACGACCCTCTTCTTGATTGGATAACGGTTCCAGACATAGTATATATGAGTAAAGTATTTTCGTATACTCCAGATTATGAGCATCCAATTAATGGCAAAAAAATAATAAAGGGGGGAACCGGGTACTATTTCCCATCAGGTGGAGAACCTCTACCGAAAGAAATAGAGGATTCTTTTCCAGATTATTCAATTTATCCCCAGTTTGCAGACACTGCTTACGGTTTTCTCACCCGTGGCTGTCCAAGAGGGTGTGATTTCTGCATTGTAGCTGAAAAAGAAGGAAAAAAATCAAGAAAAGTTGCTGACTTAAGCAGTTTTTGGAATGGGCAGAAGAATATTGTATTGTTAGATCCAAACCTATTTGCGTGCAAAGAATGGGAAGAGTTATCACAGCAATTAATTGATAGTAAAGCCTGGATTGACTTTTCGCAAGGCTGCGACATCCGGATTATGACACCTGAAAAAATAAATGCTTTGCAACGAATGAAAATAAAACAAATACATTTTGCATGGGACCGCTATGAAGAAAAAGATATAATTGTTCCAAAATTTCAACAGTTTAAGGAGGCCACCGGATGGGATTACAGAAAAATGACAGTATATGTCCTGTGTGGATTTGATACATCTTTTGAGCAGGATTTGGAAAGGATATATATTTTGAGAGATCTTGGATATAATCCTTATGTTATGATTTATGATAAGTATAAGCTAAAAAGAAGCGATCCTTTAAAGAAGCTCCAAAGATGGGTGAATTCCAGATGTACATTCCAGGTATGCAAAAGATTTGAGGATTATACACGTTCGATTGACAAAGCAAAATGACATATTATAGATAAGCGCATGGAAGACGTAAACTGCGCAATATATTATTGGGAGAGGAGGTGCCCCATTATGTTTTGGCCTGTAGATACTTTAGGATTATGGTGGTGGTGGTGGCGCAAATAACGCTTCAAAAATTATGAAAGAGAAAAGCCCGTACTGCAAATGGTACGGGTTTTTCATTTGGCAGCCCACTTATGAGGGCTGTGGTAAAACTATTGATGCATTGTATAGGATGTGTCCTGGTCAATCAGCTGGAGCATGATTTTTCCCCATTTTGGGTGAAATTGTGTGCCGAGACCTTTTGATATTTCATTTCTGACAACTTCTTGTGGGAGCATCTTTCTGTAGCTGCGATTGGATGTCATAGCATCGTAAGCATCTGCAACACCTATTATGGCTGCAATTTCCGGGATTTCTTCACCTTTTAACCCACATGGATAACCTCTTCCGTCATATCGTTCATGATGGTATTTTGCTCCATTGATAAGATCCGGGTAGGAGGTTATTTCGGATAGAATCTGCGCACCTGTAATGGTATGTGCCTTAATCAGGTTGTATTCCTCATCTGTTAGTTTCCCAGGTTTATTGATAATATCGTCCGGTATTGCTATTTTTCCAATATCATGTAACAGAGCAATGTTGTGTATGTTTTGTATTTTTTGCGTATCCGAATATTCCTGTTCTGCAATCATTTTGGAATATTCTGCAACCCGGACGGAATGACCGTTTGTATATGGATCCTTGGCATCTATTGTTTTTACCAATGCTTTAATCATATCTGTGGTTAAAGTGACATTTTTCTCTGATTCGATTTTTATATCCTGCTCATTTACAATATTTTTTAAAAGAGTTATGGTGCTTAAAAATATGAAGCTGATCAAAATGTAGGCAAATGCTGTCAGAATTACATTTGCTGAAATACTGTCCTGCGATAAATCCGGAGCTGCGGCAGCAAGATATATGGTAACTCCGCTTCTATATATAAAAAATAATTCTGCAATGGCAGGTAAAACAAAGAGTGAAGGGGAGGCCTCTACCATCGGCCTGGCCTTAATTTGCTGGAATAATGGGATAATCAGTTTCCGGTATAATGAAATAATCAAAACAGGAACCGCTATGTTGAATATTACGGATCCCAGTAATGTATTATATACACAACTAAATGCTGTTTCCAGAAGGAAAAAGCTGAAATATATGGAAGCGTAGTATGTTTTGCTCCACCCCTCAATCTCCATGCTTAATCGGTTGTATATATGGACAAATAAAAATGACATTAAAATAATGAGGATATCTGAAGTTGATATAAAATGGTTAAATATATCGGAAGGAAGGCATACGGAGAGAATCATAAACAGTAGATTTATATAGATGTATGCCGAAAACGGAGATATTAAAATATAGAGGAACTTTTGAACTTTCGTTGCCTTACCTCCAGTACAAATATCAGTTGTCTGCAAATATACAGGCAAAAAGATTACCTGTGCTATGAAAAAAGTGAATAACTGAACCATGAAATATTTCTCCTGTCTGTTTTTCTTCTAATATGTTCGTTTTCCCAAAACAAAGTAGCTTTCCATACAAGAATATTCCTTGTATGAAAATAAGATTATTTTGCAGGAAACTAACATATTAAACAAAAATATCGGAGGTGTACAGGATGATAAAAAAAGATATTGCACTAATCAAAAAGATTGTATCACGTGCATACGATAACTCTATAGTCAAATGTGTTACCTGCTATGTCGATACCAAAACTGATGATATCATATTCCAAAAACCAAAAAATTTTTACTCATTGGAAGAGAGCCAGCTGTCCCAGTATTGTAACTTTATGAAAAAGGGTGTAAGTGGAAAACTGGGAAGCACCGTATCTGAGATAGCGACCCGAGAAAACCTGCTGGCAGCCCCCAGAGACAATGCACTGGAGAACCTGGAGGAATTAGAAGAAATTGCCCAAAAGGTAAAAGATACTTTATCCATAGAAGATAATTACTGTATTTTCTTTGCCTTTGGAAGATGGGATATCCCAAAGATATCTGATGACAGCGAAGAAGTATATTCTTTTCTCCTTATGATGATTCAGCCCTGTTCACTTACCAAGCCAGAGATTCTATTTGATAAGCCTAAAAATGAATTTGCGCTTAAGGGTTTGGAGCGAGTTTTGAAAGATCCATATTGTGCATATTTGTATCCGACATTGAGTGAAGGACATACGGACGTTGATCATGCGGCTATTTATGTGAAAAGCGTGAAGAACCTTTCCAGAGTAGAGGGTGTTACAGCTGGCCTATTTGGGGTAAAACCGCCATTAACACCGGAGCAGCAAATAAACGGTTTTCACAACATATTGAATGATTCTTTTGATTCCAAAGTACCATATTCTGCTGTGCGTAACATATACGATTTTTTTTCCGAGAAAATAATTGATATGTCTCTGTCTGGCGAGGATGTAAAACTGAACCAAAATGAAATTGCAGAGGTAATTGTAAAATGTGATGGTGCAGACAGAAGTAAGGTAGAAGCGGCTATCAAAGGATACGAGGGCTGCGATTTCTCCGTGAATAATCTGGTTTCTCCGAAAGTAACTATTGAAACAGACAGTGGAATTATTCGTACAGAGCTTACAGATTTATCCAGAATTGAAAAGAGAAAGATTGACGGAAGGCTTTATTACTTGATTCCGGCAGAGGGCGATACATTGGACGGAATTGCACTTGGTAATTCAGATGTATGGAGAAAAGAAGATAATGAAGAATAAAAAGGCTCTTATCCGGTATGCAGGTGCAAAGTGGAGACTCGCTGACTGGATCATTTCTTATTTCCCAGAGCATAAAAGCTATCTTGAACCTTTCTTCGGGAGCGGAGCAATTCTATTCTCAAAAAAACGTTCCAATATAGAAACGATTAATGATTTGGATGGGGAAGTAGTGAATTTCTTTTCCTGCATCCAAAAGGATCCGGAAAAGCTGGCACATATTCTGTACTATACCCCATATTCAAGGCAGGTGTATGACGAAGCATATACGAAAACTTCCGATGATGCTTATGAGAAAGCCGCAAATTTTGCTATAAAGTGCAACATGGGATACGGCTATCGTTCATCTGGAATAAAAGTGGGATGGAAAAATGATGTACAGGGAAGAGACAAGGCATATGCAGCCAATGACTGGGCAGAGCTGCCGGGAAGACTTCTTCAGGCAGCAGAACGCCTCCGTGGTGTCCAGATTGAAAATATGCCGGCAGTTAAGCTTATCGAGAGGTTCAATTTTTCAAATGTTCTGATTTATTGTGATCCTCCATATCTGCTTCAAACAAGAACAGGAGGAAAGCAGTATAAAAAGGAGATGTCCGTGGAAGAGCATATTCAGCTGCTGGAAACCATAAAACAACATTCCGGTCCAGCTATTATCAGTGGGTACGATAACGAATTATATAATACTATGCTTAATGGGTGGTATACCGAAAAACACAAATCCCTAACTCAGGGAAACTCAAAAAAACAGGAAATGTTGTGGATGAATTTTGGTAGTCTGGAAAATCAGCAGCTTAATATATGGTCTTAGAAAAGCCGGTGAAATATTTCTGGCTTTTGGTGAAATGTCATATCTGCACCATAACACCGCCGTATCTTTTCTTGATTGCTGACATTTCAAGAATCTAACATATTTAAAAAAAGAGCAGGGAGGTGAGATTTTGTGCGTGAATTTTTATGCAAAGGAAAAAGAAAGAAAAATGGAGAGTGGGTAACAGGCTATTATCAGCGGCGGATCCATATATTGGACAAAATAGAACATCTTATATACCACTATGAAAGCTATGAAGATTGGGAATATGCGGAAATAATTCCTGAAACCTGCTGCCAGTATTCTGAATTACTGGATAAGGATCATAATGGTATCTGGGAAAATGATCTGGTAAAAGAGGCTTGGGGCGATTGTATTGGAATTGTCCAATATGGTTTGCATGGAAAAGAGTTTGGATGGTATATCAAATGGCTTTCCCCTAAGGCAAATGGTTTTCGTGAGGATATCCCCTATTGGTTAAATGAAATTACGGTAATTGGAAACGGCATTGATAATGCTGATGCAATTATGAAGATTCAAGCAGGTGGCGGCTTAGACGAATTGTAAACTAACTTGGCTGAAAACGGAAAAAACTGGTAAAATATAAGGAGACTAAAAATGAGTAAAATTATTGATATTAAAGGAAATGAAACGAAAATCCCTTCTAAACCTCTGTACAATTATGCAACTTTTTTAAGAGATAAAGCCGATATTCTTGAATCTATTTTACGTGAGGGTGAAGAAGGCCTGAAGGCTGCAGCAGAGGAAATTGGTGTTGATGCTTCCAGATTTACTATTTCGCAAGAAGATTGTGACAGATTTCTTGATGCGTATGAAGAGACTCCGTTTGCTCCTTTAACATACAAAGGTACAGATAAAGGCAATAGATACACGATTTCACTGGCTTGGGTTGGAGATGGAGATGCAGAATCACAAGTAGAAAACAGCGAGATCCGTCACCTGGAAGTAAGCTCTATCCAGAAGGTTGATAAAGATAATAAGGTATATCTTTATGAGTTTTCTGAGGAATGTTGGGAATATAATGGTAATTCAATACCATGTAAACAGGTAGGAGAATCACTGAAACGTGGAGGAGCAGAGGGGGATATTGCACACGCATTTCTCGCTTGCTGTAATAATTTTTCTGATTCTTTATATGTAGAGATCAAACATAAATATAAACCATTGATTGATCTGTATGAAGAGTTTGATGTCTGGCTGTTACCAGTATTTGAAACTTCTTCGAGGATGGAAAATGGGAATGTGTTCATAGAGCCTGAAAAATTATTCTTGGAGCCAAGAGAGCCCTGGCATCTTGCATTCAGGGTGGGGCTGGAAAATGGGGAGTTTGTTCTTTTCCAGTATCTTGTAAAGAGAAAATTTGACCCATGTGATGATGTTATTGGAGCAAATAGGGAACCAAGGGCCGTTCTTTATGAAAAGGAAATTGGCAGAACACAGGATATAGAGATGATAAAGGCTATTGTCTATGCTCTTGTCAATAGAGATGAACAAGTTCTTACCTTACCATTATCATTGACACAGCTTCGAGATGTAAGAAACAACTATTTCTTTGATTGTGATTCTCCGGCTGTAGGTTCATTTGACAATAGAGAGCTTACAGCTATAGAAGAGAGAAACCTTAGGGAATATCTGGCGGCAACAAAGGTTCGGAAATAAAAGGATTGAGGGTACTTATGTATAAAGCAATTTGGGCAGCTATTGCGCTGACCATGGCTGTGAGCCTGGGAAGCCACGGGAAAACTACAGGCAGGATTGATGACTTTGTGCAAGATACAAACCGGAATGAAGTTTCTGCAAGCAATACGAATGCCATTGCAAAGGCACTTGGAACAGATCCGGGAGAACGGAACATAAAATATATTCTTTTGACGCTTGATACACTTGAAGCTGGCAGAATAAAAAGTGCAGAATATCAGGCTGAAGAAAATGCTATTGACGTGATTTCCGAGAATGGCATCAGCTACCGGCTTTATTTATCCAGTAATAGAACAGTTGATTCTGTAAAAAATTTAGATTCTGGCGAATGGCCTATTCAGTCTAATAGGTAGTGTATTTGTGGAGGACGTGTTCCTCCACTTTTTTTTGTGCGTCCACTAGCATATTAGAAGTGAAATCCATTTGAGAATACAGGGGAGGAGATGAATATTATATAGTTATTTCTCATGGATTTATCAAAATCATGGAGGAACTTTATATGGACGAGTATTTAAAAATAATGGAGGAAGACTATTCGCTCTTGGGAAATGTAATCCTGCAGAGCCGGGGCAATATGGCACTTGACAAATTTGCTATGAAATGTGGATATTCCCCTAGAGTATTTCAAGGTTATATCCGCAATGAGAAAACCAAGAAATATAATGACTGGAGAGGGGTTAAGCGATTGGCTGATGCGTTGGCTGATAACGGTGATCCAGCCAGCGGAATCACAAGGGATGCCGTATATGCATCTCTTGGAATGATAAAAAAGGATTATGCCATAGCTGCTCACCGGCATTTCCTGAAGCAAACCTGTTTAAACCAATAAAGTTAAAAATAATAAAACCACGGATCTATCCATGCAAGGGAACAAAGCTGTTGTCGGATGGATGGATAAGGATACTCTGTATATAGGATCGAAACATGGTGCATATGTAGATTGTTATGATGCCAGTTTCCTTTTCTTTGACCTACCAAATATAGAATATATAGATGTTACCTATTTGAATACGGCTCCAAGCCAAAGTGCTGAGAGTATGTTCGGATCCTGTCCTAGATTAAAGGAAATAAAGGGATTAAACACATTAAACTTTTCCAATGTGAGAAACATGAGCGGAATGTTCGCTGCCTGTTATGAATTGCAAGAATTGGACGTAACAGGATGGAATACTTCTAAAGTGCGGACTATGAGCTATATGTTCTACTGCTGCAAGCAACTGGAAACAATCCGGGGGCTGGAAACCTGGAACACTGGAAACGTGTGGAACATGAGCTGTATGTTCAGCTATGGCATTTCATACAGTCATGATGGTCCTTTAAAAAATATAAATCTGTCAAACTTGAACGTATCTAATGTCAGGGATATGTCAGATATGTTTTATGGTTGCGGAAGCCTGAAATATATAGATGTATCAAAATGGGATGTTTCCAACTTAAGAACTGCGGATCATATGTTCTGCCAGTGCATATCCTTGGAAAACCTGGATGTATCGAATTGGAATGTGGAGAATGTAAATAATTTTAATGCAATGTTCCATTCGTGCAGGTTGTTAAAATATATAGATGTCTCTAAATGGAATACACGATCTGCTATCTATATGTGCCAGATGTTCGAAGCCTGTAGCTCTTTAATTGAAATAGACGTTTCTCACTTTATTACGAACAAGGTTATTGGGTTCGGAGAAATGTTTAAGGATTGTATTTCCCTACAGGAATTGAATTTAACTTCATTTTGTACGGAAGCAGTTCCGAATGGAGCCGCTCAAAAAGGAACTGGAGACTATGCCAGATGTTCAACTGGTTTTGATGGAATGTTTAGAAACAGCGGGAATTTAAAGCGCATATATGTTGGGGATAAGTGGAATATTGAGAACAAATCCAGCGAATTTATTTTTCTGTATTGTGGAACCAACTTCTTTATGAGAATGTCTGCTATGCATAACTTAAAGGCAGCTGGCTTATAATCTTCAATTCGTAATGAAAATAATTGGGATGGAGGTGTATGGATATCAAAACGGTATACATTTGCCCGATGTGTGGCAGGAAAATGCAGAGCTTCGTAAATGGAAAAATAGGATACATTTATCTGGAAGTTGTATGTAGCTGCGGATATAATTATGCTTCTAGGGGATCTGCAAGGGCTGGAAGCTTTTCCGAGTTCACTTCCTCAACGCAGATGCAAAACGAAACCGGAGCAAGGATATTTTAACTACAAGTTGAATTGATTTTCCAGCAGCAATTTGGTAATATATAGTCAAGCAAAAGCAAATCAGTAAAATTATAGAGGAAAGGAGATTATATCAATGAATAAGCAGATGAGTTCATTTTTCTCATATGAATATCGATATTTTGAAAAGTCACTGGCATTTGAACAGAGATTTATTCGTCATGGGAAAAATAGTACGGTTTAGCGTTGATATAATTTCTGCATATAGAATTTTCAGCCGCCTGTTATTTTTCGTGACAGGCGGTATTTTTTATGCCCATGGCGGATATATCAGTTTACAAATCTGATTGGTTAAAAATAGATCACCACATTGAGTATATAAAAGGAGAAAATTCTAATGGTTACAATCGATATGAAAGGAACCGGAAATAAAATCCGGGATATGAGAAAAAAATCTGGAATGACAATTAAACAAATTCAGGATGCTTGTGGAATATCTGCGGCAGCAGTCTGCAAATGGCAAAACGGACAAGCTCTTCCGTCTATAGACAATCTATTGATTCTATCTGTTCTATGGAACGTAAAGATGGATGATCTTGTTGTGAAGCAGGTTTCCTGATTAAATGAGGGACGGTAGCTCAGAGGGTAGAGCGATGGACCGAAAATCCATGCGCCGCAGGTTCGATACCTGCCCGTCCCATTAACGGCAGGTGGCCCAGCGGCGAAGGCAGCTGACTGTAAATCAGCCACAAAGAAACAACGTGGGTTCGAGTCCCACCCTGCCGATTAAGACGGATTGGTCCAGTTGGTTAAGACATCACCCTTTCAAGGTGAAAACGAGGGTTCGAGCCCCTTATCCGTCATATGCTCCTGTAGTTAAATGAATATAGGACACACGGCTATGAACACACGGCTATGAACCGTGAAATTGCAGGGGGGATTCCTGCTAGGAGTTTTTAGCCATAACATAGGGAGATTCATGAAGTGTTGGCAGAGAGGCCGATTGCGGTGGATTGCTAATCCATTGATCTGTTAAGGATCCGGAGGTTCGATTCCTTCACACTTCGTTTTGCTGCAGTCGCTCAGCTGGTGGAGCATCTGTCCTGAAAACAGACAACCTGAAAGGGTATGCAGGTTCGAGTCCTGTCTGCAGCGTTGAAAAAATATAGAGATTTATCTAAAAACATCTGGTTATCTGGATGTTTTTTTCTTGTATGAAAATATACCAGGGTATTGAAGAAAATGGCATATTAAGAATAAAAAAGGGATTTTGGAGGGATTTTATGAAAATATTATCCTGTGGTGCAGGGCAGCAGAGTACAGCTTTGGCGTTGATGTCCTGCGAGAATGCAATGAGCGAAAAAATTATATATCCATTGGTTCCAGTATACGATGCAGTATTATTCTGTGATTTAGGAGGGGAGCGAGAATGGGTATATAAGCAGGTAGCTTTTATTTCTGAGTGCTGCCAAAAGGCAGGAATTCCGTTCTATATTTTGAAAAATAAAAATCTAAAAAAGGATTACATGACGAATTACGGAAAGGCAAGAGTATGCACGATTCCGTTTTGGAGTATTGATGAGAACGGAAAAAAGGGTAAAATGACCCGGCATTGCACTATTGATTATAAAATTTTGCAGATGCAGAATTTTGTGAGATGGGAATTGTTGGGGTATAAAAAAGGCCAGAGGACAAAGCCGGAGGATATACAGGCTCATGAAATGCATATTGGTTTTACTTTCGAAGAGCAACAGCGGATCTTTGACAGTAAACACAAGTTGTTTATCAATAAATTTCCCATGGTAGAGATGGGGCTGACCCGGGCCGATAATTATGCTTATGTGAAAGAACGCTGGGGGTTAGAAACACGTGGCAGTGCCTGTTTATTTTGCCCTTATCACTCAAATTATTTTTTTAGGGAATGCAAGGACACTTGCAAAAAGGATTACCAAACAATCTTAGATTTTGATGAGCTGCTGGCACATGGAGTGCCTGATAAAAGAATTGGCGTTCCAAACAGTAAGGTATTTATCAGCCGTAGTCGAAAAAGAATAAAAGATCTGCTCCCCGAAGACTGCAATGATGCGGAGTATTTTGCTTATAAGGGGGAGCCGATTTGGAATGGGTTCTAAAAATATATGACATACGAAAAATACAATGTTATAATGAAAAAGGGGGGATATTATGTATGGGAAAAAGAATCCCAAAATTGTAAATGGTGGTAAATCCTATCGTTTAGTCAGTGGGATACAAACCGGATACTGTATTTTCTAAAATATTACATATTACAAAAAAAGCAAATTTAGGGGGAACGTATGATGCAATTAGTAAAAAAAGAAAAAACATTATCTCTAGCATCTACGATTATGCTAACTGTATATTCTGTAATTATGTTTCTTGCTTGGATCCGGATGCTCATACTTAGTTTTTCCTTGTCTGATGCAGCTCTGGCAGGAAGTGAAATTGTTAATGATTCGATTAAAATAGGAAATGGAAGCGCCGCTGGTGGTATGGATTATGCTCTTCCTGGAATATTAACTGGAGGATTTCTTTCTGTATTTGGAGGTATTGCATGGGTTGTGATCTTGGTCATTATGATTACCTTTTTAGCAGTATGTGTAGTCTATGTCGCAGTAACAGTGGTTTCTTATTTGCTTATAAAAAAGGAAAAGTATAAAGCAGATGCTTGGGCTAAAATTGTTTTATTTGGAATAACATTTTGGGGGTTGCTTATCATATTAAACCCTTCTGGTATGGAACTGGTTTTCCTTATATTATTGACAGGAATTCCGATTCTTTTATCTGTTATAGTTTTGTTCACAGAAAAAAATAAATGAAATTTGAGAAGAGAACAAATGATACCTACAATAAAATATGAAAAAGAGTTTAACGATTTACTGAATGAAATATCTGAGAAGCTAAAAGATATTGTTAAAATGAAAAATGTGATAGCTTACTATTGGGAATCTAGTATGTATGCAGAAAAGTTATTGAAATATTGTTATGGAAATGAGCCAATCACTTTGCCAATTGATATTCGTAAAGTAGCAGAAAAATTAGAAATGTATATAGAAGAAGTAAACATTAGTGATTTTTTAAATGAAAATGTCAGAAGATCAAATCATAAAATTGCGCAGTTATCTGTGCAGAATAATCTCATTTCAGGGGAAAGGGAAGTAATTATTTATGTGGATAAATACATACCAATTTCATCAAAACGATATGCAATAGCGAATGAAATTGCTCAATATATATTGCATATAAATGATAGGAAAATATATGAAAATTATTTTGTAATGCCTATGTGTCCTGTAAAAGCTGATGAGCTGATTGCCGATATTTTTTCAATTTTTTTACTGATTCCTATGAGGAAATTTTTAGATGAGTTTTGTCAATATGTAGAATACAGAAGTGCAGAACAGAAAATTCCAATAAGTACGGAAGAATGGATAAAATATCTTGCAGAAAGGGCTGGTGTGTCGGAATATTATGTTGCATATGGATATCAATATTTAAGAAACATTGCTTATTGGATTTATCAAGCATGGGCTGAAGATCCGGAAAAACTAAAAGAAGCTAAGATAACGCAGACTGAAGCGAAAAAAATAAAGAATTGGATTTCAGAGAAGGATTTTCACAAACTAAAATATTTGATATATCAAAATGAATAGCTTTCTGCATAATTTAAAGTGTAGAGGGGATGGAGAAATCCAGTAGGAAAAGTTCCTGCTGGATTTTTTTATACAAGAAAAAATTTTATCAATTTTCCTGATTTTAAATGACATATTAATTACAAATAAAAATCAGGAGGAAAAATAGATGTTAGATTTTAGAAATTGTTCAACAGAAACATATGACTATGCAATGAGAAAAAAGGATTCTGATGTTACAGCGATTCCACAGAATGTACTGTATGTATTATACACGAAATACAAATCAGAATCGGTAAAATTATCCGCAACTAATCGTGTCCTGGCATCTGATGCGAGAAGAAGAAAAAATATGTATTGGAAGGAATTATGCAGGAGAAAAATGGAAGCATGAGCGAAGTCCGGATCATTGTGATGGGAAGCAGGGATTTTAAGTACTATGCAGTGATATCAAAAACTTTAGATAACTTCATATCAAAATTGCCGGCAGATAAAAAAGTCGTATTGGTAAGCGGTACCTGTCCAGGTGCAGATATGTACGGGGAAAGGTATGCATATGAACATGATATCGAAGTAAGGGAGTTTCCAGTTGAGAAAGAAGTTCACGGACCGACAGCAGTAAAAGTGCGGAATAATCGGATGGCAAACTATGCAACAGCTGATGGCGCAATGGGAGTATTGTTTGCGTTCTGGAACGGGAAGTCGAGTGGAACAAGGGATATGCTAAAAAAGGCCAAGGAACATGGCATGGTTGTTCATAAATTCATAGTAGAGTGAGGAAAGTAAAATGCAGCAGTTATTTCCGGAATCGGATAAAACAGTATATTATAAGGGGAAACAGTATATTGAAATGTCGGCTGAAGAAGTTCGGCATCTTCCAATGGAAATTATTATTAATGTGGCAAGTATGGATCAAACCAATGGTGGAATAAAGAATACCACAGAATATGTTACCGGTCTCCGGTATGGACGTATGGTATTATGGCTCCTTCCATTCAGGGATACATTCATTAATATTGGTGAGTTCGCAGGACGAAAATATCTGTATAAAACAGGGTGCTAGGTTCACTCTTGGATTTCCTAACCAACTAATTTATTTTGTTTTCTACATATTATTAATGATAGCAAAACATTAGAAAGGAGTGCTTTTTTTGAGTAATAGGGAGCCGACTTTGTATATCCATTTTTATTCAAATAAAAAGGGGAATCCAGAGGTTTGCAGTATTGAATTTTTGATGGCAAACAGGAAGAAAAAGAAATTATCTCTGGAGAAGTCCAGGATGGTCAGTTTAGAGGAAAGTGAGGATAGCACATACAGATATGAGTATACCGTGGCATTTTATCCGGCTGGAGATACCATTTGGTGGTATGTAGGAGAAAAATTGGCACAACTGCCAGAAAACCAGAGAAAAAATCGAGAGACAGATGTAGTGGAATTTGTTCAGGATTTATTGAAGCTTACTGAAATTTCGGTAGTGGATATAGATACGGATGAAAAATATATGGATGTTTCGGTTAGATCAATGGATATTATTGATGGTGAAAAATCATATTTCATAAATTTATATTAAAATGATGTTTTTTCATTTTTTCTACATATTATAGATGGAGCTACAAATCTTGCTCCTATTTTTCTCTTTCCCTGTAGGCGGCGGTATCGTTAGGTATCCGCCGCCATTATTATACTGAATTTTGGGAGGATGTATGAGTGATCGAAAGGAAATAACAAAATTTTTAGGAAATCTTTTGGAAAACCAGTATTTTTCTGGAATAGGAAAGTATTGGGCGAAAGAGGTAAGTGTTGATTTCGGCAGTACCGAGAAAGCTAAAAGAGTTGATTATATGCAGTTTGTTCCAGAAAACCAATGCTCAGTGTCTGCTTTGGAAAAGGGAAGCTTTTTTTGCTATGAAATAAAAAGCTGTAAAGCTGATATATACAGTGGAAATGGACTGAACTTTCTTGGTGAAAAGAATTATATTGTTACGACAGCACAATGTTATAAAGAAATATATCCAGATTTAAAAAATCGAAAGCTTGACAAGTATATAAAGGAAAATTATCCAGATTCTTCTTTGCATTATGGAATTATCGTAGCAATTCCGACTTATTCGGAGATCGGGGAAGAAATAAAAAATCCAACGAAATTCGATTGTAAAGAAGGTGAGTGGAAGCTGTGTGTTGCAAAACGCTGCAGCGCAGGACTGAGAAAAAAATCATTGGTGGAGATGCTTTTTTGTATGTTGCGTAGCTGCCAGCACTGATTGGTCCGCTAGGTGTGAACTACCCATTTCCTAAAGCCAGTGGGATTGCGATAGCCTTATTTCAAAAGCGTACTGGGCATCATGAAGTTTTTTCTTGTATGAAAATGAGGCAATATAAAAGTGTTCCTACATATTAGATATGTAGCTATTATCAAATAATAATAAAAGTTTTTGTGACGAAGGAGGAAAACTAATGGATGAATTTTGTATCAGCTGGACGAAAAAAAGTGAATATGCCGAGGTTTCAGCACCAAACGGGTCTGCGCTTAAATCAAAAATGCTTAAGTATAGCAAAGAGTATCCTGACGAAGTAAATAATGTCGTTATAAACAAAGACGGCTCTTTATATTGTCATATGCCAATCCCATATGCCCATGTTTCACGTCCAAGAAAACTCTCTGAAAAGCAAAGAAATGCAGCAAAAGAACGATTACAAAAAATGTGGGCGGAGCGAAAACGCAAAGAAACTGAAGAAACAGAGGTTGACATGGAAACTGGCATGGAGATGCTTGACGAGATCCTGGACATGGAACTTCTGGATGAGACGGATGAGGACTGTGAGGAAAACAAAAATGCTTGATATGATACAGGATGGAGTAAGAGTATTTCACCTGCCAGACGATAATTTCTGCCTGGCAGATGAAGAACATCGAAGCCCCTTGGATATGGAAGAATGTCCAAAGGGAGAAGAGCATTGTACAGGGGATTGTTTTTACTATTCTGAAGACCCTGAGGATCGAAAAAAATAGTTTGACGAAAAGGAGTTACGATGGGATTAGGAACATCAGAGCAACTTTTAATAAAAGCTGTTGCAGAAAATGATATAAGAGAAGCTAAAAAATATGCACTGGCAGCATTAAAAAATGATACGACTCAGAAAAACAGATATTTTGTAAATAAATATACATCCATTCTGACTATGGAGGGAAGTAATTTTTTTGAGCTTCCTTCGGATCTGAAAGACATTCTGGTTTGTGAAGATGTTTCGCTTACTTTCAAAGAGGGAAGATATTACGCAAATCAAAAACAGCAGAAATTAGCAGAAAAGATATTTCGTATGTCTGATGTAAGCCAAAAATTAATGGAAATGCAGATTCCATATAAAAATGCTACTCTGCTTTATGGTCCGCCGGGAACCGGAAAAACGATGTTTGGGAGATACATCGCATTTAAGAAGAAATTGCCATTCTGCTACCTAAATTTTTCAAGAGTAGTAGACAGTTATTTAGGCGCTACTTCAAGAAATATTGCAAAAGTGTTTTCCTTTGCGGCAACGAACCCTTGTGTATTTCTTCTGGATGAAGTAGATGCAATTAGCTGTAATCGTGCCCAGGGTATGGGCGGCGGGGCAGATAAGGAAATCGGAAGAGTCACGATAACGCTCATGCAGGAGTTTGATAAACTGCCAAATGATGTAATTGTACTGGCTGCGACTAACAGGCTGGATATTCTTGATAAGGCGTTCATAAGTCGTTTTGCAATCAAACAGAAAATGGATCCTTTTTCTATTGAGGAGAACCGGAAAATGGTCTGCAAATTCCTCAATGATATCGGATATGAGTTTTCCGAAAATGAAATTAAGTGTGTGATTGGAGAAAATAGAGATCAAAGGGAAATTATGAGTCAAGTAGTACAGTTGCTGGCCGAAAAAATCGCAGAAAAAGCCGAGCATTAAGAGAGGGTAATCAGCCCTCTCTTTTTGATGAAAATCGGATAATAGCAAAAAGACATATTAAGAATGAAATGAAAATTTTGAGTAAGGGAGGATAGCAGATACATAACAAAAAATATTGAAAATATTATGGAGGAACTTGCTATGCAAAAGTATCGATCATCAAAGAGAGGGTTGACTTTTTCTATTGATCCTGAGGAAAAATATTATCCTGGCAGTCACTACATTTACGAGGTCCGGAAAAATTGTATTATTATTCGTCCTTCGGATAAAGGAATGACTGTATCAAGAAAAAAATCTGGAAATAACATCAGAGCGCTTTTTGATATTCGCAGGAAAGAAGTACGGAATGCCGTATCCCATTGCAGCTATCTGGAAATGGAAATAAAAGAGAACCGAATTGTGATCCGCTGTATCCAGGAAAACAGAAATAAAATTGTTTCCATGGAGGAAGTGTTAAAGGAATTTTCTATTTCTAATACTGTATTAAAACTGGCAAGTGGTTTAGAAGGACAAATTTCTTTAGCTGAGTACTTTGGAAGCACAGGTGGTTTTGAAACATATGAACAGCTGCCGGCGGCAAGAAAAAAAGATATCGAAAAAGTGTTTTCAGTAATGTCATTGTTTTCTGGAGCTGGAATGCTTGATTGGCCGTTTTATAAAGATAGTTGCTTTAAGATTGACTTTGCCTGTGATTATGATAAAGGGGCGTGTGAATCATACCGGGAGAATATCGGGAACCATATTTTATGCGGTGATATAAGAAATGTTTCTGGATATAAGGATCCGTACAATCTTATAATTGGCGGCCCATCCTGCAAACCGTTTTCTTCAAGTAATCGCAGGAAACGACTTGCAGAGCATGAGGATGTGGATCTGGTCAACGAATATATTCGGATTACGAAGGAAAATAAGCCTGAGATATTTGTGATTGAAAATGTACCTCAATTTTTAACCTGTCAGGATGGGATGTACTTAGCCCGTGTAATGGATAAGCTTGGAGCGGATTATGAAATTACATCCAGCGTTATTAAAGACTGTGATGTTGGGGGATACACCTTGCGGAAGAGGGCTGTTTTGATTGGCTCCAGGATCGGAAAGGTGATTTTACCGGCTCTTAAATTACGACCCTTGAAAACGGTGCGTGAAGCTTTGGAAAAAGTGACTTCGGATTGGTTCAATTTTTATGATCAGACAAGAAGTAAACCTGAAACAGTGAGTCAGATGGCTCTTGTAAGGCCAGGGCATAATTACAAGGATATTCCTGCGCTTAGAAATAAGCCAGATATGCATTCTGATCGTTATTACCGGTTGGATCCGGATAAGCCTGCGCCAACTATTGTGAATTGGAGAAAATTGCCACTCATTCATCCAGCGGAGAACCGGACGCTTACCGTGGCAGAAGCATCTGCTCTAATGGGGTTCGGTGAGGATTTTCATTTTTGTGGAACAATATCCGAACGGCAGCAACAGTGTGGAAATGGATGTACATATGCTATTGGAAAATTAATCAAGGAAACTGTTAAAAACGTACTGATTCAGTACCATGCAAAACTTGCATAAGGAGAAAAATATGGATAAAAGAAACGAAAGCAATATGCTTATTAAAGATAACTTACAGACTGAAATAACTAGAGTCAGCTTCTCGGCTATTGAATAACCGAGCATACGGAAAAGCGTGTAAGGTTACCAGTAGCCCCCGGAAGGGCGTGCTGACTAGACTCAGTGCAACGGAACCCACTTATAGTGAGGGATACCATTAGCACTACGTCCCGGATATCAACACCCGTCCCGGTTGTGCCCTAGCCGGAGCAGGGTTCAGGCAACGGATGTCTCCCCGGAGAAGGAGACACTGACCTGGTGCAGGAAGTATTCGGAACTTTGTCGAAGGGCGATGACTCCCGTATGGGAGGGCAGGACTTTTGCGTACCTGCCACAATCACAAAAGGAGGAACCAGCCATGAGTGTATTCGTGGTCGGGCTGAACGGATGCCGGCTGATGCCTGTATCTGAAAGGAAAGCCCGTTTAATACTGAATGATGGGAAAGCTTCCGTATACCGGAAGGTCCCGTTCACCATAAAACTGAACTATAAGACAGGCAGTACTACACAGCCCGGCAATCTTGGCATTGATACCGGTTCCCAGCACATCGGGGTATCCGTTGTGCGGGAAGGAGGTACGGTCTTACATAAGGAGGAGATCGGCCTCAGGGATTCCATGACAAAAAGGAAACTCCTGGAAGCAAAGGCTTCCTTAAGGAGAGGGAGACGCTGCCGGAAGATCCGGTACCGCCACCCGAAATGGAGGCCGAAAACAAAACGTGTCTACTGTGAGGTGCCGGACAAAAAAGGACGGCACTGGCAGAAACAGAAGAACACGTTCACATCAAGGCGGCCAGAAGGATGGCTGCCGCCGTCCCTGCAGTCAAAGACAGACCACCATATCCGGTGGATCAAAAAGCTGC
>OLQK01000492.1_pt1 | contig 41591 bp, 38 predicted proteins | sample 1672501 | NCBI WGS metagenome assembly OLQK01 (sample SAMEA3136693, study PRJEB25190) | human gut metagenome | biome: human gut; feature: human-associated habitat; material: faeces | place: Austria | collected 2013
GTCTGTCTGTCTGTCTGTCTGTCTGTCTGTCTGTCTGTCTGTCTGTCTGTCTGTCAAAGATTGTCGCTGAGCCATACATTTTTGTCAAGCCCCTTTTAAGAACTCCACCGTTTATCTGCGGAGAACCAATGCCCCTTCGTCCTCTATATAATTTAACTCTAAAGCATATAATCATGTTATAACGAATATTATACTACTTCAAAGTAAAATACATGCTGAGTAATTGTAGCATATGATTTCCCAACTTTCAAGTATAATTCTCAAAAAGTGTTAAATCTTTTTACTTTCAAGTCGTATAATTCGGCTTATCGGCAAGACGTATTTCCATCAAATAAATTTTTTGTTTTCGTTTGGCAAAATGAGGGGGCTTTACCGTAGTAGTGGTAGAGAAAGAGATACCGTAGCAAGCATAGGGAGTGTAGCCACACTCCCGAAAATGCCGCGCCCCTGCGCCTCGCATTTATGCTTGTTGGGATAGTCCCAAACCCTTATAGAGCGAATGGAAAGGACGGTGAACGAATGGCGATACGAAAGCGGAATATCGTACTGCGTGTCCCGGTGACGGCAGAGGAACGCGCCATGATTCAGCGGAAAATGCAACAGATGGGAACGGGCTGCTTCTCCGTGTATGCCCGCAAGATGCTCATTGACGGATATGTAGTCAAAATGGATTACAGCGACGTAAAAGCTCATACCGCCGAGCTGCAAAAGATCGGCAGGAACATCAATCAGATCGCCCGGCGCGTCAACGCCACGGGAACGCTGTACGCGCAGGACATTGAGGACATAAAGGGGGCGCTGACGGAGATATGGCAGTCACAAAGATCCATCCTGTTAAAAGCACCTTAAAAAAAGCGTTGGACTACATCACCAATCCGGCAAAGACCGATGAAAAGCTGCTGGTGTCCTCCTTCGGCTGCTCCATTGAAACGGCGGATATTGAGTTTGAGTTTACCCGCAGGCAGGCCATGAACAAAGGCAACAACCTTGCCCATCACTTGATACAGGCCTTTTCGCCGGGAGAAGTGGACTATGAGAAAGCCCATGAAATCGGCAAACAGCTTGCCGATGAAATTCTCGGCGGCAAGTATGAGTATGTGATTGCAACCCATATCGACAAGGGACACGTCCATAATCACATCCTGTTTTGTGCCGTGGACTTTGCCGAGCATAAGAAGTATATCTCCAACCGGAAAAGCTACGGAGAAATCCGACGCGCCAGCGACAGGCTGTGTAATGAAAACGGGCTGTCCGTCGTGATCCCCGGCAAGGAGCGCGGCAAACAATATGCCGAGTGGGACGCGCAGCAAAAAGGGACAAGCTACAAAGCAAAGCTGAAAGCCACCATTGACCGGCTCATTCCTCTTTCAGAAAACCTTGACGATCTGCTGCGCCGTCTGGAAGCCAATGGCTATGAGGTAAAGCACGGGAAGCATATCTCCTTCCGCGCCCCCGGACAGGAACGCTTCACTCGCACAAAAACGCTGGGCGAAGCATACAACGAGGAAGCCATAGCGGAGCGTATCAAGGGCAAAGTCATTCTGAAAACGCCAAAACCGGAGCACGGCGGCATTTCCCTGATGATCGACATAGAGAACAGTATCAAGGCGCAACAATCGGCGGGCTATGAACGCTGGGCAAAGATAGAAAATCTCAAACGCGCCGCCCGGACGATGGCGTTTCTGGATCAGAAAGGGATCGAGAAGTACGTGGACTTGGAACGCAAGATTGCGGAGCTGCAGGACAGCGGCGAGAAAACCACCGCCGCCCTGAAAGACGCGGAACGCCGCTTGTCGGATATGGCGCTGCTTATCAAGAACATAGAAACATACCGTGCGTTCAAACCGGTTTATGACGAGTACAAAAGCTCCCGCGACAAGGAAAAATATCTGCGCGGCCATGAGCGCGAGATCATCCTCTTTGAAGCGGCGGCAAAGGCGTTGAAAGCTGCGGGCGTCACCGGCAAGCTGCCGGATGTGGCAAAGCTGAAAGAGGAACACACCCGCCTGACGGGAGAAAAGGAGAAGCTATATGCAGACTATGACAAACTGAAAAAGCGGCTGCGGGAATACGATGCCGCGAGGCAAAATGTGGACAGCATTTTGTCCCCCGCGCACGGGCAGGTGCAGGACAAGAGCTTATAACACGGCGGCAACGGCACATTATTTTTGATAAAAGTAATGTGCGATTGTCGCGTGGAGTTCAAAAAATGTTTTCAAAACAATATTGACTTTTATACGGTCTTTGTTTTATAATATCCGTATGAAAGTTGGTGATGGCTTTGAAATCAAAATTGATTGAACAACTGCTTGTGGAAAATAATGGTATTTTGAAAACGGCTGACGTGATGGCGGCGGGCGTTTCAAAAGAATACTTTTATCAATACGCAAAAAGAAAAGGGCTTGAAAAGGCAGCGCATGGCATTTATGTTTCGCCGGACGCATGGCCGGATGAAATGTACCTGCTGCAAGCGCAGTTTCCGAAAGCGATCTATTCCCATGAAGCCGCGCTGTATCTGCACGATCTGGCCGAGAAAGAGCCGATGCCGCTTTCCGTTACCGTCCCGGCAAAGTACAACAATCCACTGCTTATGAAAAAAGGCGTGAACATCGTTTACGTCAAATCGGAATGGTATGACATGGGGATCAGCGAGGCCACAACTCCCGGCGGTCATACTGTCAAGGTATATGATAGAGAGCGTACTATTTGCGATATAGTCCGCAAGCGTTCAGATATGGACATTGCCGCATTTACCTATGCTGTTCAGCAGTATGCAAGGCAAAGGCAAAAGGATCTTCCCAAGCTGATGAACTATGCGAAAGCAATGCACATTGAACGCGGAGTCCGTGAAATTATGGAGGTGCTATTGTAATGATAAAAACATCAACGCAGGTCAAGGCTCTGATACGAAACATGGCAAAGAGCGACAGCGATAAAGCGCAGCTTCTAATACGCAACTATGGCATGGAGCGTTTTTTAGAGCGCGTTTCTCTGTCACGCTACAAGGACAATTTCATCTTGAAGGGCGGTATGCTCGTTTCCTCGATGGTAGGGCTGGATCACAGGGCGACGATGGATATAGATACCACGATACGAAATATGCCGCTCGGCGTCCCGGAGGCCGAGGCGATTGTGGAGGAAATCGCCGCTGTACCCGTGGAAGATAATGTGCGCTTTGAGATCAAGGACGTTTCAACCATCATGGACGAGGCGGAATACGGCGGTGTCCGCCTTTCTATGGATGCGCGGCTTGATACAATGCGCATTCCTCTGAAAATCGACATTTCAACAGGCGATACCATCACACCCGCCGCGATCAGCTACCGCTATAAGCTGATGTTTGAGGATCGCTATATTGACCTTTGGGCGTATAACCTTGAAACGGTACTTGCGGAGAAGATAGAAACCGTATTGTCCCGTTCAACGGCAAATACACGGCTGCGCGATTTTTACGACATACATATTTTGCAAAAGGCAGATATGACAATAGATACCGACATCCTCACCGCAGCACTTCGCGCCACTTGCCGTAAACGGGAAAGCGAAAGCGTCTTGCCGAGATATTCAGCCATTATTAACGAATTGGAAGCAAGCGACGCTATGCGTGAATTGTGGGAGAACTACCAAAAGAAGAACAGTTATGCGTCGGGCATCACATGGGACGATGCAATCACCGCAGTTCGTACACTCTGCGATACATGCATCGAAGCATCATAAGGAGGGCATGAAATGGGTTTTCTGGCTGCACAGGGCGCGATCCTGGCTATCGGGATCATTATTAGCGTTATCTGTACCGTTATAGGCTTGTTCTTCGGGCATATCATCCTGTTTGACAGTATCGCCCTCGGTGTTGTCGCCGGGGTATGCTGCAATCACTTCCTGCCGATCCATCCGGCGCTTTGTATCGTGATCGGCATAGCGGTGTTCCTGCTGCTGTTCTGGCTGCAAAATACCCGCGTCGGATTCTGGATCATCGGGGGCTTGCTCTCATTAGCGTATGCTTTTGTATTTGGTGTCCTTGCGTATGGTATATCCAATAATGATCCTGTTTGGGGATGGGTCGTGTTCGGTCTGTCATTTCTTATCATGGGCGGTCTGCACCTATACGCAAGGGAAAAGCAAGCATAAAATGGGTTTTCCCGTGGACAAATAGACGCGAAAAAAGCGGCTTATTGCAAAGGTTTTCAGCGCAGGAAAACGCTTCCCCGTATCATTCCCTTACCACACGCAAAAACAGCGTTTGAACTGTCCACAAAAACTTGGAGGGATTTTATGAAACAAATAATGAAATGGATTAGAATCATCGTACTTACAATATTCTGCGTTGATTGGCTCATTATTGGGGTGAAATTGCTGGATAATAGCTTTGATTTTTTGATAGAAGCATACGTTGCTTTTGCGTGTTTTGTGATACTATTGTTTTGCACTATCTATCAGTTGCTCGGCAATAAATGTCCTTATTGCGGCAAAAGGCGCGAAATAAACGGGGCATATTGTCCACATTGCGGGCGAAAGATAGAGAATAATGCAGAATGAATCCACCTAAAAAGAAAAGCGCGGGACGCGGCAGCCAAAGATGGCCACCGCGCCCCGCGTTTTTTCGTATAACGATTTTTAGCGATCAAAATACTGTTTGAACGTATCATTTGCCCTCTGCAAGAAAGCGTAATAATCCCGATAGGCAAGGCTGAGGCGCTGCATGGCAGGGATAAAAATGTCCTGATACCCGATTTTTGTTTGAAACTCGTTCAGACATTCTTTTAAGCGGTATGCCGGACTTGCCCGGTATTCCACCGATTCCATAACAGCTTGATACTGTTTCAGCATTTCCTGATTGCTGGCAATGAACCCCTGCGGATCATCCAGCGCCGCTGAAAGTGCGGAGAAGGCTTTTTGCATAGAATCAAGGTCAGTAATTGTAAGGGAATTAGAGAGATATTCTTGCAGATCATCCGGGATGGAGATTGTAATATCATCCAAAAAGCTGATGATCGTTTCATAGGCTTGCTGCTGGTCCTCCGTTTGGATAGGTTCGCTCAAAAACGGCGCAAAGTGCATACATACGAGCCGCCCATACCCTCCGGGGAACTTGTCGAGGATGCGGGTTAGGATGCTTTGCCTGCTTTGTAGGGCTTCCATTTGTAGCTGAACAGCTTCCCAATCGCCACTGTTCACAAGCCGCTGCATGATTTCCTGTTTTTCCTTCATAGTTGCTATTTCAAGTTCCTTCTTGTGGAGCATCGGAAGCAATGCAGATTGGCTATTATCTTTAAGCACCACCCGTATGTCTGCCACAGAGAGGCCGAGCCCACGCATAACGGCAATTTTCTTCAATTTCTCTACGTCATCATCGGAGAATTGACGATAACCGTTCTCGGTGACAGCGGGGCTTATCAACCCCTGTTCTCCATAGTATTCAATCGCTTTTTTCGTTAGATTGCACTTTTTGCACACTTCATGAATTAACATCATAATCACCTCCAAATATAGAATAAGCTAACCCCCAAGGTGACAGTCAAGAGTTTTTTGAAAAAAGCGCGGGACGCGGTAGCCGATGCTGCCACCGCGCCCCGCGCTTGTGTTTTCTCCTACTCGTCGGAAAGGGTCATGTGAAAGGCTGCGTCCTCAAATGCCGTATCGCTCATGCTGCGGAGCTTTTCAAGGACCTGTTCTGAAAGCGTTTGCATATTGCTGTCCATATAGGGCAGCGCATCGGCAATCGCCGTTATCGTTCTTCTGCGGTCTGCGTTGTGGTAAATGCAGATCAGGTTTTCTTCCTCAACGGTAAATTGAAAGTTGCTCATGCTGATACCTCCCATTCTGTTCTTATTCCATTTCCAACGACTGCCGGATGCTCCGTTTGGCAGCCTGTTCCTGCTGCTTTGGTTGGGCGGCCGCCCGCGCCTTATCTGCCTTTAGCTGGGCGCGTATAGACGGCTTTTTGCCCTCCGGCTCCCGCTGGGGCTTTCTGCTGTCCTCGGCCTTGACCGCTGCTGCAAGGGCGGTCAGTGAAATCAGCTCCCCGGGCTTTGCCTTTTCTTCCAGCTCGTCCACGGTGGGGGTATTGTTGATCTGCCCGTCGATCATGTTGTAATTCTGCTCGGTGGACATTTCTGCGTTTTTCAAATAGTTCTCCGGTGGCGCAGCGGCAACAGCAAATGCCCGTGTACCATTGCCCATAATCAAATACTTCCTGTCCTCAGACTGATGATGAACGCCATACCCGGCGGCCTCCATCTGTTCACGGCGCAAAGCTGTCACATGGAAGCTGCCACGGGGCGTTGTGACCCGTTCCCCGGTCAAGGACGCATCGGGAACGGGCGGCTCTACGGCGATAGGCTGGATAGAAGGAATATATCCGGCTGCGCGGTAGGCGTTATCGTTTAGCTGCCGTTGCCACGCTCCGGCGCTGGGCGCCCAGCGGAAACCGTTGGCTTTTAGTTCCTCCCGCGTCGCCTCGTCGGGCTTGCCGTCAAAGAAGATTTGCAGACGGTTTGCCTCCTTGTTGGCTTCCACGCGCCCGCCGTCGAATGTCCAGCCGGAGTATTCCTTTTCCCCGTGCCGTTTCAATTCCTCGATCCGCGCCCGCGTGCGCCGGATCTCCGCGTTGTTGTTGGAAAGCTCGTAGCTCTGAAAGGGCTTCGGCTCCAAATGCCAACTGCTTTTCATATCCTGCTGCAAGGCCTGTATCTGCTTCTCCGGGAGAACGGTGCAGCCGTCCAGCGTTCCGTGCTTGCGGTAATAGGCATTGATGGCTTTCATGTTCTCCTGCACCTCAACCAAACTGGCGAGCTTGACTTCCAGCTTTTGAACGGCCTGCGGGTCGTCGGCGCTGATCCCACCCATGCCCGTGCTGCGGATTTTATCAAGCAGACCTTGTACATCATGCCACTCCTGCATATTGCGGTCGCGGGCGGCGTTCTGCTTCTCCTTTTTGCGGACGGGGAAATTGCTGCTTCCGGCGATCATCACGGAGGGGACGCGAGCTTCGATGTCGTAATGCTTGTTCATGTTCTCCGCAAGGCGTCGGGCGTAGGTGTCCAAAAGGGTATCTATCCTTTCGTGATACATGGGATCGACGCGCCCTTTCTGTTCCTGCGCCAGCTCCGCCGCGTGATCCACCATGCGCCGGTATTCCGCCGTGGCGCTGCCCGCCTTGTAGTCCCGGAAGCTGTTGGCGTCGTTGGCGCGGCGGGCGGCTTCCTCATGGATGGGATAATACCGCACAGAGCCTTTTTCCTGTGCCTGCTCCGGCACTTCTTCCCGCGTCACCGGCTCATAGCTATTGGCGACGTATTCCTCCACGGTCATGCCCGCTGCTGCGGCCTCCTGCGCGATTTCTTCCTCCACATGGGCTTTGTAGTCCTGCAGCTCCTTGTCAAAGTCTGCAAGCTGCGGCGGGTCGGGCAGATCATAGTCGCCGCTGTTCAGCTTTTCCCGGCAGGCGTCCACATGTGATAGGACGGCATTGAAATATGCTGTCTGCTCCGGCGTAAGCGGTGCTTCTGCCTCCAGCATATACGCTGCGGTGCGCTCCTGCTGGGACAGATTGCGGTGCAGCTCCAAATACGGGACAAACTCATGCAGCAGCATATCCGTCTGTGCTTTTTCCTGTTCCCATGCCTCCGCGCCGTCGTTTCGCAAGACATGGGTTTTCCAATGCTCGTCTTGGGCGTAGTATTCGTGATACCCTCGGATATGGTCGATCAGGGAGCCGTCGCCGTCACCAAAATCCTGCCGTCCCTCGTAGTTGTCGCGTTCACCCTTGAAGGTGAAGTCAATGCGGAACTTGGTCTTATCGTACCAGCTTCCTTCATAGCCCGGCGTTTCACGCTCCACGCGCTTTTCCTCGTCCAGCGACTTGAACAGCGCGTCGGCGCGGGGAAGGGGCATCTGTTCGCCGTCTTGCAGCCGATCGCTTTCGCTCCAAATGATCGTTACCACCGGCTGCACAGCGGGATCAATGGACGGCGGCAAAGGCTCCGCCTGTTCCACCTGTGGCGCTTCTCGCTGCGCCTGCAGCTCCGCAAAGCGTCCCTCAATCTCACCGATCAGCTCGCTTGCCGTTTGGCGGATAGTTTCAAGGGAGGCTTTCAGCTCCGCGATCTCCTTGTCGCTGCTCCATCCGGCGATATATCCAAAGGAGTATTCGGAGGTTTCCAGCCCGAAATGCTGGCAGACGGTATAGGCAATGCTTTCCGCTTCCACCTCGCGGGTGCGCTGGTTGGGGCGTTCCTGCCGCTCCTGCGGAGGCAGGGACAGGTCAATATCGTGCAGCTTGGCGTGGGCGATCTCATGGATCAGCGTCTTAATCGTTTGCAGCTCGCTCATGCCCTCATCAATGGCAATGCGCTTGTCCGCAAGGCTGTAATAGCCGTGTGCGCCGCTCTCGATCTTTTCCAGTTCCACCGGCACGGGGGAGATTTCTTTCAGTGCCCGCCAAAAGTCCTCATACTGTTCAATGCTGCCGGTCAGGGCGTCCACGGACATATCCGGGATCTCCTTCCCGTCGGTCTGGCTCACATCGAACACGTTTACCACCTTATACCGGGGTATGGTGATCTCCTTCATTTCCATAACCGGCTTGCCATCCTCCCCGATGATGGGCTTGCCGGTATCGGGGTCAAGTTTTTCAACTTCTTTTCGGATTTTCTTATGGGCGGGGGCAAAGATTTTTATGCCTTTTTCCTCCGCCTTTACATGGCGCTCAAACTCGTCACGCCACTTACCATAGCCCGCCACAAGGGAGGCGTCGGGCTTTTGCAGCAGGATCAGCAGCGTATTGTTCAGGCTGTAATCGTGGAACTTGGACATAGCCCGCAAATACGCCTGGTATCGCTCGCTCTCGAAAAGCTCTTTTACGCCTTGTTCCAACCGTTCCGTCATTTCCTTTACTCTGCCCTCGGTGTCCGTAGCGGTCAGCACAAAGGGTCTTGCGTTAAAATCGCTCATGCGTTCACTCCTTTCGTCAAATAAGGGTTTGGGACTATCCCAATAAGCGAAATCCCCGCCGCCTCTCAGGGAAGCGACGGGGATTTTTCGGGAGTGTGGCTACACTCCCTATGCTTGCTGAGTTACTGTTTCTGTTCTATACGGTAGTTCACATACTTTTCTCCCGTATCACAAAGAAGCACGGTGCCGTCATAGGTTTTGCCGGTGCGCTCGGAATACAGCCCTTTGACCTTTGCCTTGCCGTCCTTCAAAAGAGCGGCGGCAATCTTCTTTGTAAACGCTGTCTTTCGGCTCTCAAAGAAGCGGTCATTTTTCCACATCACAAAGCGGCAGGCGCGGTCAGAACAGTAATAGTTTTTCTTGCCCTCATAGACGGGGCTTCCGCAGCGGGGACAGGTGCCGACGGCCTCCTTCTCCGGCGAAAACAGCTTTTTCCCGTCCTCGCTGATATGGGAATAGGTCTTTACCAGCTCCCGCACAAGCTCCGCAATGCCCGCCATGAACTCTTCCGGGTCGGCTTCGCCCTTGGCGATCCCTGTCAGCCTGCTTTCCCATTCGGCGGTAAGCTGGGGCGATTTAAGAAGCTCCGGCAGTATCACCGCCAGATTTACGCCGTCTTTGGTAGGCACAAGGCTTTTGCCCTTGCGCTCGGCAAACCCGGCAGAGATCAGCTTTTCGATCATGGCAGCCCGTGTAGCGGGCGTACCCAGCCCTTTGCGCTCTGCGTCGTCGGGCATATCCTCCTTGCCCGCGCTTTCCATCGAGGAAAGCAGCGTATCTTCGGTGTAGGGCTTGGGCGGCGTTGTGTAATGCTCGGAAACGGAAGCAGAAGGTTTGTCAAAGGTCTGTCCCTCGGCAATCTCCGGCAGCTCCATTTCATCCTCGGTTTGTTCCGTGTCCTTGCTTTTCAGCGTCAGACGGAAACGGCGCTCCATGTCCTTCCAGCCGTCCGACAGAATCCGCTTGCCCTTGGCGGTGAACGGCTTGCCGCAGCACTCAAAAACCGCTGTGACCGCCTCGTACTCATGGGGCGGGGCTACGGCGCATAGGAGCTTCATGCAGACAAGAAAGAGCAGCTTTTTTTCGCTTTCCGCAAGTCCCTCAAAGCCGGTCTTTGCAAACGCCGCCGTTGGCAGGATCGCGTGATGGTCTGTCACCTTGGCATTGTCGATCATTCGCCCGATGTTGGGTGAAAGCACCGCACCCTCTGCAAAGGGCAGCATGGGCAGAAGCGCCGAAACAAGGTCGGCCGTCGATGCTTCCATGTCGGAAGTGATGTAATTGCTGTCCGTTCTCGGATAGGTCAAAAGCCGCTTTTCATAGAGGGCTTGGGCGTAGTCAAGGGTCTGCTTTGCGGTAAAACCATAAACGCGGTTTGCCTCCCGCTGTAAGCTCGTCAGATCAAAGAGCTTCGGCGGCTGCACGATCTTTTTCTCCTTCGTCAAAGAGATACAAATGGCCTGCGATTGCTCGCAGTCAGCTTTGAGCTTGTCCGCCTCGGCAGCGTCCGGGATATGCTCGCTCTTTGCGTCTGCGCCGCCGCAGCCGATATGCACGATATGATATTTCTCTTTCTTGAAGGTCGTAATCTTGCCGTCGCGCTCCACCAGAAGATTGAGCGTCGGAGAAAGGACGCGCCCCACGTTCAGGGTCTTGTGATACAGCACGGAGAAAAGGCGGGTGGCGTTGATCCCCACCAGCCAATCCGCCCGCGCCCGGCAGAGCGCCGATTGATAGAGGGCGTCATACTCTTTTCCGTCCCGCATGGCGGCATAGCCCTCGCGGATGGCGCTTTCCTCCATGCTGGAAATCCAAAGCCGCTTGACCGGCTTTTCGCATCCGGCCTGTTCATAGACAAAGCGGAAAATAAGCTCGCCCTCGCGCCCGGCGTCGCAGCCGTTGACAAGCTCGGTCACGTCGGCGCGGTGCATCAGCTCTTGCAGCACGGCAAACTGTTTTTCCTTGCCCGGCGTCAAGGTGTACTTCCATTTCTCCGGCAGTATGGGAAGATCCTCATACTGCCATTTCTTAAAACGCTCGTCATAGCTTCCGGCGTCCGCCATGCTGACAAGATGCCCGACGCACCACGATACAAGAAGGTCATCCCCCTGTATGTAGCCGTTCTTTTGCTCCGCTGCGCCCAGCGCCGCAGCTACGGTCTTTGCCACAGAGGGCTTTTCACAGATAATCAATCTCATTCGTCGTCCTCCTCGTCAAACAGGTTCAGAACGTCGCTCTCATCCTCGAAATCGTCTGTTTCCTCGTCGTCATCGTCAAAATCGAACTCGTCAAGGTCGCCGCCGCCTTTGCCGGACGCTTTCGGCTTTCGGAACTTGAAATACCAAACGGCTGCGCCGCCCACCGCAAGGATCAGCAGCACGGCAAGGATGCCGCCCATACCGCCGGACTTTTGCGGCTCCGCTTCATCGGGCGGCGGTGTCTGCTCCGGCTCGGTGGGCTGTAATTCTCTCCCCGCGCAGTTTGTCATATCGTTTTTGCACAGCGGGCAATTCATGTTGACATGGCCTGCGGTGCATTTTTCGGTGCAGCTACAGGCAAGCGGCGCGGTCTGCCCGTCCTCCAACAGCGACAGAAGATCGGCTTCGTCCACGGGATTAAGGAAATAGGTCTGGTAGCGTTCCTCCTTCTCGTCCAGCAGCTTATCGTAGTCGATGATGATATACAGCGTATTTCCGTTCCGGGTCTCCACGGTAATAAACTGCTTGTTCGTGTGCTTGTCATAGAGAAGATCGCGGGTCGCCGCGATCCCGTCCTCGGTAAACGGAGTTCCCGGCTCAATGGTCGGCATTGGCTCCGGCGTCGGTTCAGGCGCGGCTTCCTCCGTCTGCTCTGTTTCATTGGGCGGCAGCTCTGCGTCGTGATAATTGCCACCGTCGGCATAGGCCACGGTGGAAAATGCGGTCATGCAAAGGCTGACGGCAAGCAGAATCGTTATTCTTCGTGGCAGCTTTTTACTCGTCCATTTCATCGTCTGCGTCCTCCTGTTCGTGGTATGCGGTTTCCACGGGCGGCACGTTGGCAGCGCCGCCGCGCAGGAACGCGATCAATTCCTCACGGGTCATGCACATGGAGCGAACAAGGCTCACGATCTCAAAGTTTTCGTACTCCGTGCGCTTGCCTTCCAGCTTTTTGAGCTTGTTTTGATACTCGGTGATCCTTGTGCGGGTCTTTTCGATCTCGCGTTCAAGGCGGTCAATTCTGTTCATTGCCATAGGGTAAAATCTCCTTTCTGTTATCGGTTGTACGGCGGTCTGCCGTAGGCGTAGAAGTGGGATTGCCAATAGGAACTATTCAAGTTGGAATAAGAGATTGGGTCGCCGCAATGCAGCATCATGGAGTTGCCCACATAGATGCCCACATGGGAAACGCCGGGAGTGTCATAGGTGCCGGTGAAAAACACAAGGTCGCCCGGCTGCGGGTTGGAAACGGGGGTGCAGATGTTGTAAAGCCCCTGTGCGCCCAGCCGCCCGGTGTTGCAAAGGCCGCTGTTTGTCAGCACCCATGAAACAAAGCCGGAACAGTCAAAGGACGTGTTCGGATTGCTGCCGCCCCATACATAGGGATAGCCCAGATACTTTTCCGCTTCGGCAATCAGCGCGGCAAAGGTTTCATCCTGCAAGGCAGACGCGGGGATTTCGTAGCCCTCCGGTCGATTGGTGATGTATTTGCCGATATAGCCGGAGTTGTCGAACAGATCCGGGCGGTTGCCCAGCGCGGACATATACAGCGCGTACCGCGACATCATTTCCTCACCCATGATATACACGGGAAGATGGGACAGGTTGAAGTTTTCCAGCTCTACGGTGCAGATGTAATAGGTGTAGGGCACCTCAACCTCGTATTCGTATTCCTCCGTCGTCACTTCGCCGGTTTCCGGGTCGATGATATAGCGTGTGCCGGTGCGGGTTTCCGTGCGGTAGCGGGTTTCCGTTTCTACGGTTTCGGTCAGGATGTATTGCTTCTCAAACAGCATTTGCAATGTTCCCTGCGCCTCGCCAATCGTCCACGTCCCGTTATGCCACGCGGAGAGGATGGAGATCAGCACATACGGATCATGCTCGATCTCGTCAAGGTCAAAGTGATACTCGTCGTAGTCGTGGGTGCTTTCGTAGGTATCAAGATAATTTTGCAGTTCTGCTTCCATGCCGCAGTAGGCGGCTTCGGCGGCAAGCATATCTGCGTCCTCCGCTTCATAAGTGGAAGCGGCCACAGCGCCGCCACCGCCGGAGAACAGGAGCGAACAGGATTGCAGCCCGGAAATCAGCAGCACCACCAAAAGGAAGATACCGCCGACAATGGCAATGCCTTTCCAATGGCGGGCGACAAAGGACGCGGTTTCTTTCGCTTCTTTGGCAATGCGCTTTGCCGCCTTTGCCGACGCCTCGGCGGTCTTTTTCGTGGTCTGGGCGGTTTTCTGTGCCGTGCTTCCGGCAGACGCCGCCGTCCTCGCTGCCCACGCCGCCCTTGCGTATTCCTGTTTCTGCTTTTGCTTTTGGAAAAAACGGGACATGGGATTGCTCCCGGAAAGCTGCGGGTTTTCATGCAGCGTCTTTTGATAGAGGAAATCCGCGTTGGCTTTGATGGCTTTCCGTTCTGCCTTTGCCGCCTTGCGATAGGGTTTCATTTTCCTGCGGCGGCGTCCAGTCTGGATTGCTTTTCCTGCGCCGCGCTCCAAGAGTTCTTCACCCTTGTGCCCGCTCTCTACGCCTGCGTTCTCTCCCTCAACCTCATGGATTTTTCCGTGAAGATAGCCGCCCGCTTCCCGGATGGGACGGCCTAATGGGTTGGGCTTGATCTTGGGCGGCTCCTTGTCCACCTTGTCAAAGCACAGCTTCGTTTTCACCTTGCCGCTGGCTTCGTCAAAGACCTTCTCCTTTTGCAGTACGGTCTTTTTCGGGATCTTCGCCCGCGCAGCGTCCAGCTTGTCCGCTTTCTTTTCCGCGCGGGCTATGTGTTTTTGCATCTCCGGCGTCGCCCGTTCCTCGTCGGTAAATTGCAAACGGGAAACGCGCTGCTGCGGGGAATATCGGCTTTTCCGCGCCGCTTTTCGCGCTTTGTGCGCGTCATGCTCCGCCGCTGCCCGGCCAAGGAGCTTTTCGGCTGCGCCGTGCTTTGTGGGCGATCCTTTATCCTCCGGCGCGGTAAAGCTCTGCTCCGCGCCGCGCTCGGATATGTTTTGTACTTCGCCCGTGGATTGATTTTCCTGCACCAGCCCGTCGCGGGTCATGTGCTGGGTAATCTTATCCCGTGGCTTTAACGGGTCTTTCAAGTTGCATCACCTCCGATCCGTTCCCTTGCAAGGGAACAAAAGTCTGTATTCAGCTCAATGCCGATGTAGTGCCTGCCATGCCGCTTTGCCGCAAGCCCCGTTGTGCCGCTGCCCATAAAGGGATCCAGCACAACGCCTCCGGCGGGACAGCCCGCCAGAATACAGGTCTCCGCCAGTTTCGGGGGATAGACGGCAAAATGCCCGCCCTTATACGGCACGGTGTTGATAAACCACACGTCGCGCTTCGCTCGGACGGGCGAAATCATATCGTCTGTGATACTGCCTTTTTCCCTCGGCTTGTTGATGTTCTGCGTCTGGGGCTGTCCCGGCACGGGGACGGAGTATTTACCGACGCCGCGCCCGCTTTTCTTCCGCTGGGCGGTGGTAGGGGCTATGGGCTCTGCTATGGCAAGCCAGTCATAGAAATACCGCCTGCCCTTGCTGAACAGGAAAATATGCTCATGGCTTCGGGTGCAGCGGTCTTTGGTGCTTTCCGGCATCGGGTTTCCCTTTGCCCATATAATGTCATTGCGTAGATACCAGCCCTCGCCGCGCAGCGAAAAGGCCAGCATCCACGGTATGCCGATCATGTCCTTGGGTTTTATGCCCTTGACGGCGCGGGAGAGCGAAACGCTCTGCCCAGCGCGGCCGATGGGGTACTTGGGATCGCGGTACGTTCCCTTGCTCCCGGTGCCGCAATAGCTGTCTGCGATATTGAGCCACAGTGTCCCGTCTGTGCGCAGCACCCGCCAGACCTCGCGGAATACGGCGGTTAGCCTTGCTATGTATTCCTCCGGCGTATCCTCGCGTCCGATCTGCGCGTCCATGCCGTAGTCGCGCAGCCCGTAGTAAGGCGGGCTTGTCACGCAGCAATGGACGCTTTCATCCGGCAGGGTTTTCAGCATTTGCAGGCTGTCTCCGCAAAGTATGGTATCAAGGGGCAGCGTCATACACCGTTCACCTCGCTGGGCTTGGTGGACATGATGCGGTATAGCTCGGTGTCCTTGGGGAAATGGTCGGCAAAGGGCAAAATCACGTTTTCAAAGAACAGCAGCCCTTCGCCGGGTGCAGAGTTGGTGACGTGCTTTAATTGCTCTGGGGAAATGTTCAGACGTTCCGCAAGTATTTTCTTGTCGCCGGCGGCTTGATTGAGCATACAGATATAGTCGCTGTTTTCGAGGATGTTTTCGATCTCCGGCGAGGACAGGAGATCCTTCACGTTCTGGGTCGCCCCTGTGGGAACACCGCCCCATTTACGAAAACGCTTCCAAATCTCTGCGGAGTAGGCCGCCGTCTGCGGCTCTTTCAAAAGCAAGTGGAACTCGTCGGCATAGTACCAGGTGGCAAGGCCGGTATTGCGGTTTTGCGTCACCCGGTTCCACACCTGATCTTGGATAATGAGCATACCGGGCTTTTTCAGGTTCTTCGGCAGCTCCTTGATGTCATAGCAGACAAAGCGGTTGTTGATGTCCACCGTTGTCCTGTGATTGAAGAAGTTGAGGGATCCCGAAACATACAGGTCAAGCGCCTGCGCCACACGGTCGGCCTCCGGGATCTGCTGCTCCATAAGCGCCCGGTGCAGGTCGGAGAGGATCGGCATATTCTCCGGGCGCGGGTCGGCAAAGTATGGCTGGTAGATACGCTGTACCGCCCGGTCTATCACCGTTCTTTCGATGGCTTCCAGCCCGGTCTTGCCGCCCATGATAAGCTCACAGAAGGACAGCACGAAATCGGATTTGAGCGCCAGCGGGTTTTCATCCTCCGAATAGTTCAGGTTGATGTCCAGCGGATTCACATAGTCGCGGCTTGTGGGTGAGAGCTTGATGATCTGCCCATGCAGCAGTGTCACCAGCGGCGCATACTCGCCCTCCGGGTCGCAGACGATCACATGGTCGTTTGTTTTGAGAATGATGCTCACCATTTCCCGCTTGCAGGAGAAGGACTTGCCGCCGCCCGGTGTCCCGAACACAAGGCCGTTGGGAGAACGGGCGTTTTTGCGATCCAGCATGATCATGTTGCCGGAGGTGGCGTTTAGCCCATAGTAAAAACCGTCGCTCATAAAAAGCTCCTGCGTCACAAAGGGAACGATGATCGCAACTGCCGAGGTCGTCATGCCCCGCGTGATCTTGATCTGGCTCTGCCCCAGCGGGAGGGACGATACAAGCCCCCGTTCCTGCTGGAAGTCAAGCCGCGTCAGAGTGCAGTTGTATTTCTGCGCCACGCCTGCGGCACGGAACACGTCATTTTCCAGCTTTCGCTTCGTGTCCCCAAAATTGAGGACAAGGAAGGTGATAAAGAAGTACCGCTCGTTCCGGCTTTGCAGCTCATTTAAGAGCTTCTTTGCGTCGCCGCCGTAGGTGGCAAGGTCGGAGGGCAGGATGTCCATATCGTAGCCGTCCCGCACCGCCTTTTTCTGTTCTTGGATCTTCATGGCGTCAAGGTCTGTGATCTTGCGCTTGATCATCTTGACGGCCTCCGTCTGATCGAGGGCTTGCACATGGAGATTGACGACGATGCCGCCCTCCGTGTTGAGAAAGTCCGTCAGAATGCGGTCGTTCAGCTCCGGCGTCAGGATTTGCAGAAAGCTCACAGCGCCCAGCTTGCCGCCCATCTGGAACATACGGCTGTTCTTAAAGGCAAAGGAGGACGGTGCAATAAAGTCCTTGGTGGACAAGCCGCCTGCATGAAGCCATTTCCAATCAAATTGAAAACGCTCGCCCTCCGGGTGCAGGATGCCGTGCAGCACCTCCAAACGCTCCTTGCCGTTTAGCGCCCTTGCCGCCGCGCCCATTACCTTGAAATAGCCGAGTATATCCGTTTCGATGCGCAAAAGCCTTGCCCGCGCCGCTTTCAGGTCGTCGGCTTCAATGGTATAGGTCAGATACTTGGTCTTGACGTTCCCGTTGTTGCCGCGTTGAAGCTGTCGCTTCAATATCCCCGTGTTTTCCTCCCGGATATGGTCTAATCCGTCGCCGCAGGGCGGGATCTCAAAGCTCTTGGCAAGCTGCTCCCGGTCGGTCTTTCGGTTGACAAAGGTTAGCTGCACATGGATAGAGGCGTCCAGATAGTTATACAGGTCGCACAGGTATTCAAAGATCGCCGTCTGGTCGTCGGGCTGAGCAAGCTGATAGTTCGTATCGAAAAACTCAATGCAGCCCGAATACTGCCGCTCGCCCAGATAGCAGATGCCGTCCGGGTACATGAGTTGGTAGGGTATGGTATCCTGCGCCGAATGGGGCTTGCCGTCGCCCTTATACTTGCGGATCACCGCGTCGATTTGTTTTCTTTCTGCGCGGGTCAGCTTGGGCTTTTCCGCCGCGCTTTTGCTTTCTTTTCGCTTTGCTGTTTTGGACAATCGCCTTTACCTCCTTTTCCATTTGACTTTGCCTGATAAGGGCTTCATACGCATTGTTCGTCATATACGGGCGCTCCTTGGGTCTCAAAAAGCAGCTCTCGACGATATGCCGCCCGATGACTTCAAGGGGCTGCCCGTTTTTTTCATAGACGCCGAACAGGAAGCCGGGCATCATGGCGAGGATCATTACCAGCGCCGCCACCGTCGTCCCTGTACTGCCTTTGAGTAAAAAGAAAAGCGGCACTCCCATCAGCGCCGCCACAGCGAAACAGATCAGTTGTCGCTTTGTCAAATTGAAAAGCACCTTGGATTTCACTTTCGATAAATCCTTTGGCACGTTCACATAGGCCACTTACTGCCTCCTTTCCGCAAGCGTGATGTCGCTTGCTATTTCGTTGCCCCACGCATCCCAGCCCGGCACTTTCTGCCGGGCGAACAGCTCCACGCGGGGAAGGTCGCCCATGAGGGAAACGATTTTCTCTCTTGCCTCGTCGGGCTTTTTGCTGTGCTGCTCCACAGGGGATATGATGAATTGATGTATGCCTGCCGATTGCCGCTTGGGGTGTCCTTTGGTGGCCAGCAGGCAGATTTCCCCGTTGCTCCGCGTCCAGAAGCCCAGCCCGTAAAACCACGACGGGCTTTTTCGGTTGCGTTTGAGCCATACGAAAGCTACGGTCTTATACCGAAAGCCCCACGCCTTGATAAGCCGCAGAGCTTCGGGAAGCTGGGGGAAGGTCGCCCACAAAAACAGGGCGCAGTCCTTGTCCGAAAGCTCCGAAACCGGCAAGGCGCAGAGGGCGTCAATGCCCATAGTCGGGTAGTGGTTTTCCGCCGCGCCCTTGACCTTCTTGCTCGAATAACGCCACGGTGGATCGGCGTAGATGATGCTGTATTTCCCGATAGCTCCACCTCCGTCAATGCGCGCCGAATACTGCGTTGGAAATGCTGCCTGTCTTAAACAGGCAGAAGCACAGCAGCACCGTATAGCCCATAGCCCGCCAGATCGCGCCGGATATATCGCCGCCTGTGCCGATAGACTGTATCAGCACCGCGTAGATTCCCACGCAAACCATGATAAGGAACGCTTGGAACGCCAGCGCCAGCAGGGATTTTAAGTAGTTTTGTCCCATGCTGCGCCATTCGCCGTTTGCCATAGTCGAAAGCGGGATCGGACCGAGAGAGGTCACAAGATATATTTGTATCATCCTGCCGTAGATCACCAGCATAATGCAGATGGAAAGGACGTTCATAGTAAGCCCCACGAACAGGGATTGAAACCACAGCCCCAACAGCGCCCCCAGTCCCATTGTTTCAAGCTGCGCTTCAAGGCTTGGAACGACAGTCGCAAGGTCGAGGCTGGTATTGCCGACAATCACGCCCGCGCTTTGGTTTACCACCTGCTGCGCCATGTCAAAAATACCCATGACGATATTCCATGTGTTCGTGACGATCAGAACGGCGGCAAAGGTCTTAAACACCCATTTGAAAAACATAAAAGTGTCGATGTCGTGCATATTGTTCTTCTCCGTCACCATCTGGATCAGCTCGTAGGTCATGACAAAGGCGAGGATCGCACCCGCAATGGGGATAATGACCGTTTCCGATAGGTTGCGGATCATGTTGAATATTCCGGCGTTCCAGCCCTGCGGCGTCGCCCCAACTTCACCGGCAACTTCGCCCACTTTCTGATTGACGGTATCGAACAGCCCCGATAGGTTGCTGATGATGCCATCCCTCAAAAGCTCTTTGATCCAATCTGTCAGCCAATCAATAATCAAGGCAGCACCTCCTTTCCCGCGCCCGCCCGCCGGTGACAGGCGGGCGCGTAAGGTTTATTTGCATGATTTAGCCGAACAGACCGGAGAGCAAAGGGACGAGGACGATGCCGATCAGGGCAACGCCGCCGCCAGCCATGAGCTGTTTCATACCCTGGCTTTTCGCGCCGGGGTTGTCCGAGCCGTAGCCCTCCAAAAGGTTGATAACGCCCCAAATACCGAGGCCTGCGCCCAGCGCGATCACAAGGGTCTGCAAAACGCCTACTGCGGAATTGAAAAATGACATAGTTTTACCTCCAATTTTAGTTTTGAAAATGAAAAAGCCGCCCTCATTCGGCGGCGGTTGCAGCGTCCGTTTCCGGCAGCTCGATGTCGTATAGGTCAAACGCTTCTTCCGGCGCGATTACCGGCGAAGAGCGTTTCTTCTTTCTTTGCGCCCGGATGTATTTCTCCACATCAAAGCTGTTTTTCTTGTCGGCGTCGGACAGGTACTTGTACCGTGGATGCTTTGTGATGTCGTATTTCTTGGAGAAAAACGGCCTCACACCGCGCACCTGTAAAATACACTTGCCGCCGTCCATCGTTGCGATTTCGTCCTGCGTCATCAACTCCTTTCCCAATTTTTGATAGTTCAGTCCGTGGGAGATTTCCTTGCCCCTGTTTTCGGAGGTGTTGAAGCTGTCGATTGTTTCCTTGCCTAATAGCTCCGAGATTTCTTTCAGGGTGGTTTTCTCCTTCCCACCGAGGAATAGCATGGTGTCACAGTTGCCCGCTATTGTGTCTGCGTTATCCTTGTAAAGAGCCTTTAGCTGGCTCTGTGACTGCAAAATGATAGAGGCCGATATTTCACGGCTTCGGATGGTGGCGATCAGCTTGTCAAACTGCGGGATTTGCCCGATGTTGGCAAACTCGTCCAATATGCAGCGCACATGAACGGGCAGCCTGCCGCCGTACACGTCATCCGCCTTGTCGCAAAGCAGATTGAAAAGCTGGGACTGCAAGATTGCGATCACAAAGTTAAAGGTGGCGTCCGTATCGCTCATAATGAGAAACAGGGCGGTCTTGCGGTCGCCCAGCGTGTCCAGCTCCATTTCGTCGTACTCCATCAGCTCCCGCAGCTCCCGAATGTCAAAGGGCGCAAGCCGCGCCCCGCAGGAAATCAGGATGCTTTTAGCGGTCTTGCCCGCCGCCAATTTGTACTTGGCATATTGCTTGACGGCAAAGTGTTCCGGGTCGCGCTCCGCCAGCCGGTCAAACATGAGATCGACGGGGTTTTTGTAATCCTCGTCGTCCTCTCTTGTGTCGGAGGCGTCGATCATATCCAAAAGCGTGATGATATTCTTTTCTTCCTCCGGTGCTTCGTAGAAGATGTAGCCGATTAGGGCGGTGTAGTAGAGACGTTCCGCTTTCACCCAGAAATCTTCCGTGCTTTGAGCACCCTCGCCCTTGGTGTTCAGGATGATGGTGTTTACCAGCTTCAAAATGTCCTTTTCGCTGCGCAGATACGCAAAGGGATTATAGTGCATGGACTTCTGAAAGTTGATCGTGTTCAGCACCTTTATTTCATACTTTGCCCGCTGCAAAAGCTGTCCCACCTCCGATATGAGGCTGCCTTTTGGATCGGTAATGACATAGCTGGAATGAAGCTGCATGATGTTGGGCTTACAGAAAAAGCGGGTCTTTCCGCTGCCGCTGCCGCCGATCACCATGATATTCTTATTTCTCGCGTTCTTCGGGTCTTTGGGGCGGTTACTCATCATAAGGCGCTCCGTTTCCGTCAGCAGCACATTGTTGTCAAAGACGGGATTGATGAACGGCTGTATATCTTTTGCGTTGCCCCATCGGGCCGTTCCGTACTCCATGCCCTTACGGTATTTTTTGGCGTTCTTCTGTTTGGAATAGACCACCAGCCGGATTATCACGGCTCCGGCAAGCCCGATCAGAATATCGACGGGATGGACGCTTGGCGCTATGCTTTCAAAAGCTGCTGTGAAGCCCTGCCCGATGTGCAGGAGCTTGGCGGAGAGATCAGCCCCCGGCGACAGCCGGAACGCTTCGCCCAGCTTCCCGAACAGATACACAAAGGCAAGGTAGGGCAGATGGAGAATGATTTGCTTTTTTATATCCTGTTTCATAGATCGATCCCCCTGTCCTTGTTCTTCACTTTGTCCCGTGCGGTAATACGCTTTGCAACCTCGGCTTTTTTCGCGGTCAGATCATCCCGTATGGAGGGCTTGCGCTCCTTGTCCAGCTTTTTCTTGGAGAACTCCCGAAAGGCGGCGGTCAGCACATCGGCGTCCCGCCCCTTGAAGAACACAAGGTATCGGTCATCCGTCTTTTTTAGCGCAAAGTCGATCCCGTATTTCTTGGCGGTTTGGGAAAACGCTTTGATATTCCCGTCTGTGATTTCGATATTGGAAACGCCCGTATTTTGGCGCATGAGCTGTTTTAGCGTCTGTTTCCCATGATGGGGCGCATCTCTGTGTTTTTGATACTGTTGCAAGAGCTTTCGCAGGGCTGCTTGCAGCAGCCGCGCATCCAGCTTCGCCGCTTTGATGGCGAGCGCAACCGTTTTTCTCGTCACTTCTTCCTGCAAAATATCCCTCCTTTCGGCGTTTTACATGACTTTATATAAGGCCGTTTGCCATATCGTGGGCGACAAGGGCGGTATAGTAATTTCCGATGGTGGACGGCGCATTGAACAGGGCTGCACGTAAATACTGCTTGATGCTTCGGATCTTGGTGGTGTTCTCCCGCATACCGTCCAGCACAAAGCGGATGTGTTCGCTGTCCAGTTTCATAAACTTGGCTTTTACCAGCTCTGCCGGATAGTCGTCACCAGCAATTCGGATCGTCTTTCTGGCGCTGCATACCGTTTCAAGGATCAGGTCAACGATTTCGTCAATGCGGTCTTTCTCAAGGCGGAAGTCCTGCAAGAGAAAGTCGTACTCGATATTCTCCTTGATGATTTCCTCGTAAATCCTGTATGCGTCGTTCATTTCCTTTCCCTTCCTTTCCGGCGGCGAAGCCGCAAAAGAGTTATCCACACCATCCACATCACAGGGGGAGGGATTTAGGGAAGGGAAAGGAATGGAATCGGTAGTTGATACATCCGTATTTGATTTTTCTTTTTTTGGTAAGTCAGTTCTTTGTATATCTTTATTTAATTGCGTTGGATTTTCCAACGTAGGTTTTTCCAACGTAGGATTATCCTGTGTTGGATTATCCAATGTTGGATTTTCCAATGTAGGTAAATCCGATGCTGGCTGCGGCGTTTCATAGATCACATAGTCCGCCCCTCGCAGCCGTCCTTTCTCGTCGCGCTCTCTTGAACGGACGATATATCCGGCTGTTTCCAGTTCCTTTACCGCCTCGCGGATCGCGTCGATCTGCTCCTTGTTGATAAAGGCAAGGCCTTTCAGCGTATAGTCCCAGTCATCCGGCAAGGACAGCATTTGTGACAGCAGCCCCTTTGCCTTTAGGGACAGCTCCTTGTTGCGCAAGTGATGGTTTGACATGACGGTATAGCCGTTGTTCTTCTCTACGCGAAATATTGGCATTTATGGTTCACCTCCTATGCTTGGTATCTTGTTTCGGGCATGAGAAAAGCCGCAGACCTTCCAAACGAAAATCTGCGGCGTCTTGGCATACGAAAAGGGATGCTCCTTGATAGAAACATCCCTTTCGCTCGGTTATTCAGTTTTTTCAGTTAACCTGTTTGCCCTCTGCCCTTAAAAAGTGTTGATTTTACTTGGTTTTCTCTTGCTTTCCTACGTCAGAGGGCATTTCAGGGCGCTTCTTTTTTACTTTGCAAGGAACGCGCTACAAACGCGACACCACGAGATCGCCCATCTGCGCCGTGCCGACCAGCTTGTCGGCGGGCGTGTCGGACTGTTTGATGTCGCCGGTGCGCCAGCCCTCGTCGAGCACGGCGGTCACCGCGCGGCGAATGTCGTCGGCGGCCTCGCCCATGTCGAAGCTATAGCGCAGCATCATCTCGACGGACAGGATCTGCGCGAGCGGGTTCGCGATCCCGCGTCCCGCGATGTCGGGCGCGCTGCCGTGGCTGGGCTCGTAGAGGGCGGTGCCGTCGCCGAGGCTGGCGCTGGCCAGCATGCCCAGCGAGCCGGTGATCTGGGCGGCCTCGTCGGACAGGATGTCGCCGAACATGTTCTCGGTCACCACCACGTCGAAGTCGACAGGGCGGCTGATCAGCTGCATGGCCGTGTTGTCCACGAGCAGGTCCTCGAGCTCCACGTCGGGGTATTCCTCTGAGCCGACGCGGTGCACGATCTCACGCCACATGCGGCTGGTTTCCAGCACGTTCGCCTTGTCGACGCTGGTCACCTTGTTACGGCGCTTGCGCGCGGCTTCGAACGCCTGGCGCGCGATGCGCTCCACCTCGTACTCGCGGTATTCCAACGTGTCGTAGGCGCGCTGGCCGGCGGCGCCGTCCGAGCCGCAGCCTTCTTCGTCGTAGAAACGCTCGCGGCGGCCGAAGTACAAGCCGCCCGTCAGCTCGCGGACAATCATCATGTCCACGCCGTCCACGATCTCGGGCTTGAGGGTGGACGCGTCGGCCAACGCGGCGAAGATCTGCACGGGACGCAGGTTCGTGTACAGGCCCAACGCCTTGCGGATGCCCAACAGGCCCTGCTCGGGACGCGGCTTCGCGGGGTCGGTGGTATCCCACTTCGGACCGCCGACCGCCGCCAGCAGCACGGCGTCGGACGATTCGGCCACGCGCAGCGTCTCGTCCGGCAGCGCGGTGCCGCACACATCGATGGCGCACCCGCCCAGCAGCGCCTCGGTGTAGGAGAACGCCGTATCGTACTTCGCGCCCACCGCGTCCAGCACCTTGACGCCCTCGGCGATGATCTCGGGGCCGATGCCGTCGCCGGGAAGCAGGCAGATGTTATAGGTCCTGGTCATTGATCTACTCCTCGCCAAGTTTCGCCTTCGTGCGGTTGATGAGGCCGCCGGCTTCGATGATCTCGCGGATGAACGGGGGGAACGGCTGAGCCTGGTACGTCTGGCCCGTCGTCTCGTCCACGATGACGCCCGTATCGGCATCCACCGACACCACGTCGCCCTGGCTGATGGCGTCCACCGCTTCGGGGCACTCCATGATGGCGAGGCCCGTGTTGATGGAGTTGCGGTAGAAGATGCGCGCGAAGCTCTTGGCGATGACGACGTCGACGCCCGCCGCCTTGATGGCGATGGGGGCATGCTCGCGCGACGAGCCGCAGCCGAAGTTCTCGTCGGCCACGATGATGTCGCCCGGCTGCACGCGTTCGACGAACGACGTGTCGAGATCCTCCAGGCAGTGCTTCGCCAGCTCCGCCGGATCGGACGTGGTCAGGTAGCGGGCCGGGATGATGACGTCGGTATCGATGTCGCGCCCGTAGCGGTGCGCGGTTCCTTTGAATTGCATGATCGCAGCTCCTCCTAGTCCAGGTCTTCCGGCAGGCCGATGTGGCCGAGCACGGCGCTTGCCGCGGCGATGGCCGGCGAGGACAGGTACACCTCGCTGGTGGGGTCGCCCATGCGGCCGACGAAGTTGCGGTTCGTCGTGGCGATGGCGCGCTCGCCTGCGGCGAGAATGCCCATGTAGCCGCCCAGGCAGGGGCCGCACGTAGGCGTGGACACGGCGCAGTTCGCGTCGAGGAACACGTCCATGAGGCCTTCCTCCATGCACTGGCGATACACCGCCTGCGTGGCGGGGATCACGATGCAGCGCACGTCGGGATGCACCGTGCGGCCGCGCAGCACGTCGGCGGCCTGGCGCATGTCGGCGATGCGGCCGTTCGTGCAGCTGCCGATGACGGCCTGATCGATTTTGACGTCGCGCGCCTCGGCGGCCGGGCGCGTGTTCGACGGCAGGTGCGGGAACGACACGGTGGGCACGATGGAGGCGGCGTCGATCTCGTACACCTTCGCATACGTCGCGTCCGCGTCGGAATGGTACTCGGTGTAGGGGCGCTCGGTGCGGCCGTCCAGGTAGGCGCGCGTCACGTCGTCGACCTCGATGAGCCCGGCCTTGCCGCCCGCCTCGATGGCCATGTTCGAGATGCTCATGCGCTCGTCCATGTCCATGGCGCGGATGGCGCTGCCGGTGAACTCCATGGCCTGGTAGAGCGCGCCGTCCACGCCGATCATGCCGATGATGTGCAGGATGACGTCCTTGCCGGTGACGCCGGGAGCCAGCTCGCCCTCGATCTTGAACAGCAGAGACTCGGGCACCTTGAACCACGCCTTGCCGGTGGCGTAGCCCACACCGGCGTCGGTGGAGCCCACGCCCGTGGCGAACGCGCCCAGCGCGCCGTACGTGCAGGTGTGGCTGTCCGCGCCGATGATGAGGTCGCCCGCGCCGACGACGCCCTGCTCGGGGAGCAGCGCATGCTCGACGCCCATGCAGCCCACCTCGTAGTAGTGGGTGATACCCTGCTCGCGCGCGAAATCGCGCACGATCTTGGCCTGCTCGGCGCTCTTGATGTCCTTGTTGGGGACGTAGTGATCGGGGACGAGAGCGATCTTCGTAGGATTGAACACCTTCTCGACGCCGATCTTGCGGAACTCTTTGACGGCAATGGGGGCGGTGACGTCGTTGGACAGCACGAGGTCGAGATCGCATTCGATCAGCTGACCCGGCTCCACTTCGTCGAGCCCCGCATGGGCGGCGAGGATCTTCTCCGCCATGGTCATGGGACGTGGCATGTGTGCTCCTTTGTGCGGTGGGTCTCTGGCGCCCGCGCTTCCCCGCACGGACCCTGGAAATCGCTCACAATTGTACCACTCGCTTTAGCACGCAAAAGGAAGAGCCCCGCTGGGCTCTTCCAATGTGAAGCGATTTACAGATTTATCCGGTCGATTACCAAGATCCGTGGTAGCCGTAGTTGTAGGAGCCCATATCCACCGAGTTCATCAGCCCGTACATCGCGGCCGAGATGGTTCCGAACACGATCATGCCGAAGATGAACTGCAGCACGATCCAGATGACGAAACCGATGATGGCGAACTTGAGGGCATCGCTTTTCACCTGCGGCATCTTGTCGACGTTCACAAGCCAAGCGATGATGATACCCGGAATGCCCAGCAAGGCGCCCACCACAAGCCAAGCGAACTTCATGCCGCCGGTGAGCTGCATGAGCGGAGCAGGCGGGTAGAAAGCCTGCGGCTGAGGCTGCGGAGCGCCGTACATCGGTTGCTGCGGCTGGGGCTGCGCGGGAGGAACCTGCTGGCCCATAGAAGGTTGCTGCTGAGGCAACGGCTCGGTCGGGGGCGTCGCGGGAGGCTGCGGAGCCGCGTCGGGCTGCTGCGGGGTGCCAGAGTCGGTGTTCTTCGTATCGTCAGCCATGATAACCTGCTTTCGAATCGGTTGGTGTTTGACAGCAGTATAAAGCCCTCACCTGCGGAAATCATTAACTTTTGCATATCCGTCATCGAACCGACACGAGAATACATCAGCTGGTGTAGGAAGGTTTCGATCAAAGAGCGCGAGCGTTCGAGCTTCCGATCGAGGAGATGCCGCAAGCCTCCTCGCCACGCGCAACGCGGCCTTCGACTCGCTTCGCTCGCTCAGGATGACGGGAGCGGACCGCACTCTCTCAGGATGGCATCCCGAAGACCTCGCTTGCTCGGAATGGCGGAGGGGGGTGCAGCGTCTACGATCAGGGTGCCGAGCTTACGACAGCGCAGTGCACAAGGCGTCGAGCAGCGTAATAGCGAAATGCTGCGCGGAACGACCCTCGCCCGCGTCTTCCCACATAATGCCGGGAAGCTCGACGGCGATGCGCGACGGACTGGCGGCGTCGGCCACGCCGATAGCCGTCTCGAGACGCAGAGAAAGCGTCTCCTCGTCATCGAAGCTGACGCGCGGCACGGTGGTCACCGTCAGCTCGCCCGGCAGGACGATATGCACAAGCAACATGGACTCGTCGGGGGCGACGAGCAGAGAATCGGCGCTCATGATCTTGGAAGCGGGGTTCGTGGCCAGCGCGAGATTCGACATGCGCGATGCGACGCTGCGCGTAAAATCCTGCGTGCCGAACAGGCACAGCGCATTGCGCTCGAGCACGTCGGCGGCGCGGGCGAACCCGAGGTGGCTGGAACCGTGCACCGCTTCCTTGCCCTCCCACGAATGGTGGAGGTTGCGGATGGCGGCGTACGTGTAGGCGCCGGCGATGCCGTCGGACGGCAGGCCCAGGTTGAGCTGGAACTTGCGCAGCGCAAGCTCGGTGAACGCGCCGAAGATGCCGTCGGTGGCGCCGCAGGCGAAGCCGAGCGCGCCCAGCGCGTGCTGCAGCTCCAGCACGTCGTGGCCGTGGAAGTGCGGCATGCGCAGGTACAGGGTGCGGTCGCCCAGCGTGAACGAGGCGTCGACGAGCGCCGCCCACACCTTCTCGGTCACCTCGTCGGTGAGAGGCAGGCCCGCGCCGCCGCAGAACGCCTGCACGGCCTCGGCCGTGGTATCGCCGAACGCCCCGTCGACGTCGGCGGGATCGAGCAGCCCGATGGTGACGAGGCGCTGCTGCACGTCTTCGACCGCGGGACCGGTGTCATGTCGCTTAATGGTTTCCATGAGCGTCATGGTAGCGCACCGCGGTGCGCGCGCGAGGGTTTCGACCGAGGTTCCACAAGAGGAACAGAGGGGGTATGCGCAGCTTGTTGCACGCATGCCCCCTTCTCGGACGTCCGCGCAGCGGTCGCGTCAATCGTGGCACGTGTAGCACTCGAACACGTCGGCGTGATGGCAGCTTGCGCATTCCGCATCGGCTTTGTCGGCAAGCTTCTCGGCATCGTGCATGCCGTGGCAATCCGCGCATCGGATAGTATCGTGCTGCTCGCTCGGAGTCACATCGTGCGGGTTCACCGCCGTGCCTTTCGAATCGACCACCGCGACGTCGACGGTGGCTGCAACGAGTTCTTCGCGAGCACCGTAGTGGCACGACAGGCATGCGTCGTCGGGCACCTCCGTCTTCTTCAGCTTCTTGGGCATGGTATCGGACGCGGTCTTGCCCTCGTGAGCCGTCGCCAGACCGGAAGCGTCAGCATGGCACGAAATGCACGCTTGCCCTTCGTGCGTGCTGGCCACGCAAGCCGCGTCGTCGTACGACGCCTGCTCGGTCGCATGGCAGGTGCCACACTCCGAGTCCGCCGACCACGCAACCGTGATCGGGGTCTCCTTCGCATCGTCGGCCGATGCGGCTCCGTTTTCGTTCGACTGGGGCGCGCAGGCGGTCAACGCCAACGCGATGACTGCGCACGAAATCGTCGCCGCACCCGTAAACTTCTTCATCGCATTGCCTCCTTGGCAGATGAGCGAGCGATACCTTCCGGATCGCCCGCAGGTTCTTGGCCGCCCTTCCGCACGAGGGAGGGAGTCGGAAGGACGGCCGCGTCACGGAACAGATGAAGCCCTAAGCTTCAGCGTCCCAAGGAGTCAGCGCAGCGGCATTGCGCCCGGCGATGCGGCCGAACACCATGCATTCGCTCACGTTGCCGGCACCCTGGTAGTACCAAGCCCATACGGAGCCGAGCTCGCCAGCGGAGAACAGCCGCTCGACAGGCGTGCCGTCCGTATGCACGATGCGCGCACTCGCATCGCGCTTCGGCCCGCCGTTGGTGTTCACCATGATGGGCTGGAGCTGCACCGCATACAGCGTGCCGGAAAGCGCGCGCTTCTTTTCCGCAGCTCGACCGAACTCGTCATCGGGACCGGAAAGCGCGTCCACACTCTCCTGCAGGATCGTCGCTTCGACGCCCATCTGAGAAGCAAGTTCCTCGACAGTGTCGGCTTTGACCATCAAGCCCGAGGAAAGCAACTCTTCGGTGCTGTCGGGAGCGCTGGTGCCGCCGACGATGTGCACCCAACCGCTGCCGCTCGTTCCCATAAACGGCAGCGTGCTCTCGTCGACAACCTGCCAGAACGGCAGGCGCGGCCATTCCATCTTGGCGGAGTCGTTGTAGAACAGCGCATCGCGACCGTATCCGTGCTGATAGGAGCGAGTCTCGTCCATGAAGCGCTTGCCGTACTTGTCGGTCCACACGTACCCGGCATCGCCTGCCACTTCGCAGTCGAAGCCGCATTCGCTGAAATCGTCATCGAGCCAAGTAGCCTGCACGCCGACGCGCGTTGCCGGCGTCGCGGAGTTCATGTGCCAGAAGTCGATATCGTACTTGCGACACGCCGTCAGAGCATCGCCCGTGTTGTACGGCGTGCCCCACGCGAGCGACGGGTAACGGCAGTTATTCGCCTTCATTTCCTCGTTGTACTCGAACCCGCCGCAAGCGAGCACGACGCCCTTCTTCGCCTTGATGAGGAGGGGCGATTCGCCTTGCTGCGCCTCGATGCCGATCGCTTCGCCAGCCTCGTTGAACACGAGATCGGTGAAGGCCGTCTCGAACAGAGACGTAACGCCCGACTCGCTTCCTACCACCTCGAACATAGGCGCCCAGACCCGAGCGTTACCCAACCCTTCGGCCGGAATGAGCGTGTTGGAATCGCCCACCGCCGAAGCGGTTTTCGCAGCGGGGTACTCGCAGGCGTTGTGCGTCTTCGTCTCGATCTCGAACTCGTCCAACAGCCAATCGGCGTTCTCTTTCGCGCCGCCGATATAGGCCTCGATCACGGCATCGTCGAGTCCGACGAGGTGGTAATCGCCGGTGATCTCCTTGAAGTAGGCAACGCCTTCGGCGGTCTTTTCCGGCGACCAGATGGCCTGGGCGCATGCGCGGCTATTGCCGCCTGCGTACTTTTCGGGAGCTTTTTCGACAAGAACGACCTGGCTGCCCGCCTTCGCAGCCTCATGAGCGGCTGCCAAACCGGCGAAGCCCGTTCCGACCACCACCACGTCGGTTTCTTGATCCCACGCACGCTCGTCGCTTGCCGGAGCGCCCGCGCCCCCCTCGGACGAGCATCCCGCAAGCATGCTGCCCGCGCCGACCGCGCCGAGGGCGAGCGCGCCGGTGAGAAAGCCACGCCGCGTTAAACCCATGCTCTCGTTATCCCTTGTTCCCATTTGTTCCTCCTCTTGTTTTCCGCTACCATAGGCCGCGAAATCGCTTCGACGCGCATCTCGCAAAGGGCCTTTGACGGCGAGGAGCGTACAGGGGAACGAAGCGCGAAAACATCGAACAAGGTATATGATTTACGCGCCGCAGCAAGGGGATCTGTCCATCATATAAAGTATTTGACACGCAGCTCACCGGGGAGAATGCAATGCAGCAAGCCACAGGGGGAGAAAAGAGTCGAGTTGTCGCCAAACCGGCCCGCTCCGACATTCAAAGAGGCGGCATCGCGCTCGATGCGTTCGCCTCGGCGCTTTTCTGGGGATACGTCGCCATCATGTTCGGGTCGTCGGAAATCAAGATTGCGGAGTCCATCGGGCTGGCACCGGAGAACGTTGCTCTGATATGCGGCAACGTCGTCGCCTTGGTCGCGGTCGGGTTGTTGGGGCCTCGCGCGCACGGGTCGCACCTGTTCGTCCTCGGGCTCGCGGGCTCCGGAACCGCGTGTATTTTGCAGACAGTCAGCCTTCTCTCACCCGAGATGGTTCCCGTCGCCTGGTCGCGCTTGTTCGCGTGCGGCGCATCGGCCATCCTCGTCCTCGCATGGTGCGAGCATATCTCGTCCGAGACCTCCCAGGAGCGACCGCTGTTCCTAGCGCTCTGCAGCCTGCTCACCATCGTCATCGTCCTCGTATCCATACAGTTGGGCGCACGATCGGCCATTCTGTTCGGCGGGGTGTTGCCCGTCGTCTCGGCGGCACTAGGCGCTTATCGAACGCGCGCGTCGGCACGAACTGCGCCCAGCGTGACGATCCAGCCTCCGTTTCCCCTGTACCTCATCGTCATCCTGTTCGTATTCGGATTCATGATCAGCTTCTTCTCGCTTTTGAACCGGCGCACCGGAACCGTCGAGAACTTCATGATACCCGCCGGCATCGACCCCTTCCTCGCGGGATGGACCGTGCTCGTCCTCGTCATCGCAGGATGCGTTTGGATGCTGTTGCCGCAACGGCACGCCTCCCTCGTCACCACCGTGCTCATCCCGCTCGCCTCGCTCGGTCTGCTGCTCCCGCCGTTCCTTCGCTACGGTTTGCAGGAAACGCTGCCGGCCGTCGTGGCGTTCATCGTCATCTGCGAGGCCATCATCTGCAGCGTCGGCCCGAGCAATGCCAAGAAGTACTTTCACATCGGATCGTTCACCTTCGTGTTCTGGACACGTTCGTTCGGCCTCATCGGCATGATCGTCGGCTACGCTGCGGCCATTCTCCTGTTCGACATCATGAAGATCGCCATCGACTTCGACATCCTTTTGATCATGTTCGCCGCTTACGCCATCCTGTGCCTGACCGTCGCGGTGATGCTCGGCCGCATCGGGCTGAAAGCCCCCGCGGAGCGCGAGCGCGAGAGTACCCCTGCCGCCGCGGCGCACGCGCTTGCCGAGCGCTACGGTCTGACGGCACGGGAAGCCGAAGTGCTCGAGCTGGTGGCGCAGGGCCGCAACATGACGTACGTGCAGAAGGCCCTGTGCATCTCGCCGGGAACATCGTCAACGCATATCAACCACATCCATCAGAAGCTGGACGTTCACAGCCGCGAAGAGCTGATCGACCTCGTGCAGGAGGAGTTGGCGCGCTAAAAAAGACCCGGACGAATCCGGGCCCTGATGAGGTGCATCTCGAAACGTAGATCAGATCACTTCAAGCGGCTGACGAACCAGTCGGCCATGGAGACGAGGAGGTCGCGGGCCGTGGAGGGGCGCACCATGTCGGTCAGGCGGTTCTTCGCGATGCTCGTGAGGTTCTCGGCGTAGTTGCGCGCGTAGTCGATGCTGCCGGACGCCTCCATGATGGCGACGGCCTCGGCGAGCACGGCCTGGTCCTTCTCCTTCGACGACAGGATGTCGATGAGGCGGTCGCGATCGTCGGAGTGCTGCAGCGCGTGCACCACCATGAGCGTGCGCTTGCCCTCGGTGATGTCGTTGCGGAAGTCCTTCTTCGTGCTCTCCTCGGAGCCCACGAGGTTCAGCAGGTCGTCCTGGATCTGGAACGCGAGGCCGGTGTCCAGGCCGTAGTTGCGCAGCGCCTCGACTTCGACCTCGGTGCCGCCGCCGATGATGGCGCCGATGGCCAGGGGCACCGCGCCGGAGTAATGCGCGGTCTTGTGCGTGGCCATGACCAGGTAGTCTTCAGGCGTGATGTCGTAGCGGCCGTCACGCGCCCATCCGATGTCGAGCGCCTGGCCTTCGATGGTGCGGCGGGTCATGTCGATGAGCTCGGTGATGACGCGCACCTTCGTGGCATCGTCGAGGTTCTCATCCGACACCACCGTGCCGTTGACGAGGGACAGCGCGAGGTCGCCCGCGTTGATGGCCAGCCCCATGCCCTCGGTGAGGTGCATGCACGGCTCGCCGCGGCGAAGCTCGGCCTCGTCGGCGATGTCGTCGTGGATGAGGGCCGCGGTATGAAAGTGCTCGATGGCGGCCGCGGCGCTGGTCGCGCGCGCCATGTCACCGCCCACGGCGCGACAGGCCGCGAAGCAGATGAGCGGGCGATGGCGCTTGCCGCCGTTCTGGCTGTACGCCATGAGCGGCTGGTACAGGTAGCGGTCCATGTCCGCGTGCGTGCCCTTCGGGATGAAGGAGTTCACCAGGTCGCCCACGCGGTCGGCGTACGACGTCAGGTACTGCTCGAACGACTCGGGAGGTTCTTCTACGGCTGCGATGATTTCGTTGATTGTCTCCATAGCACTTTCTCTGTAGGCCTGGGCGAATGATCCGCTCGACATGGTATCACAAAGAAAAGCGGGCGCTTTCCGTGCGCTGCGCCAGCGGCTTATTTTTCCGGGTTTCTCCGCATATCAGGTTGAGAGTATGCAACGCTTTGCGTCAAGCGACGCTTCGCTTGCTACACTGGGAGCATCGAAAATCCCGCGCGAGAAGGAGGCGTCCATGAACGTCAGCCCCGCATTCCAGGCATTCGCCCAAGAGGCTCCGCAGCACCAGCAGGCATGGTCGGAGGCGGTGCAGGCGCTCGGCGCGGCCAGCGCGCTCGACGACAAGACCGCCGCTCTCGCCTACCTCGCCGTCATGGCGGCGGCCCGTCTCGACAGCGGCCTGCCGTTCCACGTGAAGATGGCGAAGATGCACGGTGCCACGCGCGACGAGGTGATCAGCGCGGTGCTCATCGGGCTGCCGGCCGTCGGCAACGTCGTGACCGCGTCGCTGCCCGCCGTGCTGGAAGCGTACGACGAGGAGTAGGAAGCGGGAGGCGTCGCCTCCGTGGCGCTCGCCGCACCATGAAGCGCAAGGTGGTAGGGGCGGCGGGACTCGAACCCGCAAGGCCGAAGCCGGAAGATTTTAAGTCTCCTGCGTATGCCAATTCCGCCACGCCCCCGCGTGCGACGGCCCGCTGAAAACGAGCAGGCCCTATGGTAGCAAACTTTATCGGACGGCGGGACCTCAGCGCGCCGCTTCGTCCAAAATGATGCCGTGGAGAATGTCCGATTCGCTGACCGTGAACGAATCGACGCCGGCCAGGTCGAGCACCGTCTGCAGGATCACCATGCCGGCCACGATGACGGGCGCGCGACCCGGATCGAGCCCGACGATGCGCTCGCGCTGCGCGAGCGGGACGCGTTCCAGCTGGTCGGCCACCCCGTCGAGCATGGGGCGCGTGATGACGGCCTTATGCACGCGGGAGGTGTCGTACACCTCCATGCGCTCGTGGATCGACACCACCGTGGTGGCCGTGCCGGCCACCGCCACCAGCCGCTCGGGTGCGAAGCCCGCCCCGCGCAGCTCGTCGAAGTAGGGGCGCATCCCCTCCTCCACCCACGCGCGGGCCCGTTCGAGCTCGCCGGCGCCGGGAGGATCGGCCGCGAAGAACTTCTCCGTCACGCGACGGCATCCGATGTTGAAGGAGTGCGAGCGATCGGGCCGGCTGCCCGCGCGCCCGGCGATGACCTCGGTCGAGCCGCCGCCGATGTCCACCACGAGCAGGCGCTCCCCCCGGAAGTCGCACGACGCGCCCGCGAAGGAGAGGGCCGCCTCGCGCTCGCCGGGGATGACGGACAGCGTGACGCCCAAGCCCGCCATCAGCGCCTCGAACTCGTCGGCGTTGCGCGCGTCGCGCGCGGCCGACGTGGCCATGGCCCTCGTCGTGATGGCGGGATGTTCCGGCGTGGCGAACCCGCGCAGCACGTCGAGGAAGCGCGCCACGGCATCGGCCACGCGCTGCATGGCCGCGGGCTTCAGCACGCCCGTCGCGTCCACGCCCTCGCCGAGGTTCGTGATGGTGTACTCGCGGTCGAGCTCATGGAGCCGCCCCGCCTCGTCCACGTCGGCCACGAGCATGCGGCACGTCACGGTGCCGATGTCGATGGCCGCGTATCGGCCCGCCTGGAAACCGCTTTCGGTACTCTCGGGCTCCGCGATGGCGCTCATGGCGACCCCTTCCCTCGGTCTACTCGACGCCGAACAGGGCGTCCAGGAACGGCGAGTACCACGTCTCCGGCGCCTCGACGCTGCCCGGCGTGATGTTGGCGCGGAACGTGGATGCCTCGTCCTCGTCAAGGTCGAGGCCGCGCACGTTCGCCGTCTCCTCGCCCTTCTTCACCCATCCGAACTGCTCGTGGGCGCGATCCTCGATGCCGGCGTCGGTCTGCAGCGACGAGACGTCGCTTTCGAGGGCGCCGTTGCGCTCCTCGAGCGCCGCATACTCGGCGGCCAGCTGGTCGCGCTCGCGCAGCGCATGGTAGTACTGCTGCGCCGGCGGGTACAGGAAGGCGCACGAGAGCACGAGGCAGACGGCGACGGCCGCGCTCGCGATGAACTTCGGCGACGACTTGAGCGATGCGAGCGATCCCAGCGAGAAGCCGCGCTTCGCCGAAGCCTGCGGGCTCTCCGCGTTCTGCATGCGCGCGGCCTGACGGTGCTTCGCGCCCATCTCGCCCTTGTACACCGCGGCGCGCGGGCCCGATTGCGAGGCATCGGACGGCTTCGAGCCGCCGAACTGCTTGGTGAACGCGCGCTCGGCCTTGCTCTTGGCGCGCGCCTTCTTGCGCTGCTCCTTGCGGGTCAGGCGGCGCTCTTCGACTTCCTCTTCGGGCTGTTCCTCGATGCGCTCGTCGAACGAGGAGAAGCGGCCCGTGCCGTACGAGCTCGATGCACGGCGCGAGCTCGACGACGCCGGACGCGGCGCCGCATGACGGCCTGCGGGACGATCGAACGTCGATATGCGGGCGAACGAACCGTCGCCGGCTCCCGCGGACGATCGCCGCGCAGCGCCCGACGGGCGCGCGTGCGCCGCCGTTCGCGCGCTCCCCCGCCCCTCGCCTGCCTGGCGGAAGGGCGACTCGAATGCGGGGATGGCATCGACGGAATGGATCACGGGACGCGATTCGGGCGCAGCAGAAGAGGGGCGGCGCGCACGGGTGTCGCGTTTCGCCTCGTCAAACGAGAGAATATAAGGCTGCGTTGCCAAGGAAAGGGGCTCCTCTGTGCATCGTGTTTCGTGTTTGGTTTGTTTAATGCAGAAGCTGGGGAAAGCATACCACACCGACGCCCGCCCTGCCACCGAGGGCGGGGCGGGCGGGCGCGTCGTTAAGAACTTGTTGAATGCTCGCGTGACCGAGGAAAACGGTCAGGGAAAGCGGGGCGAAACCCGCTTACAGGTCGAGCTTGTTAATATAAGAACTCCATTTTTTGAACGATTCGTCGCTGATGGCGTGCTCCATGAGGCAGGCTTCCTTCTCGGCCTGCTCCTCGGGGATGCCGAGCGCCTTCGTGAGGAACGTGAACAGCATGTGATGGCGGTCGAGGACCGACATGCCGTAGGCGTACCCTTCTTCGGTGAGCGTGATGTCGCCGTAATAGGGCTGGTCGGCAAGACCCTTTTCCTTGAGCGAGCTGATCGCTTTGTTGACCGAGGCCTTCGACACGTCGAGCTTCGTCGCGATGTCGACCGACCTGACCGACACCTCCGTCGTGCCTCCCAGCATCACGATGGCTTCAAGGTAGTCCTCGTGCGACATGGACATTTTTTCCACGGAACCCTCCTTTTGTTCGTCGTTCCATGGTACCACACGACAGGCGGAACCAGTTGAAACCGGATGGCGGTGCAAGGGGTGTTGGAGGAGCCGGCGAGGGAAGGGGGTCCCTCGCCGGCGTGCTGTGTGGTGGACGACCAGACGAGAGGAGAGTCCCCACCACCGTGTCAGCAAAAAGAGGAGGTGCCTGCGGGTTCGATTTCCTCGGCCCCGCTGACAATTGTTAGTCTACGATAACTTTTGCTGCGGGGCAATAGAAGTTTACCATGGTTTACAATTCCTCCACATATCGGAGGGAGGGGCGGCTACGGAGAGAGAGTGGGGGGGGGGGGGACCACGGCATCCCCGCTCCCCTGCCCCCGTGCCCTCTGCCCCCGTAAACGACGAAACGGATGTTTCACGTGAAACATCCGTTCGTTGATCGCGTTACGACGCTCTGCGTATGGGGCGGTTAGCGGTGCGACTCCGCAGCGGCTCGCTTCTGCATGTCGGCCACCATGGCGCTGGCAGCGCCGCAGCCCGAGCAGCCGCCGCATCCTCCGGCGCATCCGCCGTGCGCGTCGTCTCCCTTATGGCAATCGCACATGCCGTTGCGCACCAAGCGGCGAACCGCGAGGAACACGAGCGCCAGCACGATGAGCGCGACGACCACCGTAGACGGCGTGAACTCCAAACCAAACATAGCGCGTCCTTTCTCGGAACATCGGGGCACAGGCCCGAGGGGGTTCCCTCGGGCCCGAAGCCGCTTCGCCTACGCGACGCTGCCCTCGGCTTCAAGCTCGCCCGCGACCTTGTCCTTCTTCTTGTCGAAGGTGGGCATGGGGCGGAAAATCTGGAACAGCATGCCGGCCAGGACCACGATGGCCACGACCGTCCACACGTTGAAGCCGATCTCGCCGGTAAGCAAGCCGCCGAACTGGTAGAACATCAATCCCACGCACCACGCGAAGATGGTCATGTAGCCGATGGTGAACCAGGTCCACTTCGCGGTGCCCATCTCGCGCCAGATGGTGCCGATGGCGGCGAAGCACGGCGCGCACAGCAGGTTGAAGGCGCAGAAGGCGAGGATGGCCGGCACCGAGCCCGCAAAGAGGGCGGCGAACGCGGCCCACATGGTGGGATCGGCTTCGCCCACATCGCCCAGGCTGGTCAGGATGCCGACGGTGGCGACGACGTTCTCCTTCGCCACGAGGCCGGTGATGGACGTGACGGTTGCCTGCCAGTCTCCGAAGCCAAGCGGCGCGAAGATCCAGCCGATGCCGTTGCCCAGGCCCGCCATGAGGCTGTACTGGATGTAGTCGTCCATCTCGGTATCGAGCAAGCCGAAGCCCTCGCCCGCGTCACCGAAGTTCATGAGCAGCCAGATGACGATGGTGGACAGGAAGATGATCGTACCTGCCTTGACGATGTAGCCCTTGATGCGGTCCCACGTGGACATCAGGATGGATTTCACCGTGGGCATGTGGTAGGAAGGAAGCTCCATGACGAACGGCGAGGTGGGGCCGGCGAACATCTTGGTCTTCTTCAGCATGATGCCGGAGATGATGATGGCGATGACGCCCAGGAAGTAGAACAGCGGGGCGATCCACCAGGTAGCCTCGGTGTTGCCGCCGGCGATGGCACCGAACACGAGCGCGATGATGGGCATCTTCGCGCCGCAGGGGATCATCGTCGTCGTCATGATGGTCATGCGACGGTCTTTCTCGTTCTCGATGGTCTTCGTGGCCGTGACGGCGGGCACGCCGCAGCCGGACGCGACGAGCATCGGGATGAAGCTCTTGCCCGACAGGCCGAAGCGGCGGAAGACACGGTCCATGATGAACGCGACGCGCGCCAGGTAGCCGCACCCTTCGAGCAGCGCGAGCAGCAGGAACAGGATGATCATCTGGGGAATGAAGCCGATCACGGCGCCGACGCCCGCGACGATGCCGTCCATCACGAGGCTCTGCAGCCACGGCGCGACGTCGACCGCCTCGAGGGCGTTGCCGATGACCGCTCCCAAACCGGGAATCCACAGGCCCCACGAGCCGTCGGAAGCGTCGGGCTCTTCAGCTTCGAGGGCGGTTGCAAAGGCCGCGGCGTCCACCTCGGCGGATTCGCCGGTCTCCTCGTCCTCGACGATGCCGACGACGCCGGCCTTCTCGGCATCCTCCTGGAATGCGGCGAGGGCGCTTTCGTCGGCAGCGGTGGGCTCTTCGGCTTCGAGGGCCGCGGTCGCGCCCTCCACGTCGATGCCGTCTTCCTCAGCAGCGGCGAGGTAGGCTTCGATGTTGGCCTGCTCGCCTTCCCATTCGCCCACGGCCTCTTCGTAGGCCGCGCCGCCGGTGTACAGGAAGCCGTCGCCGGAGATGCCGTCGTTGGCCCAGTCGGTGACCACGCCCGTGCCCACGGAGATGGCCAGGTAGTACACGAGCGCCATGACCACCACGAAGATGGGCAGGCCCAGCCAACGGTTCGTCACCACGCGGTCGATCTTCTGCGTGGTGGTCATGCCCTTGTGCGAGCGCTTCATCGTCTTGTCGATGACGTGCGTGATGGCGTTGTAGCGCTCGGACGTGATGATGCTCTCGGCATCGTCGTCGAGCTTGTTCTCCACCTCTTCGCGAATCGCCTCGACCGCCTTGAGGTCGGCGGCGCTGAGCTTCATGTTGGCGACGGTGCGCTCCTCGCCCTCGAACAGCTTGATGGCGAACCAGCGCGCGGTTGCCGGAGACACGCGGTTGCCCAGAATGCCCTCGATCTTCGTGATGGCTTCTTCCACCTGCGCGTCGAAGGGCATCTTCGGCTCGGCGGGCTTGCCGGCCTTCGCCGCCTTGACGGCGGTTTCCATGAGCTCGGCCATGCCGTGCCCCTTGAGCGCCGTCGTCTCGACGATGGGGCAGCCCAGCTGCTTCGACAGGCCGGCCACGTCGATCTTGTCGCCGCTCTTCTTCACGAGGTCCATCATGTTGAGCGCCACCACGACGGGCACGCCCAGATCGAGGATCTGCGTGGTCAGGTACAGGTTGCGCTCGAGGTTCGTCGCGTCCACGAGGTTCACGACGACGTCGGGGCCGCCGTCCAACAGGTAGTCGCGCGTCACGATCTCCTCGGGAGAGTACGGCGACAGCGAGTACACGCCCGGCAAGTCCGTGATGATCACGTCTTTGTCGCGGGTGTACTTCCCTTCCTTTTTCTCAACGGTCACGCCCGGCCAGTTGCCAACGTATTGGCTGGCGCCGGTCAGATCGTTGAACATCGTCGTCTTGCCGCAGTTCGGGTTGCCGGCAAGCGCTATGCGAATTCCCATGATCAGCCTTTCCATCTGCTTCGAAGCCGGTCGGGGGTCTGCAATCCCCCGTTGGCTCGTTTTTAAGTTAGCTGCTACTAACTCAGTCCCAAAAAAGAAGCGCCGCGGCGCCTCTATCCTCGTCACCTGGCGCTCACGCCTGGCAACGTCAGCCGATGAGGATGCTCTCCGCCTCGCTCTTGCGCAGCGACAGCTCGTATCCGCGCACCGTGACCTCGATCGGATCGCCCAGCGGCGCGACTTTGCGAACGAACACGCTCGTCCCCTTGGTGATGCCCATGTCCATGATGTGACGCTTGAGCGCGCCCTCGCCCGTCAGGCGACGGACGGTGGCGGTGTCGCCGATGGCCACGTCGCGCAGCGTTCGATCTTGAACTTCTGCCATATGCCCCGTTTCCTTTCCTTGAGGTTCCTTGCGGTGATGCCAACTCGATGCGCGCACGCCAAACGGCACGGCAGATGCTTCACGTGAAACATCCGTTCGTGCTCGTGCGTGGCTTGCGGAGGTGCTACGCGGCGGCGTTCGTGATGATATGCGCCGCGACCTGGCGGTTGAGCGCGACCTGGATGCCCTTGACCTCGACGATGAGGTCGCCGGCAGCCTCGGACACCACCGTCACCTGCGCGCCCTCGACGAAGCCGAGGTTCTCCAGATGATGATGCAGATCGCCGCGACCGCGCACCTTCGCGATGGTGCCCGTCTCGCCGCCCTTCAGGAACGAAAGCGGCATCTGCTGGCAGGCGATGCCCTGCGCAGACCCTGCGTCCGTACGACCGACCGTTCCCTGCATGCTCGCAACCGTTGCGTTGTCCATGGTGACTCCCATCGAGTTAGCTTCATGTAACAAAAGTATCTTATAGCAAACTCTCGGGGAATGGAAGCCTTAGCTAACATTTTCCGCATATTGTTGGACTGGGACGAGGACGCTGCAGGGCGCGGGGCGCGGTCGCCTCATTTGTTTTTGAGGGTCATCGCGTTGACGGCGACGATGACGGTGGACAGGCTCATGAGGACCGCGCCCACGGCGGGGCTGAGCAGGATGCCCACCGGCGCGAGGACGCCGGCCGCCAGCGGGATGGCCACGATGTTGTAGCCGGCGCCCCACCAGAGGTTCTGCTTGATCTTGCGCGTGGTGTTCGTGCCGAGGTCGAGCAGGCGCACGATGTCCTCGGGGTCGCTTTTCACGAGCACGACGTCGGCGGAGTCGATGGCGACGTCGGTGCCCGCGCCGATGGCCACGCCCACGTCGGCGCGGGCCAGCGCCGGCGCGTCGTTGATGCCGTCGCCCACCATCATCACCACGTCGCCCGCATCGCGGCGCTGCTGCACGAGCTGCACCTTGTCCTGGGGCAGCAAGCCGGCGCGGAACTCGTCGATGCCGAGCGTGTGCGCCACGGCGCGGGCCGCCGCCTCGTTGTCGCCGGTGAGCATCACGGGCGCGATGCCGCGCGCCTTGAGCTGTCGCACCGCCTCGCGGGCGGTGGGCTTGATCTGGTCGCCCTGCGCCACCACGCCGCGCACCTCGCCGTCGATCACGAGGTAGCTGACGGTGAGGCCACGGCCTGCCAGCTGGTCGAAGGCGGAACGATCGTAGGGGATGCGCTGCTCGTCCAGATAGCGCGCGTTCGCGATGAGGGCGTGCGAGCCATTTTCAAGCACGCCCTTCACGCCGACGCCCGCCACGGCCTGCACGTCGCGCACGGCCGCAGGCTGCACGCCGCGCTGCTGCGCGGCGGCCACGATGCTGGCGGCCAGCGGGTGCGACGACGACTGCTCGAGGCCCGCTATGAGCGCGAGCGCGCGATCGTCGGCGGGGGCGCCGGGGACGTTGGGGGCGTCGGAGGCGTCACCGGCGGGGGCGCTCCGCTTCCCCA
>OLQK01000510.1_pt1 | contig 39963 bp, 31 predicted proteins | sample 1672501 | NCBI WGS metagenome assembly OLQK01 (sample SAMEA3136693, study PRJEB25190) | human gut metagenome | biome: human gut; feature: human-associated habitat; material: faeces | place: Austria | collected 2013
AAAATAAGCGACCACAGCTTCGGATGGTCGTCCTTACCGATATTTGGCATGAGAATCCCCCTTTGATTCCAATACTCGTATTCTACGACTGGAAAAATATTCCGCACGGTAGTGTCGAGAAAGATGGTGTAAAGTCCGATCCGAAGCGAGTCGGCCCGGCGTCCTAGAATCTGGAACACGGTTGATATCCTATGCCGCCTCAACCCTGTCCGCAAGCTCGAGGCCGGACTCGAGCATCTTCCTGGCCTCCGCCTCAAGCCGCGCCCAATCGACGGGACCGTCGATTCCCCGAGTGCGCCCGTCGTCGTAGAGCTCGTTCATCCTCGCCTCCGAGAAGTACCTGGACTCCTGCCATATCTCGTCCTGCTCACACATGACCGCGCCGGCGAGCCGCACCAGCGAGCCCGTGGAGGGGAACACCTGCACGACGCGCGACCTGCGCTTTATCTCCCGGTTGGTCCTCTCCTGCACGTTGTTGGTGCGCTGACCTGTATCGTTATTTCGGACACGCAGGCTGGAGGGATCGCGTGGCCGGACCCGCCTCCCCCATCGGCATGGAAAGCCCCCGCGTCGCGCAGGGGGAGCGCCGATGCCGCGGACGCCGGCCTCACCAGGCGCGGCTCGACGATCCGGCGCCTGGACTCCCCCGTGAATTGCCTGGGGTGCTTGGGGTCCCGCATGGCGGCAGCCTCCTCGCCATCCTCGAAAGCCTCTCAAGAACCTATCCAGCTTAGTGCAGCCAATCCAGCTGCGCGTACCGCAAGCCGGCCCATGGACCCCGGGATGACCGCGGAGCCGACCGACGGCGCGCTCGAGACGGCGATAGCGCGCAGGGGCCCGGAGGGGGGCTGCCTCCATCATTCGGGCCGCGGGAGCCGGCATACGTCGCCGCTCATCGGCGAGGCCACGGAAGAAAACGGCATCGCGCCGCCCATGGGGTCGGCTTCGAGCCCGTGGGACAACGCCGCGACGGAATCCCTGATGGGGGCCGTCAAGGCGGAATGCGTGCACGCGCGCGCCTTCTCCGGCAGGGAAGAGGCCGCGCTCGAGATGTTCGAGCGCATAGAATGCTTCTACAACAGGATCAGGATTCGCCCCGCGCTTGGCTGGCTCAGCCCCGAGGAGTTCGAGAAAAAGCAGATGGAAGAGAGCCGCTTGAAGGCGGCTTAGTACCTGTCAACGAAATCGGGGCAGATTCACCGCTTCGCCGAATGCTCCGAATCCGCACCGGTCGCGGCAAACGCGCCCGCTCACTGCCGATAGCGGCGCATCGAAGTCGTCGGGGCCCATCGACGATGCGGACTCGGCGAAAGGGTTCGCTCGGGTCATAGGGCCCTCCCCGTCCACCCAAGCGCCCGCCCGACGGGATTGTCGCCAAACAAAGAACCGAGTGAGCGCTTGGGCATGTTCTTTGTTGGCGAGACCATGATGTCAGCTGTCGCTTTATTCGAGTGAGCTCGACCACCCGTTTCGTAGACTGTTAGAAAAGAATAAAGGAATCTCTTTTCGTTTTGCCGCTCCGCTTCCTCAGGCGGGCTGCGCCCGCCATCGTCATCGGAGCTGGGTCAAACCCCCACAATCTTTACGCCGTGAATATCGTCACATTCACACCAAACGTAAGAAGAAACAAAGCACGCATTCACGGCAGGGGCAGCAAGGACAATCCCCGTCGAGCAAATGCCCACGCGAGTGGGTTGCAACAGCGCAACTCGCAATTTGCCAAACAACAAGACAGAAGGCCTGCGACAATTCGCGCCGCAGGCCTTCATGGCTTCTTACTGCTTATATACCGGGGTTGCGGTTTCGTCGTAGCCGATTTTTTCCTTATCGGCGCTCAACGCGGCCTCGGCTTCCTTCATCTGAACCTTCACGGCCTCATATCCCGTGCCGCCATACGTCTTGCGGGCGGCAACGATGGTCTCCATGTCGAGCGCGCTCACAATATCAGCCTCGAAAAGCTCGTTGGCCTGCTTGAATTCGTCAAGCGTGAGGTCTTCCAGGCCCTTGTGGTGCTTCTCGCAATACAGTACGAGCTCACCAACCACTTCGTGCGCCTGACGGAACGGCATACCCTTCTTAGCCAGGTAGTCGGCCACGTCGGTCGCAGCCGTGAAGCCCTTGCCGGCCGACTTGCGCATCTCGGGCACGTGCAGCTCCATGCTTTCGATCATGCCCTCCATGCACACCATGCAGTCGTGCAGGGTTTTCGCGGCGTCCATGGCGCCTTCCTTGCACTCCTGCAAGTCTTTGTTGTAGGCAAGCGGCAGCGACTTCATGGTTACCAGCAGCGCAACCAAGTCGCCCACCACGCGGCCCATCTTGCCGCGCGTGAGCTCGGCAAAGTCGGGATTCTTCTTCTGCGGCATAATCGACGAACCCGTGGCGAAGCTGTCGGAAAGCGTGACGAAACCGAATTCGGTAGTGGACCACAGAATGATCTCTTCGCACAGGCGCGACAAGTGCATCATCGAGACGCTGCAGGCGTATTCAAGATCGAGCAGATAGTCGCGGTCGGAAACAGCATCCATGGAGTTCGGAATAGGATGATCGAAGCCGAGCAGCTCGGTTGTCATGTGGCGATCGAGCGGATACGTGGTGCCGGCAAGCGCCGCGGAACCCAGCGGGTTGGCATCGGCGGCGTCGAAGGCAGCAACGAGACGTGTGAAATCGCGCGTGAACATCCAGAAATACGCGAGCATATGATGGCTGAACAGCACGGGCTGGGCATGCTGCAAATGCGTGTAACCAGGCATGATAACGTCGAAATTGTCGCAGGCCTTGGCATAAATCACGCTACGCAGCGCACAGTTCTGGGTAAGCAGCTCGTTGAGCAGGTCTTTCGCATGCAAACGCGTGTCAGTGGCAACCTGGTCGTTACGGGAGCGGCCCGTATGCAGGCGCGCGCCCGCAACGCCGACGTCTTTGATCAGCGTTTTCTCGATGGCCATATGGATGTCTTCGTCGTTGATGTCGAACTGGAAGCGGCCTTGAGCGATTTGGTTCTCGATCTCGACCAAGCCCACCTCGATTTTGTCGAAGTCGGCCTTGGAGATGATGCCCTTCTCGCACAGCATGCGGGCATGCGCGAGGGAACCCTTGATGTCCTGCGAATACATCGACTTATCGACCTGCAACGATGCGCCGAACGCCTGGGTAAACGACCCGACGCTCTTCTCAAACCTGCCGCCCCACAAAGCACCCATGGAATAGCCTTTCTTGTTTCAAACGGACGCCCGTGCGCCGCAATACTCTTATATAAAAGTGCGGGCCCGAAAGCCCGCACCAGCTTCAATGCGTTTCGAACAACGCTCTATTCTAGCGTGGAATTACAGGTCCTGCGCTTCGTGGCCCTGCTTCTCCGCCCAGACTGCAAACGGCAGCGCGGAGAGGTCGATGAAGCCCTTCGCGGCCTTGTGGTCGAACGTGTCGGCGGCGGTGTAGCTCGCCAGACCGTAATCGTAGAGCGAGTGGTCGCTCATGCGGCCAGCCACGGTGCAGCTGCCCTTGTACAGCTTCACCTTCACGGTGCCGGTGACGAACTTCTGGGTTTCGGCGAAGAATGCGTCAAGAGCGTTCTTCAGCGGGCTGAACCACTGACCGTAATACACGGTGGTGGACCACTGATGCTCGAGGTTGAGCTTGAAGTGCTGCGTCTCGCGATCGAGGCACAGGGTCTCAAGCGCCTTGTGGGCGGCAATGAGCACCTCGGCAGCAGGGGTCTCGTAGCACTCGCGCGATTTCACGCCAACAAGACGATTCTCGACCATGTCGATACGGCCGCAGCCATGCTTGCCGGCGAGAACATTGAGGTCCATGACGATTTGCAGGAAGCTCTTCTCTTCGCCATTGAGCGAGCAAGGAACGCCCTTCTCGAAGCCAATCTCGACATATTCAGCTTCGTTGGGAGCATTCTCGGGGTCGACGGAAAGGGTCCAGATGTCCGCGGGAGGCTCATTCCAGGGATTCTCGAGCGCGCCGCATTCGATGGCGCGACCCCACACGTTGTCGTCGATGGAGTACGGCGAAGCTTTGGACGCCTTCACCGGAACGCCGTGCTCGGCAGCCCAGTCGATTTCTTCTTCACGGGTGTGAAGTTCCCAATCGCGAACGGGAGCGAGAATCTCAAGCTTCGGGTCGAGGGCCTTGATGGCGGTTTCGAAGCGAACCTGGTCGTTGCCCTTGCCGGTGCAGCCATGGGCGATGTACTTCGCGCCGTACTTGTGCGCAGCCTCGACCATGTGCTTAGAGAGCAGCGGACGAGAAAGTGCGGAAAGCAGCGGGTAGGTGTTCTCGTAGAGGCCGTTGGCGGCAAGCGCCTTGGTGAGGTACTCGCTAGCGTATTCCTCACGCATATCCATGGCCTCGGAAGCGATTGCGCCGCACTCGAGCGCCTTGTTCTTGATGTACTCGAGGTCGGCTTCGTCCTGACCGACGTTGCCGCAAATAGCGATAACGTCGAGGTTCTTTTCAACCTGCAGCCACTTCAGGCAGCACGAGGTGTCCAGACCGCCGGAGTATGCGAGTACAACTTTTTCTTTCTCAGCCATGGTTGTGCCTTTCTCATTCCGCCGCCAAGGCGGCGGCAATTTCAGATCAACGTTTTCTCCGTGCGTGGGTTGTGTTTCGACCCCGATTGGATGCTCCGTTGCACGAAAACGGAGCCAAATCGCTGCGGCGAGGCAACTGCGGGCAACAAAAAAACCCGGCAGGGGCCGGGTGTTGTCATGCGTCCAATTGTATTGCGACAGAAAATAAGGGATTACCTTATGAGGACAGCAGACAACACACGCGCTCGTCGCAGCGTGTTTCGTCGGCTCTGGCGTCGGAGAGAAGCGTTGGTGAAGTTGAAGAACATCGCACAGCTCCTTTCCTTGGTCAGTTCCTTACAGGCGATGATTGCGGGCTTCCCCGCCACTCCAGTACGTTGGAGTGTGACAGTGAGAATATTCGAGGCTTGCGTTAATTGCAACCCCAATTCACAAAATAGTCGAATTTTTTAGTTTTATGCATAAATCTGCCAAAAACGAGGGAGCACAGCTTATGAATCGGAAGGCTTGATGCAAAATGATGGGCATGTACTCGGTTGAAACATGCAAAAACATGCATGAAGTGCCCGCGTTCTCACACGCATAAAAAAGCTGGCGCACCGGCCCGAAGAAAGCCGATGCGCCATAAGAGAGGACGTTTTGCCGCCCGATGATTTCGATTTCGCTCCTTATTGTACGGTCTTGGTAGCCATCAAGGCAACACCCGTGCCGGCAACATTTTCGAGCAAGATGTCGCCTTCGTGCACCGGCGGCTGCACGCGCAGCGCGCGGATTTCCTCGAGCGCCGCGAGCATGCGATTTTTCGCGATGGGCTGGGCCGTTTTCGCGCTTACTGGGCATAAACGGCCATCGACAGGCACCGCCGCCGTGACCATGCGCACGGGATGCGTGGCTTCTTGGCGCGCGTAGTCTTTGCCACGGCGGCAGGTATAGCCAACGACGCCCGTCACGTCCAAACCCGCAGGGCCCTGCTGCAACATAACCGTAAGCTGGCACCCCAAAGGACAGCAGATGCACGTGTACGTTTCCTCATAGGATCGGGAAGGCAGGCCCGTTTGCACAGAAACGCCCGCATGGCTGCTTTGCACGCCCTGCCAGCGAGGCGGATTGTTCTGAACGTTCTTGCCATCACCTGCGGAAATTCCGCCATTGGCCTTGCTATTCATGACTCGCCTCCTCCCCTTGCGCACTTACAGGCGCGATTTTTGTCGCACCGTCAGATTCGGCTGCGCCGTTTACCTTCGCCGCGCCACCAACTTTTGGCGCGTTTTCCGCACCATCGAATCCGCCGGATTTCGCTTCGCCGTTCGCTTCTTCTGCTTCCTTCGGCTCAATGCGGACCATGATTTCCTTCGCGCCGGCAAACGCGTCGCCCGCAAGCGCGACGCTTTGCATCTCAGCGGGAACCGCCACGAGCACACGACGACGCTTCACAAGCTCAATCTCGCCATTCGCCAGACGTTTTTCAATGACGATCGACGCGTTTTCGAACGACGCCGATGTACGGAAGCGCAGCGTGACGCGACTCGTTTGCGGATGCACGTATTGCGGAACGATATAGCGCACGCCCGCGCCTGCACGCGTGGGGGCGGACCCTTCGTGCGATGTAGCCGCCGGCGGCGTAGCATGAGGCGTTACGGAACGGCGAAGCGCGCGCCGCGCGGCCGATGCTCCTGCATGGTCGCCCTCGTCGGATACGAAATCGACCAGGTCGTGAATATGGAGCGCGTTTCCGCAGGCGAACAGGCCCGCCGCGCTTGTCTCAAAATTGTCGTCGACGATGGCGCCACCCGTCATGGGGTCAAGTGCCACGCCCGCATCGGTCGCAAGCGCATTTTCGGGAATAAGGCCCACGGAAAGCAGCAGCGTGTCGCACGGAATGCGACGCTCGGTACCCGGGATAGGTGCGTAATGTCCATCGACTTTGCTCACGATGACAGCTTCAAGCTTCGAGGTGCCTTCAATGCCCACGACCGTCGTAGACGTATGCAGCGGAATGCCGAAGTCGTCGAGGCACTGCACGATATTGCGTCGCAGGCCGCTTGGCGTGGGGTTGATTTCGAACACGCCGGCCACGCGCGCGCCCGCGAACGTGAGGCGGCGCGCCATAATGAGGCCGATGTCGCCCGAACCAAGAATCACCACGTTGCTGCCGGGAGCACAGCCCTGCAAGTTCATGAAGTTCTGCGCCGACCCGGCCGAGAACACGCCCGCCGGGCGCGTGCCCGGCGTTCCGAGCGCGCCAGCGCCGCGTTCGCGCGAGCCCGTCGCAAGCACCGCCGCGCCCGCCGAAATGGTTTGCTCGCCTTGCGGCGACACGATTTCCACCGAAATGTCGCGCGCGCCTTCGCCGCCGTTTTTCACGCGCAGCACGCTCGCATCGCGAACGACGTGCACATTGAGGCCCTCGAGCGTCGCGAGCTCGCGCGAAGCATATTCGGGGCCGGTGAGTTCCTCACCAAAACGGTGCAAGCCGAAGCCATTGTGGATGCACTGCTTCAAAATGCCGCCCTGGTGGCTTTCGCGATCGACGAGCACCACACTCGCACCTTTTCGCGCGGCCGAAGCAGCCGCGGCGATGCCCGCCGCGCCGCCGCCGATAACAGCAACGTCGTATTCGAGCGAGGAGCACGCGGCGATTGAAGCTTCGAGAGCTTGGAGGGCACCGGTTTCGACGCCAGCTTCAAAGCTTGCCGAAAGGGTCCCGGCTTTGAAGCCATCGGCATCAGGAACGGCAGGCGCGGGCTCCTCAACCTTGAAACCGCCGGCCTTCCCTTGATTGGCTTGGACATTCGAGGACAGGCCCTCTTCCGAAGATTCGCTTTCGCCCCCGTGCTTCGCTGCCGCATCGGCAACGCCGCCAACGGCACGGTTCGATTCGTTCCGCACAAGCTCAACGTAGTTTTCGGGCGCTTCGGCAACGATGCGCGAACCAGTGAAGCGCTTCGGTAGCTCGCTCGGAGCGATGCCGGCCTCGCGCGCCACGACCTTTGCGAGCTCGGGCATGCAGAAGCCGCCGTGGCAGCGACCCATGGTCGCGCCCGTGCGCCACTTCAGCGCGTCGAGACACAGCACGGGCAGCTTCGTGTGCAGCGCGGAAACGACGTCGGCTTCGGTCACCTCGTTGCAACGGCAGAGCATATGGCCTGCGTCGGGATTGGCGGCGATGGCCGCGCGACGCTCTTCTTCATTCATGTTCTTAAACAGCGCAGGCAGCGTCAATATCGGGTTGAACTGGGGATTTTCCGCAGCATTGAGCTTTTCGGCAATGCACGCAGCCATATCAACGGCAACAGCGGGAGCGGAAGTCAAGCCCGGCGACTCAAAGCATGCGATATCGAAGAAGCCCGGGGCACTCGACACTTCGCCGATTTCGAAATCGCCCGTATCGCCCGTGGCGCGCACGCCGGCGAACGTGGTAATGCGGGCTCGCATGTTGAGCGCTGGGTACGTCTTTTTCGCGGCGGACGTGATTGCGGCCAAGCCCTCGGCGGTAGTTGCCGTGGCATCTTTGTCGCCTTGGGGAACGGCATTCGGACCAACGAGCATGTTGCCGTGCACCGTAGGCGAGACAAGCACGCCCTTGCCCGCTTTCGTAGGGGCCTGGAACATCGTGTGCGCGAACAGGCCGCCCATATCGGTATCCATGAGGTTGTATTCGCCGCGACGGGGGGTTATCGAAAACGCGTGCGGCGCGACCATGTCGTGGATTTCGTCGGCATGCACGCCGGCGGCATTCACCACGACACGGGCGTGCACCGCTTCAGCAACGTCGCCCTGCGCACCTTCGATATGAAGAATGAAGCCCGCGCCCCGGGCGGGCTCGACGGCGGCGGACCGGGCGGAATCGGTGGTCGGAGTCTGCGCAGACTCGATGCCCACAACTTTGCTTGAGAAATTAAATTCGACGCCATTGCGGGCCGCGTTTTCGCCAGCGCGGAACGCCACTTGATACGGATCGCAAATCGCGCCCGTGGGAACAAGCAGTGCGCCAAGCACCTCGGGCGACACGTTCGGCTCAAGCTCGCGAAGTTCTCGTGCATCGATTACGCGCAGGCCCTCGACGCCATTATGCTCGCCCCGCTCGCGCAACCCGCGAATCGCCTCGAGCTCGTCTTCCGTAAAAGCGAGTACCATCGATCCGTTGTTGATATAGGGAAATCCCAGTTCGCTCGCCCATTGCGGATACAACTTCGCGCCTTCTACGTTATAGCGCGCCTTGCGGGTGCCGGGCTTCGGGTCGTAACCCGCATGCACGATTCCGCTGTTTGCGCGCGTGGCGCCATCGGCCACATCGAGGCCGGCCTCAAACACTGCAACTTTCAATGCAAAACGAGCGCATTCGCGAGCCACGCAACAGCCCGCAACGCCCGCTCCTACAATGGCGACATCCACTTCGCGCATGGAGCCCTCCTAGCGACGGTAACGGGATAATGCTACATCAGTGAACTATTTTCCGCGACACCGTTGGGCGAATTTGGTCAAATGGAAGAATGGGCGTTGGGGCGCTACAGCACCTCGTTGCGCTCGAAGAACGCCGCAGCGTTTTCGAAGCAAATGGCATTGGCGATTTCGGCGCCGAATTCATGCGCGAACAGCGTATGCAGCTCGCCTACGCGCTGCGCAGGCTCGAGCCAACTCGGCACATCGCAGCCGTCATAATCGCTGCCAAGAGCGATAGCGTGCTCGCCGCCGAGTTTCAGGAAATGGTCGATGTGGAACAGCACGTCGTCGCGCGTGGGATCGGCGCCGTCTTCGCGCACGAAATCTCGACAGAAATTGAAGCCCGCAATGCCGCCGCGATCGGCGAGCGCGCGGAACATATCGTCGGTGAGGTTGCGCGGGTGGCCACACACGGCGCGCGAGTTCGAATGCGACGCCGCGAACGGGCGCGAGCTTGCCTTCATCACATCCCAGAAGCTCGTGTCGTTCAGATGCGACACATCGACCACCATGCGGCACTGCTCCATGGCGTGCACCACCTGGGCACCGAACGTCGAAAGCCCATCGGTCGTAACATTGCCCGACGCGATGGCGTTTTTGCCGTTCCACGTGAGCGTGAGCATTTTCACGCCCGCGTCGGCAGCTGCGTGCAGGCGATCGAGCGAGCCCTCGATGAATGAGCCGCCTTCAACCGTGAACATGCCAGCGCATTTCCCGCTATCGACAATGCCGCGAATATCGCGAGCGTCGTGCACCTGTTCAATGAGCGCCGCATGCTCGGCAAGCTGAGACTGGAAGAAATCGTGCACGGCGCAGAAAACCTGCCAGCCCCAATCGGCCGGCATATGGTCGGGAATGAACGCCGCGAAGCACTGGCACCAGGCATACTGGGCCTTCGCCATGCGATCGAGCGCGATATGGCAATCGTTGCTCGCGAGCGAAGACATGCGCGCATCAGGAATCGCAGCGTCTTGCTCCATGAAGCCGGCGTCGGGGAACGACTTATGCAGGGCGAGCCTATCGAGCGTGTCGCAATGCAGGTCGAAAATATAAGTCGGTGCAGTTTCAAATGGCATAGTTGCTTTCCTTTGCTTGTGTTACTCAACCTGGGCAATCCATGCCGCATATTCGTCAAGCTTGCCCGCCATCATTTTCGCGCAGCGTTCCTGGATGGCCTTCGTTATGGGGCCTGGCTTTGGACCCGCTTTTCCAGGTTTGCCTATCGTGCAGCCGTCAATCGAAGAAACCGGAATCACGCCACGCACCGCATCGCACAAGAACAGTTCGTCGGCAATGCAAAGATCGGCACGCGTCATACGCTCTTCAACGATAGGGACATCGAGGTCCATAGCGAAATTGATTACGGTGTCGCGCTCGACCGACTCGCGCACGCCACACGCGAGGGGCGGCGTGGAGAGCACGCCATCGCGTACGGCAAACACGGCTTTGTGTGCACCGGAGCATACGTCGCCCGCCTCGTTCAGAAGAATCGGCTCGTCAAAGCCACGCTGCCTCGCCTCGCGCAAGGCGAATGCCACATTCGCACGAGACGCGGCAAGCTCTGCTTGCGGCGGCAACGCGTTGTTCGAAATCGCACGCCACGAGGAGATTCCCGCGGTGGCCACTTCGGAATCGGAACACGACAAACCGCGCTCGCCCGAATGAGCGCCTTCGTCATCGCGGAACGACCCGTCGGCGCCAGGAAGCGAGTCGCCGCAACCGGAGCACGCATCGCTTCCTGCGGAAATCGATTTAGCCTCGCCCGAAAACGGCATACAGAATATGGCAACGCTCGCCCGTCCGTCCAAAGGAAGCAAGCCGTCGATTGGAGCCGCGCCGCCGAAATACGCGACGAAACGCACAATACCTTCGTCGCACCCGTTGGCTACACTCGCCTTCGCGACCTTAAGAGCGGCTTTTGCGAGCTTGCCCGAGGTGTGCGGCAGTTCGATGTGCGCGATTTTCGCCGAACGCTCGAACTGCTTTACATGGTCGCCCACACGAAACATGAAGCCGCCGCGCTCGTTTTTGAACAAGGGGACATCCTCAAGCACGACCATACCATCCATAAGCGAAGCACACGAAATCGCGCACGTTGCCTCGGCAGCCGCCACAAATTTGCCATCGAGCCATATGGTTTTCGTTTCCACGGAATTCCTTTCGAAGCATAAAAAATGAACGGCCACAGAACGGTCAAGCAGGGCGGCACTCGCTCGGAGCATTGCCCGCAATGCGGGCAAGTCCCGAGGGGTTGCCAATCAGGCGCCTTCGGAAAGCCGCCCGACCCGTCTCGCCTCCAAAGGAGCCCGAGGGTGTTGCTGTGCCCCGAAGGGTCCGGGTCAGGGTTTTGTCGAACCGCTCCGACGTTATTCGCCGTATACGTTGTCGAGTGCAGTATGATCCCACTTCACAGGGGCGCCGCATTCCTGGACACTGCGAATTGCAAGCACTTCCATGGCGTCGACCACAACCATGCCGTGCGATTTCGCGGGCGCGTTAATCACGGAAAGCTCGGTGCAGCCAAGAATCACGCTGTCGCACCCTTGCTCACGCAAATGGGCACTCACCTCGTCGAACGCGCGCATGTTTGCGGGGCGGCCACGCTTCACGTCGTCGTAAATAATGCTCATGACCTTCGCCTGATTTTCGGCATCGGGCAGCACCGCTTTCAGGCCATATGCCTCGAGCTCGTTTTGCAGCACGCGCGCGTGCCCTGTGCCATCGGTCGCCATAATGCCCACGCAGCGCTTGCCCGCAAGAGCCAAATAGCGCGCCGTTTCACGCGGCATGTGCACCAAATGCGCCGTTTGCAGGCCAGCCGACCATTCGTCGCTGCGATAATGCCCGGTCACACACGGAGTGGCGAGCACCTCGCACCCCAAATCTTCCAACTCAAGAGCAGCCTCGTGCAACGGCGGCAAATACGACTCATCGCTTTTACCCAAAATAAACGCCGTGCGATCGGGCGTTTGCGGACGATTCAAAATAGTGATATCAAGGTGGTCCTGATCGGTTTCCGCCTCGGTAAGGTCGATAACGCGCGCAAACAGGGTCGCCGTTGCCGCCGGACCCAATCCGCCAATAATTCCGAGCTTCTTGTAATTCTCGTTGCCCATACGAAGCCTCTTTTCCTACCGTTTGGCGGTTTGCTGCGCTTTCGCGCCGCTCGCCCGCCCAGCTTCCTCGGTTTGCTGCCATGAATTATAATCCGCAAGGTTTCAACGCCATTGCAACAGTAAAGATACGGTAAGGAATCCATGGACCCCATAACGCTGCTCATCGTGTGCCCGCTTGTGTTTCTGGCGATGCTCGTCGACGCCATTGCGGGAGGCGGCGGGCTCATCTCGCTCACTGCGTACCTGGTAGCCGGCCTGCCGCCGCACGTCGCGCTGGGCACCAACAAGGTTTCGAGCGCCATTGGCACCGTCGTTGCGACGGCCCGCTTCGCAAAAAGCGGCCTCATCAAAATCAAACTCGCAATTCCCGCCGTGATTTTCGCGCTCGCAGGTTCCGCCATCGGCGCGAAGGTTGCGTTGCACACACCCGACGGCGTCATTCAGATGATTATGGTGTTCGCCCTGCCCGTGGTCGCGTTTTTCGTGCTGCGCAAGCGCGCGCTCGACGTGCCCGCCGACGCCACAATCTCCACGAAAAAGCAGATCGCCATCATCGCCGTTTCGTCGTTTTTCATTGGCATGTACGACGGCTTCTACGGACCGGGCACGGGCACGTTCATGCTGCTCGCATTCACGGCGGCGGCGAAGCTGCCCGTGCGCGAAGCGAACGGCGAAGTGAAGTGCGCAAACCTCGCGTCAAACGTCGCCGCGCTCGTGACGTTCGCCGCCAATGGCACCGTTTGGTGGGGCCTGGGCCTTATTGCTTCGGCGTTCGCGGTTGCCGGTAGCTATGTGGGTTCGGGATTGGTCGTGAAAAACGGCGCAAAAGTCGTGCGCCCCATCATGCTCGTCGTGCTCGCGCTCTTGTTCGTGAAGGTGCTTTACGACCTGGTGTTTTAAAAAATACGCGAAGTGGTCTGAAAACTATCGCATATCAAAAAAACGGCCGAGGCGGTTCAAAATCCGCCTCGGCCGTTCGTCGCTCCGCGGGCAACCGAGCGAATTCGTCTAAATGAAACGCCCGATCGCCTAGATGAAATGTCCAATAAGGAAACCGGCAATCACGCCCACCATGGCCACAAGCACGGTGAACACGCTCACGAGCCAATCGTGGCGGCGGTCTTCTTGACGATGGCGCTCGATTCGCTGAATCTCGGCGCGCTCAGAATCGATATAGCCCACATAGGAATAGCCCTTCGCGAGCACTTCCACCACATAGGGGTTGCCCTCTTTGTAGATGGCGCCAATCATGCCCATCTGGTCGAGGCGGCGCATAGCCGCGCCCGCTTCGGTGTCGCGCTTGATGAACGCAAGCGGAGCCTGGCGGCCTTCCTGCCTACGCGCGGTCTCGAGCTGGATAAGCCGGCGAAGAACCTTCTCGTCGTATGTGCTCAGCCTGTCTTGCATGCTCGAAACCTTCCCTATCTCGCTCGCGTGCGGCACCCTTTTCCGCACCCAATAATTACTAAAAGATACGAGCAGTATAGCGCACCGACGCGCGAGCTTCGAAATTCATTGCTTTTCAGCGCAAATCGGCGAGCGCGCGGGGGTTGGTGGTACCCTGATAGCCGTTTAATTCTACGCCAAGGGAGACGGCATGGACCAGGCAAGCCTTTTCGATACTGAAGTGGCCAGCGAAAATAAGAACGCGCTCAGCAAGGGCGACTCGAAGCACGCGGAAGACGCCGCGGCTTTGACGGAAAACGCAGGTCGAACTGCGAAAGAAGCGGAACTATTGAGCAAAGAGAACGTCGCCACCGCCGCCAAGGCGCCCGAACACGCGCAGGCTGCCGCACGCGCGGCCGAGCTTCGCCACTTGCTCGACTACCACGCCTATCGCTATTACGCTCTCGACGCGCCGGAAATCACCGACGCCGCCTTCGACAAGCTACTCGTCGAGCTGCAACGCATCGAGGCAAAGTTTCCCGACCTGGTCACGCCCGACAGCTACACGCAGCGCGTGGGCGGCTACGTGGGCGAGCAGTTCGCACCCGTCACCCACATGGCGCGCATGTATTCCATGGACGACGCCATGGACTTAACCGAGCTCGACGAATGGTTGCAGCGCACCGAAGACGCGCTTGGCACAGGCAAGGCCGCATACACCTGCGAGCTGAAAATCGACGGCTTGGGCGTAGCACTCACGTATGAAAACGGTGCCTTCGTACGCGCGGCGACGCGCGGCGACGGCACAACCGGCGAAGATGTGTCGCTCAACGTGCGCACTATTCGCGACGTGCCCATGCACCTGGCAGAAGCAGGCCTCGCGCACATGGGTGCCGATCGCAACGCGCGCATCGAGGTGCGCGGCGAGGTCTATATGCCCAAGGGCAGCTTCGCGCGCCTGAACGAGGAAGCCGACACGGAAGGGCGCGCACCGTTTGCGAACCCTCGCAATGCCGCTGCAGGCTCGCTTCGCCAAAAAGACCCGAAAGTCACCGCCAAACGCGATTTGGCCACGTTCCTCTATGCCGTCGCAAGCACCGACCCCTTGCACGTGCATTCGCAACGCGAGTTCTTGGACTGGCTGCGCGACGCGGGCTTTTCGGTTAACCCCAACGCAAAACGCTGCACCTCGCCTGCCGAGGTACACGAGTTCTGCGCGAACGCGCTCGCCCATCGCGTCGACCTCGATTACGACATCGACGGCGTGGTGGTGAAGGTCGACGCGTTCGAACAGCAGGCCGACCTGGGTTTTACCGCCCGCGCGCCGCGTTGGGCCATCGCATTCAAATTCCCGCCCGAAGAAAAGCAGACCGTGCTGCGCGAAATTCGCATTCAGGTGGGCCGCACTGGCGTGCTCACGCCGGTCGCCGAATTCGACCCCGTTACCGTAGCCGGCTCGACCATCGCGCGCGCCACGCTGCATAACATCGACGAGATTCGCCGCAAGAACGTGCGCGTGGGCGACACCATCGTGGTGCATAAAGCCGGCGACGTGATTCCCGAGATTGTTGGCCCCGTGCTGGAAAAACGCCCCGCTGGCGCCGTTGAGTGGAATATGCCCGCGCACTGCCCCGCATGCGGCAGCCCTGTGGTGAATGACGAAGGCGAGGTCGCCTATCGCTGCGTGTCGATGGATTGCCCCGCGCAAACCAAGGAGCGTCTGCTGCATTGGGTAAGCCGAGGCTGCATGGATGTCGACGGCCTGGGCGAGGAAATCGTCGACAAGATGCTCGAAGCCGGGCTCGTGCGCGACGTAAGCGATTTCTACAAGCTGAGCGTCGAAGATATCGCCACGCTCGACACAGGTCGCTTCTATTCGGCAGCCAACGCCAAGCGCGGCATCGAGGCGGGCGACCCCATTCCCGTGGGCGCGAAAACCGCGACGAAAATTCACGATGAGCTGGAAAAATCAAAGCAGCAGCCGCTTGGCCGCGTATTGTTCGCCCTTGGTATTCGCCACGTTGGAAAAAGCGTCGGCGAAGTTATCGCCGCGAAATTCCCCTCGATTGACGCACTCATCGCCGCTCAGGAAGAAGACATCGCTGAAATCGATGGCATTGGCCCGAAAATCGCCGCAAGCGTGAAGCAGTTCTTGGCCGTGCCCGAGAATCTCGAGGTCATCGAGCGTTTGCGTTCGGCCGGCTTCCCGCTCGAAGACAACGCAAGCGATACAGCGGCGCGCGCAGCGGAGGAAACCGGCGTTGACGCATCGCTCGCAGAATCGCAGCCGCTCGCGGGACTCACGTTCGTGCTCACCGGCACGCTCGAAAACCGCACGCGCGACGAAGCGGGCGCAGCGCTGAAGGCGCTCGGCGCCAAAGTCACGGGCTCGGTTTCGAAAAAGACGAGCTTCGTGGTGGCTGGAGCGAATGCCGGATCAAAGCTCACGAAGGCCGAAAGCCTCGGCGTCGCCGTGCTTGACGAGGCCCAGATGGAAGAAGTGCTCGCCACGGGATGCGTACCGCAAGCGTAGAAGCGAGAGGCAACCCGCCACCAGCACACGTTCAATCAGTCCCTGAAAAGTCTGTTCAGAAGCCCCTTGCGCTTCCGCTTTTCCTCACGAAGCGCACCTTGGCTCGCCGTGGTGGCCCCAACGGCCGCCGCGTTGCCGCCAATTCGAACAATCTCGTAAAGGAAGGGCGATTTCACGTAACGCACTTCGACAGGCGTCGCATGCACGGTGCTCTCGCTCGACAGGTGCACGCTCGGGCTCAGCGGCGCAACCACATGGGTGTCTCGCTTCTCGTCGAACACGACGGCAGCCGCGCGGCCCGTTTGCCCGTTCACGGCAATGCGCACCTGTTCGCCCTCACGGCCATCGGAAATCGGACGGTCGACATAGAATACCGGCACGAGCATGAGCGCCGACTCATGCTTCCTCACCTTGCGCGACCACTGGCGCATGCTGTTCTTGCTGAAGCCGAACGCGCTTTCGGCGTCGTTGCCCGCGATTGAATAGGCGAGCTTGTCGATGACGGCGCTGTCTTTTTGAATCCCTTCGACCGCCACAATGCGGAAATTCCCCTCTTCCATGGCGGGGTCGAACGGCACAACCTTCGAGAAATCCCACGGCTCAAGAAGACCCATGAGAGGCACATCGACGTAGTGCGTTTTGGGATACGGCCAATCGAGCACCTCGTAGTACACGAGCGATTCTTTCTTCATTCCCTTGCCGGAAAACGACACCATCATGCGCAAATCGGCAAGCGCGACGGGAATGTACATGAGCACCATCTGGCTTTGAATGGCCTCTTCAACCGCGTGGCCGGCGAACACCTCGGGGTACTGCCGCACGAGTTGAAGGGCATTCGCCCGGGCTTGCTGCTCGGAAATGCTGCACGGAATCGCCTGTTCAGGAACGTATTCCGCACCGGTTCCCATCGTGAGGCGCTTGCTGAACTTACCTGGCTTGAGCAAATCGCCCGCGCCGATTTTATTGCCGCACGAAGGGCACTCGAACACGCTCTGGGTCGATTCGCCCTCGAAGGCGGCACCGCAGAAGGGGCACGGAATGCTCACGTGCGTTGCTTGCTCAAGCTCTTCGGCGGTTCCTCGGTCTTCCCAGAAAAGCCACTCGAGCAGCGACGAATTGCGCCAGTAAGGCTCGAAATAGTACCAATCGGCATCTTTCGCAGGCTCAAGCTGCGATACGTGAGTCAGCTTCATCAGGCCGTCGACCATCTGAATCGGCTGATGGCGAATGCCAACGGTGTCCGCCGGCTGCTGCCCGCCAGCCTCCCACGGCACGCTCGTTCCGCAATATGCGCAATCGAAGCTTCGCATCGCCTGGTGGGAATACATAGGGCCGCCGCAATTTTGACACTTGATGGCGAACATCTCTTCCATGGCCTGGCCTCCTTTGCGTGGGTTGCTGCCTTACAGCATGCAGCAACGCCCGCATTCGCGGCAGACCCCCATGGCCCAAATTTGCGCGCTATTCCTGATGAAAAGGCTAGTTTGGTGAAGGCGCCCCTACCAAAGCGTATTCGTGCGATCGCGCCCAATGGGCAGGCTGAACACGATGGTGTCGACGGCATGCACAATGGCGAACAAACCCAGGAACAGGCCAATCGAGGAAGGGAACACGCAAATAAGCACGCCGAGCACGATTTCAGCGATGCCGGAAATGCCAACCATGGAACCAAGGCCCGCGCCCACCAGGAAAAACGGGCGTGCCGCGACAAGCTGAACAACGCCGAAAAGCACGACGCCAATGCCGAAAACCCACGCGATCGTCGCCACACCAACCGCGGGGAACATGAGCAGCAGCACACCGAGCAGCACGATCATGGCGCTGAAGAACAGGCTCCATACGCTTTGCGAAAACAGCGTGTTGCGATAGCGCACATACGAAGCAACGCCAATGCCACCAGCGACAATCACGCACACGGCGATAATCGCAGAAATGCCCATGAGCACCTCGAACGGGCAGAACACGCACACAAGGCCGAACACCAACATCAGCACGCCCGAAAGCAGTTGCATCCAATTGACCGACCCGCCCTTTCGGCCGGGGCGGAACTCGCTGCTCGAATCGAGCACCTCTACTTGAATGTTGTCGTTTGCCATCGCAGCCTCCTTACGCTCAAGCCACTTATTTGGCATGGTTCGAGTATGTGACCAATTCCCGTCGCACGCACGAGTTTTGCGCAGGTTGTTTCCAAATCGAATACATCGGAAACCGAAGCGCGAAATTCGAGAGTCCCGTGCAACGATCGGATAAAACAGGCCTCTCCAAGCGAGGATGGCAAAGGTCGACCCGCCGAATTGGAGAAACCTCATCGGCGATCGCACGCCGCGTCACCAAAAGGCAGCCAAGCTGACGAATCGTCGCGTTTGCCAACGCCTACAGTTTCCTATCGAGCGCACGAATAGCATGCGGAAGGTGCGTGAGCACGTCTTCCGTCGTCACACACAGCTCGGCAGAATCGGCAGCAGCAAGCACACCGGCGCGGGCGTGCACGAACACGCCCAAGGCACAGGCATCTTTGGGATCCATGCCACGGGCGAGCAGTGAGCCAATTGAGCCTGCGAGCACGTCGCCCGTTCCCGCCTTCGCGAGCGCCGGCGTGCCGCACGTGAGCACGAGCACATCATCGGCGCTTTCCTCATTGCCGTCGGCGATATAGGTATCGGGGCCTTTCAGCACGCATATCACGCCAAAGGCCCTTGCAATAAGCAGTGCGTCAAACGCCGCCGCCGGGATGCCTTTCTTTTCGCAACGAGCGCGCGATGCCTGGACTTCTTCAGTATTGAGCGTTGCAAGAATGCGGTCGGCCTCGCCCCTATGCGGGGTAATAACCGTAGGAAGCCCCGCGACGAAGCGCTCGCGCAGCGCGGAAGCGCCCTCGTCGGTTGCAAGCGTCGCAAGCCCGCCGCCATCGACAAGCACGGGCGCCTGCGTGAGCCTAAGCACATCGAGCACCGTTGCCTTCGCCGCATCGCTTACGGCAAAGCCGCTTCCTACGACAACGGCGCACGGGCGCCCCTCGCACGCTGCATGACGATGCTCCACAAACGTGTCAACGGGTTGGCAGACGCACGACGGCTGCACCACGCGCAGCGCGGCAGCGGTCTCGAAGCTTGTGTAGGCGCGAACGTAGCCTGCGCCCATGCGCGTCGCAGCCATTACGGCAAGCACACCCGCACCTGCATAAATCGGGTCGCCCACGACGAGTTCACACAAACCGCGCGTGTACTTGTTGTCGTCGGGAAGAAGGCCCGGCAACAGGCGCGCAGCTTTTTTCGAGGTGATCGCCTTCATGGTTCGCCCCCCCCTACTCGGACACCGGTTCGCCAGCGCCCTTGGCCTCGGCGCTCGTTGCGGTTTGCTCGCCCAAATCGTCGAGCATGCCACGCATTTCCTTGAACTGCTGGGCAAGCTCGGCTTTCACGTCGCGGCGCTTTTCGCGTTCGGCTTGCGACGCCTTCGTGATGGCCACGGCGTTGGCCACCGCGACCGAATGGGTATAGGTAATTGACAGGGGCACATCAACAACGCCCTGCTCTTCGGCGATGCGGGCAGCAGCGCCATGCAACGCGATGGCGGGTTTGCCGTGGGAATCGCGCACAACCTCGACGTCACGCATGCCTATGCCGCTTGCCAAAATGCCGGTGCCGAGCGCTTTGCACACCGCTTCCTTCGCAGCGAATCGGGCGGCGTAATGCGTCGCCGGATTGCCCTTTCGGTTGCAATAGTCCTGCTCAGCATCGGTGAACACCTTGTGCGCAAACGACGGCGTGCGATCCAAAATGCGCCGCATGCGTTCGATTTCGACGATATCTACACCCAAACCAACCGACACATCGCACCTTTCTCGCAAGGATTCATACAATGAATAATTGTAGCCGCGCGTACGACGTCGAATGAACACCATGTCAAATTCCACAAAGCGCGGAACGCATAAGTGGCTCCATTGACCTGTTTTTTGGATGAGCTGCATTCGCCCACGCGTCAGCGAGCATGGGCTCTGGCGAGTGCGGTTCGGGCGTTGAAAATGCCTGTGGCATTTTCAATTCCTGCCTATGCGCCCGAGCGGGCGCGCCCAGCTCAGCTGGGCTCAGCGTACTTCGGTACGCGAGCCGCAGCTTGAGCTCGAAATGCGCCGCCAGGGCCCAGCGCAGCGTCGGCTTCGCCGTCGTTCGGCAGAACGGCGGCACAAACCAGTCGCCCGGCCCGCGCGCAGCGTCGGCTTCATGCGCCGTTCGGCAGAACGGCGCAATCACCCTACTCCACCGTGACGCTCTTCGCCAAATTGCGAGGCTGGTCGACATCGCATCCGCGAGCGATGGCAATATCCCGGGCGAACAGCTGCAACGGCACGCTCGCCGTAATGGCGCTGAAGCAATCGCGCACCTTCGGAATATATATCACGTAGTCGGCATGCTTCTTGATTTCCTCGTCGCCTTCGGTGGCGATCGCCACCACAAGGGCGCCGCGGGCCTTACATTCCTGAATATTGGAAATCACCTTGTCGTACGTGGGGCTCTTCGTGGCAACCACGATCACAGGAAAGCCCTCGTCGAGCAGCGCGATGGGCCCGTGCTTCATTTCGCCAGCGGCATACGCCTCGGCATGCAGATAGGAAATTTCCTTGAGTTTCAGCGCACCCTCGTAGCAAATGGTGGAGCCAATGCCACGGCCAATGAACAGGGCATTCTGCGCATCTTTGCATGCGAGCGCCGCTTCTTCGATAGCGCTCGTGTCGGCCAGGATTTGTTCAATGTGCTGCGCGGTATCGGCCATCTCGCGGAACAACATGCGAATTTGAGCCGTCGTAAGGCCGCCACGCAGCTGGCCGAGCAGCATCGCGAGCAGCGTGAGCGCCGCCACCTGGCCCAAGAAGCTCTTCGTTGCTGCCACGGCGATTTCCTTGTTTGCCTTGATGTAAATTACGCCGTCGCTCTCGCGCGCCACGGGACTGCCCACCACATTGGTGATGCCGAACACCTTCGCGCCCTTGATGCGTGCATCGCGAATGGCGGCCAGCGTGTCGGCCGTCTCGCCCGACTGAGACACGGCGACTACAAGCGTTGAAGGCGTGATGATGGGGTTGCGATAGCGGAATTCGCTCGCCACCTCGACTTCGCAAGGAATACGGCTCCACGCCTCAATAAGGTTCTTCGCGATAAGGCCCGCATGATAGCTCGTGCCGCATGCGATGATATACACGCGGTCGATGGCCGCCAGCTCGTCGTAATTGAGCGACAACTCGTCGAACTGTAAATGGCCGTTCACCATGCGTCCGGCAAGCGTGTCGCGAATCGTGCGCGGCTCCTCATAGATTTCCTTCAACATGAAATCGGGGAAACCACCCTTTTCAGCTGCGGAAACATCCCAATCAACATGCGTGACGGACGGGTGGATTTCGCCACCTTCTTGGTCGAAATACTCAATCGTCGACTCGCCGTCCGTAAACGTGAGCTTCGCGAAGGTGTCGTCTTCGAGCACGACCACATCGCGTGTCTCGTCGATGAGCGCCACGATATCGCTCGCGACGAGCGCACCGCTTTTGCCCTGGCCCACCACGATGGGCGAATCTTTGCGGGCGCACACGATGACGCCCGGCTCGGCATCGCACACAACCGCGATGCCGTACGCGCCGGCCAAGCGATAGGTTGCCTGGCGCACCGCCTCGAGCAAATCGCCGTCGTATGCTTCTTCAACCAAATGAGCAATGACTTCGGTATCGGTCTCGCTCGAGAACACATGTCCGCGACCGATGAGTTCTTCTTTGAGCGTGGCGTAGTTCTCAATGATGCCGTTATGAACCACGGCGATATCGTTCGCGCAGGCCGTATGCGGGTGCGCGTTATTCTCGCTCGGTTTACCATGGGTCGCCCAACGTGTATGGCCAATGCCGCACGTGCCATCGATATCCATGCTCTCAACCATGGCCTCAAGGCCGGCGACCTTGCCAACCTTGTGCTTCACGTTGAGGCCCAGCGGCGTTTGCACGGCGATGCCCGCCGAATCGTAGCCGCGGTATTCCATGCGCTTCAGGCCGCGAATCAAAACGTCCTTCGCCTGCAAGCTTCCGGTGTATCCAATGATGCCGCACATAGGGAAATTCCTTTCCTTATTGGGAATGTGAGCTTGACACAACGCTTCATTGTAATGTCGGGGAAGCCACGGAAAGGGAGGTCGTCACAGGTTGTTTACACGCTAGACGGGTAAGCGGCGCCAAAGAGAAAGCGAGCGGCGCACCGCGCCACCCAGCCATCGCGCTACCCAAGCATCTCGACATCGGGGTCGGTTTGCGCGATGGCATGCAGCTCGTCGATATAATGCAGCAGAAGTTCGCTCGGGCGGCGTTCGCGATGCATGATGTAGCCCACGCGCATGCGCTCGTCGGCATCGAGGGGAACGCTTGCGATGCCGTGCGACATTTCGCTCGAAAGCACGCCCGTGGAAAGCGTGTAGCCGTTATGGCTCACAAGCAAATTCGAAAGCGTGCCGCGATCGGAGCAGCGAATATTGCGCGCGCTCGGCAGCCACGCGAGCGGCTCTTCGGCATAATAAAACGAGTTCACCGTACCCTGCTCGAATGAATAGCGAGGATAGGCCGCCAGCTCTTCGGGCGAGATGATCTCGCGTTTCGCGAGCGGATGATTCTCGCCCACAAATACATGCGCGGAAGCCTCGAACAAGGGGTGGAACTGCACGTCGGCTTCTTCAAAAGCGCGTTCGAGCACGCGCCTGTTGAAATCGTCGGTATACAGCACGCCTATTTCACTGCGGAAGCTGCGCACGTCTTCGATGATTTCTGCCGTGGTGCTCTCGCGCAGCACCAGGTCGTACTCATCGCCCGTGCAGGTTTCGGCCACATTTACGAACGCCTGCACGCTGAAGGCGTAATGCTGCGTGGAAACAGCCAGGCGCACATGGCTCGAGCCGTGCTCGGCATAGCGGCGCTCAAGCATGTCGGCCTGCTCGATTACCTGGCGCGCATAGCCCAAAAGCTCGGTGCCGTCGTTGGTCAGCGCCACGCCGCGATTGCTGCGCGTGAAAATGGTGACGCCCAGCTCCTGCTCGAGGTCTTTGATGGCCGTGGAAAGGTTCGATTGCGTCGCGAACAGCTCGCGCGCGGCGGCATTGATGGAGCCGTATTCCGCGACGGCGATAAGGTAACGAAGTTGTTGCAGTGTGGCCATAGGGTTTTTCCTTTACGAATTCGGCTTTATGCCGGCAAATGCGTCGAACCGAATTCTACCGCGCCGCGCGCTATAAAACGGAAACTCCAACTCCCACCAGCCCAGGACCGGTATGCACCACGAGCGCGGGCGAGATTTGGCAGAAAATCACGTCAATCGCCTGAGGGAATTCGGCCTTCAAATCGTCGGCAATGACGCGCGCTTCGGCCTCGGCGTCGCCATGAGCCACGGCTAAACGAACCGAGCGGCCCTCTTCGAGAGCAGCGACGGCAACCTTCTTCGCAAGCGAAACGGTCTTCTTCAGCGAGCCCTTGCGGCCGTGGCTTTTCGCGCACACCACGTATTTGCCCTCTTCATTGCACTTGATGGTAGGACGAATATCGAGCTTCGAGCCAATCGCGTACGTCGCGGCGCCAATGCGGCCGCCTTTATAGAGATACTCGAGCGTGTTCACGCAGAAAAAGCCCTCAGAGCGCTCGGCGGTACCCTCGGCGCGGGCGATAACCTGCGAGAACGGCATGCCCGAGCCAACGAGCTCGCACACGAGCACTGCGGTAAGGCCCGCAGCGATGCCGATGCTCTTCGTGTCAATCACAGCGCACTGCAAATCGGCACGGCCGGATGCGATGCTGCGCACCAAGTCGTAGGTACCCGAAAGCCCCGAGGAAATCGTGACAGCAATCACATGAGTGTAGCCTTCAGCGGCAATTCGATCGAACAGAGACATGATATCGGCAGGCGCCGGCGTCGAGGTTTTAGGAATTTCGGTTTCGAAGCGACGGTAGACTTCTTCGGGCTGAATAGTCACGCGATCGAGGAAGTCGCCATCGGAATAATTCACATGAAGGGGCGCGATGAACACGCCGTACTTTTCGACGACCTCCGGCGGCACATCGGTCGCGGAATCGACCAGCACGGCGATACGCTGATTTTCCGCGTCGCCTTCGCCTGCCGCGGCGGCCACGGTGGCGGCAACCGTCTCAGCGGCGTCAGACGCCGTAGCCACAGCAGTTGCGGCCGCCGAGGCAGCCTCGCCGAAAACCGCAGCTGCGTCGGCGGCAACGGCGTCGCCGAGGTCGCGAACTTTTTCAATCCCCTGCTTAATGGCGCCATTAATGCCGTTGTTGCCGATCATGGAGCCTTCCCTTCTTCACCCAACAACACTTGCGCGATGCTGGCGTTCGATACATCTCGTTTTGAAAACCAGCTTATGTGCGCAGCAAAACCGTGTCAAGCAATATGGAGTTTGATTGGACACTTCGCAACGGTAACGTTTCCGGTGCCCGCACAGGAGCATGCGACGTGCTACGCTTGCGTCCATGACACGCAAAGCAAAACATATCCAAGCACTCAGCGAGGCGGAATACGTCGAGCTTATTCGCGAGCTACGCCTGCCGCGCTATGCCGATATTCCCGCAATCGACTTGTATATGGACCAGCTGCTCACCTATATAGATGCACAAGTGCGATCGCTCGTGGCGCCCGACGAAAAGCTGCTCACAGCTTCCATGGTAAACAACTATGTGAAACAAGGCATTATCCCCGCGCCGAAGGCCAAGCGCTACACCGCGAACCACGTTGCCATGCTTACCGTAATTTGCCTGATGAAGCGCACATTCTCGATGAACGACATCCATTCGCTGCTGCGAGTTTCGGCGGCGACCCACGGCATCGACCATGCGTACAACTTCTTCTGCGAGGCGGTAGAGGAAACCCTTCGCCAGCTCTTCTGCGGCGAAGTCGCCCACACAAGCCTTGGGTCGTGCGACATCCGCAAACCAGACGGTCCCGCGTTCGCCCTCCAGGTGAGCAATGCCGCCGACCTTTCCCCTGAGCGTCGACTCGCGCTTTCGGCAGCAACGAGCGTCGCGAATAAAATCTATGTCGAGAAGTGCTTTGAGCTGGGTATTCTCGATGGAGCACGCAATGCGCAGCTGCGAAAGGCAGAAAACTAATGGCCAAAACGAGCGAACACGATGCCCTCGTCGAGCCCGAAAGGAAATCGACCGAAAGAGACCTAACAACGAAGACCCAGAACGAAACAGCCGAAGCCGCAGGCGCCACGGCCAACGCAACCTCTGCCGAGGCGACCCCGGCTCGAGAAACTAAGGCCGCAGCCGAAGGGGTCGCCAAACTCCACGCCCCTCGCCTCGATGGAGCCGACATAGCCGCGGCCGCAAACCAAGCCGCCGCAAAAGCGTGGGACAAGCATCGTGCGCGCATTCTTAACCGCATTGCCGAAAAGGAAATCGCACGCGACATCGTAACGCTCGCTGGCATGACGGAAATCTACTGCGCCGACCACCACGCCGCCTCCGACCGCACGCCATACGAAAGCGAAGCCACCGCCGTGGGCATGTATCCCCAGCACAAGATTCCGCGCCTTTGCCCCGAATGCGCCGCACATTTGCGTTACGGCGAAGTTCGCCGAGCACTGTGCCGACGCGAGCCACGCCCCGCATGCAAAACATGCAAGAGCCATTGCTACACACCCACCGAATCGGCATGGCAACGCCGCGCCATGGCCTATGCGGGCCCCAGGGCAATGTTCCGCGGGCACGCGATTGAAGCAATTCGCCACCTCATCCATACGAGGAAGAGCTAGAGGGAGTCACCTGCGCCGGCAAAACGCACAACGGCGCGCAGCTCCCCGACCAACTTCGCATCGTCGACAGGCGCCCGAAACAACGCGTCGCCTTGAGGTGTTCCTCCCTGGCTTGCGTTTCCATCTGCAGAAAAAAGGTTCCATTCCCCAACTTTCTCGCCCTTTGCGCTTTATCATAGATGCGTGAAGGAAACCAGCAACGCCGCCCGTAGGCGCGCGCGGGGAAACGAGGGCACCATGATCAATCAACGCATGTACGAGTTGGGCAGCGAACCGTCGGCGATTCGCGAGCTGTTCGCATACGGCCAAGCACGCAAGGCCGAAATCGGCGAGGATAACGTCTTCGACTTCAGCATCGGCAACCCCAGCGTTCCGGCGCCCGAAGCGGTTAAGCGAGCAATTCTCGATGTGATGGAGCAGCCCCCCGCCCAAGTGCACGGCTACACCCCCAGCCAGGGCGCACCGAGCGTTCGCGCCGCCGTGGCCGCATCGCTCAACCGCCGCTTCGATACGTCGTACGAAGGTGCGAACATCTACATGACCTGCGGCGCCGCCGCATCGCTTTCCATCTGCTTCAACGCCGTTGGAAACCCGGGCGACGAGTTCATCGTGATTTCGCCCTATTTCCCCGAATACAAGGTTTGGATCGAGAACGCCGGCTGCAACTGCATCGAGGTGCCCGCTCGCCGCGACGATTTCCAAATGAACATCGAGGCCATCGAAGGCGCCATTACGCCGAAAACCAAGGCCATCGTGATTAATTCGCCCAACAACCCGGTTGGCTCGGTGTACCCCGAATGCGACTTGATCGAACTCGCCAACGCGCTGCGCCGCAAGCAGGACGAATTCGGCATCACCATTTACATCATCGCCGATGAGCCGTATCGCGAAATCGTCTACGGCAACGTGCGCGTGCCGTTCGTTCCGCCTATCTACGAGAACACGCTCGTATGCTACTCGTATTCCAAATCGCTCAGCCTGCCAGGCGAGCGCATTGGCTACATTCTGGTTCCCAACACCATGCCCGACTGGGAACGTACCTTCAACGCCGTGTGCGGCGCGGGCCGCGCGCTTGGCTTCGTGTGCGCCCCGTCGCTTCTGCAGTACGTCATCGAGCGCTGCGTCGACGAGCCGAGCGATGTTGAGGCCTATGCGAAGAACCGCGAAGCCCTGTATGGCGGCCTTACGAAACTCGGCTACGAATGCGTTGCGCCCCAAGGCGCATTCTACTTGTGGGTTCGCGCGCTCGAACCCGACGCTCAGGCTTTCGCCGAAGCCGCGAAGGCACATGAGCTGCTGCTCGTTCCCAGCAACAGCTTCGGCGTCGAGGGCTGGCTGCGCGTAAGCTACTGCGTCGCCCATGAGACCATCGTGAATTCGATGCCCGCATTTGCCGAGCTTATGCGCGAGTATCAAACGAGATAGCGCATCTTAGACAACGCGTTTTTTGACGCAAAAACACGAAGGCTCGCCTACCGCAGGCGAGCCTTCGTTGCATAGAGGCGCCGAAACCGCGCGGGCAAATCGGGCTGAGCATTTCGCGTGCCGCGCCCGCATGAGCTGCGGGCTTACGCAGGCTCAGCACATGCGTGCAGGCAACAACGTTAGGCCGCTGCCGCGCTAACGCCGCGCCATTCGGCCCTATCACTTCTGGAATTTCTTGGCCTCTTCGGCTTCGACGCCCTCCATCGAGGCGCCATATTTCGCGGTTTTCGGATCTTTGCCGCCGTCTTTAAGCAGCTCATCGACGCTTTCCGCACGCAGCGCCTCGCGGCGCGCATCGTGTTTTTCCTGATAGCGGCCCGCCGCAACAGCATCGAGCTTCACATTGCGGAAGTACACGATCCAGTTCGCCGCGATGGCAATCATGTTCAGGAAATAGACCGCCAGCACCCAGTTGATTTGGCCCGATACGAACTTCGCCGCAATACCGGCAACGTAGCCCAACGTGATAAGCAAAATGAACTGCCAGCTTGTGCCCGCAGCCGTGCGCGCCTTCGCCGCCTTATACGCATTCATCGGCCACGACAAGCCAAAACAAACCAGCATGACCGCTTCAAGAAATTCCGCCATTGCACCCTCGATTTCTCGGATTTCAAACCCTTTGAGAATAGTTCGCGCGCATCATAGCGTCTAATATATGAATTGGTTATTTATCATCACTTTGACGTTATAATTCAAGAAAACGAGGGGAGCGCCGTGGAGCTTTTGCAGTTGAGATATTTTCTGGAAGTTGCGGAAAGCGAGCACGTCACGCACAGCGCCCAGAAACTTCGCGTATCGCAGCCCTCGCTCACCCAAGCGATTAGCCGCCTCGAGCGAGAACTGGGCGTACAGCTTTTCGAGCCAGAAGGGCGCGGCATTCGCCTTACTGAAGCAGGGCGCTTCTACAGCAAACGCATCGCGAAAGCGGTGGGGGAAATCGACTCGGCGACCAGCGAGCTTGCGCGGTTCGACGAAGAGCGCAGCTCGATCGTGCGCATCAACGTTGTTTCGGCCTCGAACATCGTCGTTGACGCCGTCGCGGAATGGCGCACTCAACACCCCGCGGCAAAGTTTCAGATTGTGAGCAGCGAAACCGCCAGCAAAATCGAACCGTGCGACATCGAAGTGCGCATGCAAACGGGAAAAACGCCGGAAGCGAAGGGCGCGCGCCTATTCAAGGAACGCATCATGCTCGCCGTGCCCACAACGAACGGCGACGAAGCCGAGGAGCACGCGTTGCGCGAAACCAAAGAGCCCGACGCAGTTTTTCGCGACAATCCAGGAAAAGGCGAAAGACCTGGAGGCGAAGAGCGCGACATCACAGCGAGCGACGCCTTGGCCAACGGGCGCGGCGAAGCGATTTCGCTGGCCCAGGTGCAAAACAGCGGCTTCATCATGCTCGCAGGCTCGCGCAACATCAGCAACCTCTGCCTGTCGCAATGCGCCAAACTGGGGTTTCGCCCCACAATCGCCTTCGAGAGCGATAACCCATCGGTCGTGCGCAAGATGATCGGCCTTGGCCTCGGCGTTGGCTTTTGGCCCGAACACAGCTGGGGCGAGCTTGGCGCCGGCGCGCGCCTTGCTCCCATTCTTGAGCCGGGATTCGTACGCACCATCGAAGTCGCGCGAACGCGCCACGGCGGCTCGAACGAGCAGGCCGATAAGTTCTATTCGTTTCTGCTTCAGCGATTCGAAGCCCGCTGGAATATCTAGCGGTTCCCCGCGTCAACCATGGTAGACTTTTGCGTACATGTGCGAGAGAAAGGGATTCCATGGCCGCGCAATGCAATTTAATCATCGATTCATGCTGCGATTTGCCGCTGAGCATGCTGCAAATCAAAGGCGTCGATACGCTGAACTTCAATTACGTCATGAGCGATGGCGACCACGAGGACGATTTCTATCAATCCATCACGCCGCACGAATTCTACGAGAAGATTCGCAATGGCGAAACGCCGAGCACCTCGCAGGCTTCGCCGGCGGCAATCGAAGCGGCATGGCGCCGCGCTGCCGAAAACGGCATTCCCACGGTATACCTATGTTTCTCGAGCGGCCTTTCGTCGAACTACTCAACTGCGGCGGCGTTGCTTGCCCAGGTGAAAGAGGAATTCCCCGATGCTCCGCTCTATTTGGTCGACCTTATGATCGGCTCTACGCCCGAGGGCTTGCTCGTTCTTGAGGCGTTGCGTCAGCGCGATTCGGGGCTTTCCGCAGAAGAGCTGGTCGAGTGGGCCGAACAGGCGCGCTACTTCGTGCAAACCGCTTTCATGGTTGACGATCTTGATGCGCTGCACCGCGGCGGACGCATTCCCGCATCGGTTGCCGCAGCAGGCTCGGCACTCAATGTGAAACCCCTGCTCACCTTCGATACGTCGGGGCACTTGGCACTCACGGGCGCCGCGCGTGGGCGCAAGAAGGGCCTGAAGCAAATGGCCGATTTCTTCGCAAAAGAGCATGACACGCAAGGTGGTTCGCCCGTAGTGCTCATCGGCAACGCCGACTGCCCGAAAGACGCCGAAGCGCTGCGAGACCTTTTGGCCAAACAAGACGAGAGCATCACCGTGGTACAGCACAACATTGGTGCCACCATCGGCAGCCATGTTGGGCCCGGCATGGTGTCGATTTCGTTCTGGGGCGGCGACCGCCGTGAAAACATGTCCGTCGCCGACCGCATCGCCGCGAAGATCAAGCGCGGCTAGCAAGTCGAACGGACGGTTCGGGGCCGCAGGACATCAAGGTGCTCTGAGGCCCCGACTCACTGCCGTCATCTCACCGACCTCGGAGCCCCTTTTTTCGCAATTGCCTGTCGCGGCCAATCGTAGCAGACTCGTATTGCATGCATATGAACGGACCTTCTACACTCCTTCCCTCTCTTCTCGCACCTTGCCTCTCTTCCTCATCCCCACAAGTGCCCATCGGCGCGAAGGCCCGCGCTCGAATATCCCATCCTTGCAAAGCCCATCCCCCGTCTCTTATGTTTGTCGCGGTTCCGTGGCGCCGAGGTAACGTTTCGATTCAGATTCTTCCCATTGTGCGAACGCGCGATATGTTCGACTCGTACCAAACGCATTTACCGCAAGCCAATCGAGCGCTTGCTTTTATTTGATAGGAGGCAACCATGGACAGACGCGCATACAGTCAAGAAAACCGCAATAAGCGCGCCGATTCGGTGGCAAAAACCGTCGTTATCTCGCCCAAGGCTGAAGCCGAAACCCCTAACCCAACCGGAATCAAGGGCCTTTTTGAGGGGCTTTCGGTTTCACAGGTCACCGCCGGTGCGTTGGCCGCGGTGACCTCGATGCTGCTTTCTGCGCAAATTGGCATTGCCGGCTCGGTTATCGGCGTCGCCGTAGGCTCGGTCGTGTCGACCGTTTCATCGCAGCTTTACAAAAAATTCCTGGCAGGGTCAGCCGAAAAGCTTCGCGGCTTTGCCTCGAGCGACAACGAGGAAGAAAATGCGGCGGCTAACACCGTTGCCGCCCAAAGCGCAACCCAAAGCTTCGCACACGCGCAAACCACCGTTATGCCCATCACACGCGCACCATTCGAGAGCGCCGAAACCACCACGCTGCCTTCGGTGGGCACAACAACGCGCGCATTCAACGAAGCGGCGGTCCCGTCGGCCAATTCCGCCGAAACGAGCGTTCTATCCGCGGGCCAAATCGTTGGAGCCGATGCGCACGACATGCGCGGCAGCCAAGCCGCTCAAGGCACCCAATCGAATACGCCGCGCATCAATAGCGCAGCCGGCCATACGGGCAATGCGAGCCACGCAACGGGCGTCGTCGAGATTGAGGCCCAAAAACAAAAGACCATGCAGCGCCGCGTGCTCGCGGTTTCAGTCGCCTCGTCCCTTGCGGCAATCCTGCTGTTCGCGGGCCTCGTGCTTATGTTCACCGGTGGCGAAGGCATCGGTACAAAAGTAGCCCCGTTCACCGGTGAAGTCGTAACGAGCCAGCTTGCAGACGAAAACAGCACTGCGACCAGCAATGACATCGAAAAAGCCCATGATGCCAAGAAGGCCGAGACAACAGCTCAAGACGAAAACGAGAAGAACAGCACTCCGCAATCCCCTCAGCAGAATTCGACGCAGAGCGCTTCCAACTCTTCATCCACAACCGAATCGGGCACAAACTCCAGCAACACGAATTCGGGATCGGAGAACTCGAGCTCCGCAAGCGGCAACAACAGCCCATCCTCAAGCGGCTCAGGCTCCGGCCAAACTTCCAGCAATAATACGAATTCAAATTCCAACAACGCAAACAGCTCTGGCTCTGGCTCTGGCTCTGGCTCAACGGATTCGGGCGGAAATGCCACAAATTCAGGGTCAACGGGATCGGAATCGAGCGCATCGTCGCAAGCGGGGTCGGGCAAATAACCCACGGCGAAATATTTCGCTCGGCAAGAAAAGCCGCGAGACAGCAACACGCGCCCAAGTGAAAATGAATTCAGCTCCACAGCCAACTCCAAGGAAGCGCATGCATACATACAAAAACGGGCCTGCATCGTTCTGCAGGCCCGTCGCCGTTCAGGGCAATTATGTTTGCCATTTGGCTCATCGCCCTGCGCGTTCGTTAGTCGACGCTCTTCAAACTTTCGACCATATCGATTTTCTTGAGCTTGAATTTCATCGCCAAAGTCACGATAACCGAGAACAGCATGGTGAGCGCAAACGCGATAACGAAGCTCAAAGTGTGAATTTCGCGGCCGAACATCACTTGATCGACCTCGGCGGTGATTACAACATAGCCTTCCATAGCTATGCCAAGGAACAAACCAACGAATGCGCCAATCAGCGAAAGCAGCATGGTTTCACGATAAATATACGCGTTCACCTCATGCGGCGTGAAACCAAGCACCTTCAACGTGGCAATCTCGCGCACACGCTCGGTGATGTTGATGTTCGTGAGGTTGTACAGCACCACGAACGCGAGCAGGGCCGCAGCAACCACGAGCACCACCACGACCGAATCGACGCTCTTCAGCATGCTGCGATAGCTGTTGATGGTTTCGTCGTTATACGTCACGGTTTTCACACCGTCCATCGCGAGCGCATCGTCGCTGAACACTTCACGCACGTCATCACCCTCGGCGACGTTCGCAAGCAGCGTCGCGTACGAAGGCGCTTCTCCCATGGTGGATTCATACAGCGCAGGCGACATGAGCACGTATTGCGCCACGTAGTTTTCCATAATGCCCGACACGCGCACCTCGCGCCCTTCGCCCGTCGCGTTACCAATGGCGTCTTCGTCGTAAATCGCGATGGAATCGCCCACCGAAACACCCAGCTTCGTCGCGAGCTTCTCGCTTATGAGCACGCCTTCATCGTCAATCGCGAGGGGCTTGTGGCCCACGCGCGTGCGCAGCGTGTTGAAGTTGCCGAATTCCTGCGTATCTTGCGGCACGTTCAGCTCGACGCGTTGGTCGATATCATCCGACGCGCCCGCAGTGCGCACAATTTTATTCTCGGTAAGCACCCATGCCTTCGGACCTTCGGAGTCGGCCTCGACGCGTTCGGCCACGGCATTCTTTTCGGCATCGACAACATTGGAATCCATGCGCACGATGGCGTTGTAGTGGTACAGCTCGCCATACTGCTTGTCGATGATATCGTTGATGGCGTTTTGCAAACCAAGACCGGTGAGCAAAAGCCCTGTGCAGCCTGCAATGCCAATAATCGCCATGAAGAAACGGCGCTTATAGCGAAAGAGGTTGCGCGCAGTAACCTTCCAGCTGAACGACATGCGGCTCCACAGCGGACGAATGCGTTCGAGCAGAATACGCTTGCCGGCCTTCGGCGTGCGCGGCAGCATAAGAGCCGCCGGCTTTTCGCGCAGGGTGGCCATCGCGGCAAACAGCGTTGCCGCAACCGTGATGCCCACGGAAAGGCCCGCCGCCAGCAAGAACAGCGCGGGGTCGATTGGCGTAGGCCTGCACGGCACAACATAAATAATCGCGTACGCATTCATGATGAACCACGGCAAAAATTGCGACAGCAGCACAATGCCCACGATTGAGCCCACGCCGCTGGCGACCATGGCATACACCAAATACTTCGAGGCGATGCGCCCATTGGAATAGCCAAGCGCCTTAAACGTGCCAATGAGCACACGCTCCTCATCGACCATGCGCGTCATAGTCGTAAGCGAAACCAAGGCGGCCACAAGGAAGAACAGCAGTGGGAACACCTGGGCAATTTGATCAATGCGTCCCGCGTCGGAGCGGAAGCTTTCGGCGCCGATGTTCTTCTTCAAATCAAGCGCATACACGTCGGCATCCATAGTGGCGATGTCATCCACCTCGGCTTCGGCGTCGGCGAGCTGCGCTTCGGCGTCGGCGAATTCGGCCTCGGCCTGGGCGCGCTTATCAGCAAGCTCGGCCGCGCCGTTTTCCCACTGCGACAAACCGTCGGCATATTCGGCCTGGCCGCTTTTGAGCTGAGCGCGGCCCTCATCGAGCTGCGCCTGGCCTTGGGCAAGCTGTGCCGCAGCGGCATCAAGCGAGGCCTGACCGCTCGCGAAACCCTGGTTGGCCGCAGCCTTCTGGGCAGCAAGCTCCTGCTCGCCCGCCGCAAGTTGCTCAGGCACGCCCGCAGTTTCCGTGTCGATTTGAGCGATGCCCGCTTGAAGCTGAGCGATACCCGTTTCGATTTCAGTTTTCTGGGATTCAAGCTGCGCTTGCTGCTGCTGGAGCTGTAGCAAAGTCGCCTGGGCTTGGGCAAGCTGCTGCTCAAGGGCTGTCTTTTGCGCCTCGAGCTGCGCTTTCTTCTTCTCATAAGCAGGGTCGGCCGAATCGAGCGCGTCGATTTTCATCTGTACGTCCGCAATCGCCAACGGCAGCCCGTCAACCGCCTGCTGCGCCTGATTGATGCCGGCCGCGACCTGCGTGAGACCAACATTCACCCGGTCAAGGCCCTTTTGCGCTTCGTCGAGCTTATTGTTCAGCATTTCACGCGTCTGCATGGCGGCGTGGTATTTCGCCCACCCTTCGTCAATCGACGCCTGAGCCTGAGCCAATGCCGCTTGCGCCTGCGAACGCTGGTCGGCGAGTTCAGCCACACCCGACTCATACTGGGCGCGACCGCTTGCCAACTGCGATTCGCTTTGAGCAATGGTCGCCTTCGCCGATTCAAGCTCGGCGGCCGCTGAATCAAGCTGCGCCTTAGAATCGTCGAGCGTCGCCTGACCATCGTCGAGCTGCGCGAGCGCGTCGGCCTTCTTCTGCTCGTATTCCGCACGCTTTTCATCGAGCGTGGCCTGGGCATCGGCCTGCAGACCCTCGATGCGCGACGCCTTCAAATCGTCGGCAATCGCGTCGATGCGATTGGCCACTTCGTCGACTTTCGCCTGGTAGGCATCGCTTGCCCACGGCAAGTCGCGCGCACCATCGACCGCGACGAACGCTTCGGTAATGGGGTAATCGTCAGCGAAGGCCGAATCGGGAACGAACACGAAGCTCGTAAGACGGCCGCTTCCAAGCGACGTCGAACCCACATTGGTCGAGCACGTGTAATACGACGAGTTCACAAAGCCGACCACCGTGAACTCGCGCTCGGCGAAGCTGTCGTCCAAGTCTTGCGTGCCCTCGATAAGGCGCACTTTGTCGCCGATATGCACATCGGTCTGCCACACCGTGTCGGAAGAAAGCAGGCACTCGTCGCTTTTCGCGGGCCAGGTGCCGCTCTTCAAGACAGGCCTGTTCAAATACGAATCATCGCTCGATTGCACGGTGAAGCCATCGTCGCACGCGCTCGCCTGGGCAGCGTCAACATCAAGCGACTGGAAGCACAGCGTATATTGCACGCCATCCAATTCTGAAATGGCGTCGGCTTCGCGAGCGGGCATAACAGCCGAAACGCCCTCCACATCGCGCAACGCGTCGATTTGCGCCTCATCGAATCCAATCGTCGAAACCACGCGCACGTCGGCCAAACTCGTGCCATCATAGTATTCGTCGCCCGCAAGGCGCATGTCGGGCCCCGTCATGCGCAGGCCGGCATAAAAGCCCGCACCAAGCGCGGCAATAATCGCAATCGCCAAAAAGCGGCCCCACGAATGGGTGATAGAACGCCGTAGATCTTTTCCGAATGCGCTCGCCATGCTTACCACTCAACCGTTTCGGCGGCTTGCGGATGGGCATTGAGCTCCATGCGCTCGACTTTTCCTTCTTTCACATGAATCACGCGGTCGGCAATAGCGCAGAACGCGGAATTGTGCGTAATGAGCACCACCGTACGGCCCGTTTCACGACACGTATCTTGCAACAGCTTCAAAATAGCCTTGCCCGTTTTGTAATCGAGTGCGCCCGTGGGCTCGTCGCACAGCAAGAGCTTCGGGTTTTTCGCGATGGCGCGGGCGATGGCCACACGCTGCTGTTCGCCGCCCGAGAGTTGCGCGGGGAAGTTGTCCATGCGATGCGCGAGCCCCACCTGGGTCAACACGTCGGCAGGCGGAAGAGGATTGCGGCAAATTTGGCTCGCAAGCTCCACATTTTCGAGCGCGGTAAGATTTTGCACCAAGTTATAGAATTGGAACACAAAGCCAATATCGTAACGACGGTAATCGGTGAGCTGCTTTTCGTCGAACTGATCGACGCGGGCGCCATCGAGCGTAATAGAACCCGATGTACATGAATCCATGCCACCCATCATGTTAAGCAGGGTCGTTTTGCCTGAGCCAGAGGGACCGACGACCACCACAAGCTCACCTTGCTCGATTTCGAAAGACATGCCATCGACCGCAGCCACCTGCACTTCGCCCATGGTATAAATCTTGCGCACATCTTTAAATTCGACGAATGCCATAGCGACCCCTTACGCGGCGCGGTTTCCTGAATAATCCCTCATACTGAGTATATTGAAAGCGCCGCGGAAACCAGCGATGATTTTATGCCAGCGGCCCCACAACAGGCTTGGTTATCCCTCGAGAAGAGCGCGGCTGTTAGCCGCCACTTTCTCCTTCAGTGAATCGAGGCGGCACCTGCGCAGCTCTGCCATATGCTCGAGGGACGCTTCCAGCAGCGCGCGCACTTCTCGAGCGTTGAATTCCGCGCCCGCGGCGGGCGGCAGGTCGCTTTCAAGCAGCAATTTTTCTTCAGGGATTTGCTGCACATACGCGCGGCCGCGCTTGGTGGAAAGCATGCGGGGGTTGATGGAAAAATAGCAGCCGCATTCGATGGCGCGCGCAAGCTCGACACCTGAACCAGAGAACCAGTGGAAAATCACCGCTGTACCCTGCGGGTTTTGAGGGCCCTGCGGCGCACCAGGAGCAACGAGCCCCACGCTTTCCATAAGATCGAGCGCCACGCCCACGCTTTTCACGGCATGCACCGAGAGCACCTTGCCCCTCGATGCCGCGGCGATGCGCGCGAACACCGTGCGCTGCAGCTGAGCGCTCTCGGCACGACGGGGCGCAAAATCAAGACCGATTTCGCCAATAAAGCGCGTTTCGGCAGCGTAGGCGACGAGCTTATCAACCGCATCGGCGCCGCACGAACCGTCGGAAAGCCACCACGGGTGCAAGCCTACACCGAGCTTGAAGTTGGAATTTCGATTGAGCTCATCGGCCAAGGCCAATGACGCAAGGTGATATTCATCAGGGGTCACCGTAGCGCACATGCCGCCCATTCCCTCTTGGCGCAACGCGATAGCCGATGCTCGAGTATCGGGAGAAAAAGCCAGGTGACAATGCATGTCATACAAATCAAAGACCGTCATAGCGTCCCCCTCTTTTCATGCACGCGCCCCCACGTTTTTCCCAATAAGGTTATACCACTCAAAGGACAAAGGGCGCAAACAACCCAAACGCGACAACGTGAAAGATTTTCGAATAGAGCCTATATTCCCAGTTAGTCGGCGAATTCCCCCACGTGTGCGATGGCGCGAAGCGTTTCAGCCGCGATCATTTGACCCATCATGGGCGGCATGTACGATGCCGTGCCCAAGTTCGATCGCTCACTGCGGGAAGCGCCTTCACGCACCGGCACGGGCACAGGCTGCTCGCAGGAATACACGACGCGCAGATGCTTGATACCGCGCTTGCGGCATTCCTTGCGCATGATGCGTGAAATGGGATCGTTCACGGTTTCGTACAAATCGGACGCACGCAAATATTCAGGCTGCAGCTTATTGGCGGCACCCATAGCGCTTATCAAGCGCAAGCCATGCTTTTGCGCGAATTCCGCAATAAAAATTTTCGTCGAAATAGTGTCGATGCAGTCAAGAACGAAATCGATACGGCCGTCACACTCTTCGAGGCACTCGGCATACAGCTCGTCGAAAGTCTCGGCGAGCACGAACGAATGCTTGGTAACGACGTGCACGTTCGGATTAATATCCAGGCACATTTCGCGCATCACGTCGATTTTTCGACGACCCATCGTGCTCTGAAACGCGATAACCTGGCGATTCACATTGCTCGGCGACACCACATCGCGATCGACGAGCACCAAACGGCCCACGCCGCCGCGCACAAGCGCCTCAACGCAGCTCGAGCCCACGCCGCCCAAACCCAACACCATGACCGTCGCGTTGGCCAGGCGCTCCATGCCATCATCGCCCATAATTCGGCGCAGGCGAGAGTCGGCCGCATCGTCACCTGGAGCGGGCTCGGGAGCAGGGCCAGCGATGCCATTCGGGTAGGCGTACGTGTTTTCGGAAGCGTTCATATAAATGGATCTTTCTATGCATGCCGTATCGCGAAAATGAATCGGCGATTCTTCAAACCTGGCCATTGTAAACCCCAGAACCTGCTAAATGCTCGTAGCGTTTAGCAGGTTCATCTTCGCGCAACCGGCAACACCTGCTAAACGCTACGAGCATTTAGCAGGTCGTGATTCTGGCTTGGGCGTGAATACGGAGGCGCGGCGCAAGCCCACCTGCAAAAGAAGACTACAATGCTGGAATATTTACCACACGAGAAACCGGGACCGAAAGAGCGCCCGGAAACCGCAGCCGACGCGCCCCAAGAACGCGCTCGCAACTGCACCACCGAAAACAAGGAGTCATCATGAGCACCACCCTGCCCCAGGCCAATGATTTTGGCGGCACGCCCCTTGTCTCACTTCAAGCCATCGCCGAAGCGATTCGCGCCAACGGCACCGACTGCGAAATCGTGGGCGATTCATCCACCGAAATTCGCGGCGTCGCGATTGATTCGCGCAAGGCCGCCGCTACATGCCTGTTCATCTGCAAAGGCGCGGGCTTCAAGCCGGCGTTTCTCGAAAGCGCCATCGCAAGCGGCGCCGCCGCCTATCTGTGCCAGGGCGAGCTCGACGAGCAGGGCAAACTAACCGCGCCCGCCGACTTAGCCGCCGCAGCCGCAGGCACCCCCGCAATCGTGGCCGCCGACGTGCGCCGCGCCATGGCTACGGCATCGAAGGTCGCCTATGGCGACCCGAGCGCCGGGCTGAACATCGTGGGCATCACGGGCACCAAAGGCAAAACCACAACCTCATACATGCTGCACGCCATTATGGACGCCGCCGAGGTGAGCACCTCGATTCTTGGCTCCATCGAAACCGACGACGGCATCGAGGAATTCGAAAGCTGCAACACGACGCCCGAATCGCCCGATTTGTGGCGCCACCTTTCCAATACCTTGGCTTCGGGCCGCGCCCATATGATCATGGAGGTTTCCAGTCAGGCGCTCAAATACGACCGCGTGCTGGGGCTCACCCTGGACATCGCCTGTTTCCTCAACATCGGCCGCGACCATATTTCGCCCGCCGAGCACCCCACGTTCGAAGATTATTTCGAAAGCAAGCTCCGCATTTTCGACCAGTGCAAATGCGCCGTGGTAAACCTTGGCACCGAACACGTCGATGAGGTCATGGCAGCCGCGAAAGCCGCCCCGCAGCTGTTCACCGTCGGCGTCGACTGCGACAGCGCCGATTTGGTCGCCAGCAACGTGCGCACGGTCAAAGGCGGCATCGAATTCGATATCGCAGAAAGCGCCAAACTCGCCGCAGCGGCAGGCGAAGAAGATGCTTCGGCCAGCGCTCACACGGTCAAGCTGAGCATCGCAGGCCTGTTCAATGCCGAAAACGCGCTGTGCGCCATCGCGTGCGCGCGTCTTTTGGGCATCGGGTGGAACGCGATTGAGCAGGGCCTTTCGCACGTACGCGTGCCTGGCCGCATGGAAATCATCGCTTCGCCGAGCGAACCCATCACCGCTATTGTCGACTACGCGCACAACAAGCTTTCGTTCGAGACGCTGTTCAAGTCGTTGAAGAAGGAATACCCAGGTCAGCAAATCATCGCCATCTTCGGCGCTCCGGGCGGCAAGGCGTACGAGCGCCGCGAAGTGCTGCCGCAAACCGCCGGCGTCTATGCCGACCTGCTCATTTACGCCGAAGAAGATCCCGCTCACGATCGCGTGGAAGACATTTGCGCCGAGATGGCCAACAACACCCCCGAAGGCGTTGCGCACGAAATCATCTACGACCGCGAAGAAGCCTTCAAGCGCGCCGTGGAAGTCGCCCACGAAAGCGGCAAACCCACGGTTATCGCATTTCTCGCCAAAGGCGAAGAAGAGCTGCAGCATCGCGGTGACAACTTCGAGCCTATCAAGAGCGACTCAGCCATTGCCCACGAGGTTCTAGGCGCCTAAACGTGGCTTATAGGACAAAAAGTGTGTCCAAAAATGGACGTTGACCCGGGTCAGCGTCC